>Ga0206127_1000728_pt1 | contig 39294 bp, 32 predicted proteins | sample Helgoland_Spring_6_FD_148646 | JGI IMG/M metagenome (GOLD analysis project Ga0206127, IMG submission 148646) | Pelagic subsurface seawater microbial communities from Kabeltonne, Helgoland, North Sea - Helgoland_Spring_Bloom_20160419_1 | ecosystem: Environmental > Aquatic > Marine > Epipelagic ...
ATTCGCTCTTGCAATTTTTGCACGATGTACCAACATTCCTGCATATAAAAATGTACAAATATTTGTAGAAACTGCAAATGCAGAATCTCCTTGACTCAACATTTTCCAAGTCATTGGTAGAGTTGCTGTGCCAAATAAATTACCAACTTCGGAATATCCTATCAAAATAAAAATTAAACCCACTAAAACAATACTTATAAATGCCCAACTTTTAATGATGTATTTAAAATCGATGTTTGATAATTTCCAAGCTGTTTTCAAATTTTGGATAAATGAATAATTGTACGAAACTTTGGGTAAGTTGATTCTTGTAATTTCTCCAAAATTGGATTTTATAGCTCTTTCTGATTTTTTCGTTCCAAAAGAAAAAGAAAATGCATGCTGACTGAATGTAAAGAATTTATATACCAAACTAAAAACAACGGTTCCAACTCCTAACCAAATTAAACGATTGTAAACAATCATTTCTTTGATAGGAATTTGCAATTCATTCTGTTCTGAAACCGTCCAATATTGCGTATAGTAATTGGTTGACGCACTTCCAAAAGGATCCAATAGCGCTGCAATAAATCTATTTTCAGGGTCTGACAACAAACTTTCCAACAAGCCTTGGCCAAACATGATTATAATAACAGTAATAAAACCAGCAGCTATATTTCTTGTAAACGCTACCACACCGAAAACAATCGCCCCAAAAAACAGAATGTTTGGTAAAATAAAGATTAAATAAGTCTGTAAGTAACTGATTAAATTAAAAGAACCTACAATTTCTGAATTGGTTCCTGGCATTCTAAAACCAATGACCATACCAAAACCAATGACCAAAACAATTAAAGTAACAATTGTAATGGCACTAAAAAACTTAGCAAATAAATAATTTGATTTGGTAAATGGATACGAATACAAAATAGTATGCATCTCGCTTTTGTAATCTCTGTAAATTGAAACTCCAATTATAGATGGAAATAAAAAGAAAATAAACGTTGTTAATCCATTGAATAAATTTGACAATCCTATTGGCGAATTTACGACTAAAGAAGAACCTGTAGTTACTGTAATGGCATCGAAAATACCTGCGGAGGCAGCTGCAATAAAAACAGATAATAGTAAGAAAATACCTGCATAAATATAAAAGGCTGGTTTTTTTAACCAGTATTTTAATTCTTGTTTGAATATGGTAGAAAACATAATTTTAAAGTGTAAAAGTTGAACTGTTGGATTTTTATGTGCTCGAATTTTCTCGAAATAATCGTTTTATTAAGCAATAACGGGTTCATCTTGCTTCAAAGCGATAAAATACACATCATCCAATTGTGGAACGGTTGGTTCAAAATCTTCAGCTGGCTTCTCTACTGAATGCACTCTTACATTCAACGTATTGTCTTGGTTGTAATTTGAGGATAAAAGATTGTATTTTGCTTCTATGCCATCCAAATCGTCTCTGGTAATAATCTTGGTCCAGATGGTTCCTTCAATTTCTTTGGTGGCTTCTTGTGGTGTAGTGTGTTTTAAAATTCTTCCACCATTTAAGATCGCCATTTCGTTACACAGTTCTTTCACATCTTCTACAATATGTGTAGAAAAAATAACGGTACTGTTGGTTCCTACTTCTCGTAATACATTTAAAAAACGATGTCTTTCTGCAGGGTCTAAACCTGCGGTTGGTTCATCAACAATAATTAACTTAGGATTGTTGAGCAACAACTGTGCAATTCCAAAACGCTGTTTCATTCCTCCAGAATATCCAGCAACGTGCTTTCGCCTTACGTCATATAAATTGGTGATTTCCAAAACCTCTTTTACAATTGCATTTCGCTCAGCTTTGTTTGAAATTCCTTTTAAAGTTGCAAAGTAATCTAGGAGGTCTTCTGCTGACATTTTTGGATACACACCAAAAGACTGTGGCAAATAACCTAAAACCTTTCTTAAAGACATTTTGTCTTCTAAAACTTGAATATCTCCAAATGTAATCGTCCCAGAATCTGGTGTTTGCAAGGTAGCAATTGTTCGCATTAAAGACGATTTTCCTGCACCGTTTGGCCCTAAAAGTCCAAACATTCCTTTTCCAATTTCGATACTTAAATCATCAATGGCTTTAACACCATTCTTATACGTCTTTGTCAAATTCTGAATTACTAATTTCATCTGATAAGTTTTATTTGGTTGTGTACTTCTTGAATAAGTGTGCAATTAACAACTTTTGTTACAAGTTTTTAAATTTTATTTCATTGGAAAACAAAAAATCGCTTTATTTTTACAGAATAAAAATTAAATCATTTGAAAAAACTGTTTAATTCAGACAAGTTAAGTCTTTACAAGCGTTTTTTCGATTGACAATAGAACTTTTAAATCAACATACTTATATATGGCAAACAAATCAATATTAAATACCGAATCAATTTCATTTTTAGAGAAATATTTAAACAATGCGGCTCCCACGGGTTATGAATGGGAAGGGCAAAAAATTTGGATGGACTATCTAACACCCTACGTTGATGAGTTTATTACAGACACCTATGGAACTGCAGTTGGAGTTATCAATCCAGATGCAAAATACAAAGTTGTAATTGAAGGACATGCAGATGAAATTTCTTGGTATGTAAATTATATTTCTGATAAAGGGTTGATTTACGTGATTCGTAATGGAGGTTCAGATCATCAAATTGCACCGAGTAAAATTGTAAATATTCATACAGATAAAGGCATTGTAAAGGGTGTTTTTGGATGGCCTGCGATTCATACTCGAAACAAAGCTAATGAAGAAGCTCCAAAACCTGACAATATTTTTATTGACACAGGCTGTGCAACCAAAAAAGAAGTGGAAGCACTAGGCGTTCATGTTGGTTGTGTGATTACCTACCCAGATGAGTTTCATATTTTAAATGGTGATAAATTTGTATGTAGAGCCTTAGACAACAGAATGGGGGGGTTTATGATTGCTGAAGTGGCTCGTCTTTTAAAAGAAAACAATAAAAAATTGCCTTTTGGATTGTACATTACCAACTCTGTACAAGAAGAAATTGGTTTGCGTGGGGCGGAAATGATCACCCAAACCATAAAACCAAATGTTGCGATTGTTACCGATGTAACGCATGATACAACGACTCCAATGATTGATGTTAAAAAAGAAGGACTTTTAGAATTGGGGAAAGGTCCTGTGGTTGCATATGCTCCAGCCGTTCAACAAAAATTACGCGATTTAATTACTACAACCGCTATTGAAAATAAAATTCCATTCCAGCGATCGGCACTTTCAAGAGCAACAGGTACAGATACTGATGCATTTGCATACAGCAATGGTGGTGTTGCTTCTGCATTAATTTCGCTTCCTTTAAGATACATGCATACTACAGTAGAAATGGTACATAGGGAAGATGTTGAAAATGTGATTAAAATGATTTATGAAACCTTACTAAAAATTGAAGATGGAGAAACATTCTCTTATTTTAAATAACTAATTCTGGATACAAATTCCACGAATTCTCACTGATTCTCATTTTAATTATTTGTGAAATTCGTGTGATTTGCTTCCTAAAATTATGGACGAACTCATTGACATTCTAACTTCCGAAGGAAAAGCAACTGAAAAATCAGCTTTAAAGTCCGAAGCACACCATCACGGCTGGTTTCATGCCACAGTTCATATTTGGCTATTTACTACAGATGCCAAAGTCTTACTTCAAAAAAGGGGACTTAACAAAAAAGTTTTCCCTGGCTTGTGGGATATTTCTGTGGCGGGACATATTGGCGCTGGCGAGAGTATTCTAACAGCTGCCAAAAGAGAAGTTTTTGAGGAAATTGGTTTGCAATTAACCGATACTGATTTCACAAAAATAGCCACTAGAAAACATCAGATTTCGCATAAAAATGGAATCATAGACAATGAGTTTCACCAAGTATTTATTGCGGAATTGAAAATTCCTTTGACGAAATTAGCGCTTCAAGAAACGGAAGTAGCTGCTATTGAATTGTTTGATTTGACAATTCTAAAACAAACAAAAAAACTTCACAATGTTTTACTCCCAGAATTTCATGACTATTATTGCAAGGTATATGATGCCATTAATAGCAAGATTCTAAACAGCACACCAGAATAACTACTTTTTCATTTAACTTATAACTTATTCTCAATGATGCTTTGCACTACTTCTGGATTTAGTAGCGTAGAAATATCACCAATATTCTCCATTTCATTGGCGGCAATTTTACGAAGAATACGACGCATAATTTTCCCAGAACGTGTTTTTGGCAATCCATCTGTAAACTGAATCTTATCGAGTTTTGCAATCGGACCTATGTGCTCTGTAATTACTTGGTTGATTTCTTTCCTCAAGTTAGCATGGTTTCTACTTTCTCCAGCATCTTTTAAAATAACATAGCCATACAAAGCACTTCCTTTCACATCGTGCGGAAAGCCAACAATGGCTGATTCTACGACGGCTGGATGTTCATTAATGGCGTCTTCTATAGGAGCGGTTCCTAAATTATGTCCAGAAACAATAATAACATCGTCTACTCTACCCGTAATTCGATAATAGCCAACCTCATCTCTCAAGGCTCCATCTCCTGTAAAATACTTATTTTCATAGGCCGAAAAATAGGTTTCTTTATACCGTTGGTGATTTCCCCAAATGGTACGAGCAATGCTTGGCCAAGGAAATTTTATACACAACCTACCTTCTACTTGATTTCCATTTAATTCTTGGCCATTTTCATCCATTAAACAAGCTTGAATTCCTATAAAAGGCAAGGTTGCATAGGTGGGTTTTGTTGGGGTAACGTAGGGAATAGGAGTTATCATTATCCCTCCCGTCTCTGTTTGCCACCAAGTATCTACAATCGGACTTTTCTTCTTTCCTATATTATCATTGTACCAATGCCAAGCTTCTTCATTGATAGGTTCTCCAACAGATCCCAAAACTTTTAAAGAGGACAAATCATATGTATTCACCAATTCGGTCCCATGTTTTGCCAAAGCTCTTATGGCCGTGGGTGCTGTATAAAATTGGTTGATTTTGTGTTTTTGAACAATTTTCCAAAAACGCCCAAAATCAGGATAGCTGGGTACTCCTTCAAACATTACGGTAGTGGCACCATTTGCCAAAGGCCCATATACAATATAAGAATGCCCTGTGATCCAACCAATATCTGCGGTACACCAATACACGTCGTTTTCTTTGTACTGAAATGTATTTTTAAAGGTATAAGCTGTATAAACCATATATCCTGCGGTACTATGAACCATTCCTTTTGGCATTCCTGTAGAACCTGAGGTATATAAAATAAAAAGCGGATCTTCCGCATCCATAATTTCAATTTCACAAGTATCTGAAGCCTTTTCTAACAGCGGAGCGATCCAAAAATCTCTCCCCGATTTGATCTGTATTTCAGAATTGATTCTTTTGACGACTAAAACACTTTCTACACAAGTACATCGATCCAATGCTTCATCTACAATCCCTTTTAAATCGATGGTTTTGTTTCCACGAAATGCCCCATCAGAAGTAATAATCATTTTACAGTCGGAATCATTAATTCTTGTTGCCAAGGCTGTAGCCGAAAATCCTGCAAAAACTACGGAATGAATGGCGCCAATTCTTGCACAGGCCAATAAAGCAAATGAAAGCTCTGGGATCATTGGTAAATAAATGCATACGCGATCTCCTTTTTGAATCCCTTTTGATTTTAAAACATTTGCCAATTTGTTAACGCGATCTGAAAGTTGCTTGTAGCTAATGTGTTCGGCAGGCTCATTGGGGTTATTTGGCTCAAACAAAATGGCTGTTTGATCTCCTCGTGTAAGTAAATGACGGTCAATACAATTTTCTGTAATGTTTAGTTTTGCTCCTTGAAACCATTTTACTGCAGGCTTTGAAAAATCCCATTCTAAAACAGTATCCCATTTTTTTCGCCACATAAAATTTTCTTCGGCAATCTCTTCCCAGAACGCTTCTGGTTGATTTACAGACTTTCGATACACTTGAAAATACTCTTCTAAATGTTTTATGTGATAATTGCTCATAATAGTTGGATGCTTTATAGGAGATTCTAAAAATAGAAAATTTATCTTTGTTAAATGAATTTTCAAACCGTTTTTGATTCCATTTTAGCGAATTGGCATTTAATCCTACTATTTTTTACGGCTGCAATTTTATATTCTTCTGTTGGTTTTGGAGGTGGTTCAAGCTATTTGGCAATTTTAGCATTGGCGGGGATTGCATTTACACAAATTAGAGTTACTGCATTGTTGTGTAATATTGTGGTAGTTTTTGGAAACGTAATGCTTTTTTATCATCAAAAAAAAATCCCCTGGAAAAAGGTTGTTCCAATCGTTTTATGGAGTGTTCCGTTAGCCTACCTTGGTGGAAAACTAGCCATTAACAAAACACTTTTTTTCATTCTTTTAGGGTTTACTTTATTATTTGCTGCACTTTCCATGTGGATTTCCAAACGTCTGGTTTCTATTGTAAAAGAAAAAGAGACCTTCAATACTATTAAAAATTCATTCTTCGGTGGAGGTATCGGATTTCTTTCCGGCATGGTCGGAATTGGTGGCGGTATTTTTTTAGCACCGCTGCTTCATCTAAGCAACTGGGATACTCCAAAAAAAATAGCTGCAACGGCTAGTTTCTTCATTTTGGCAAACTCTATTGCAGGTATTTTAGGACTCTATAGTAGTCCAAATCTTCAGGTAGATTGGATATTTACATCCATCTTAATGGTTACGGTGTTTGTTGGTGGGCAGATTGGATCAAGAATAAGCAATACAATATTAACACCCGTACTACTGAAAAAAGCGACGGCAATTTTAATAGGATCTGTGAGTATTCGCATCCTATGCAAACACTTATTGCCTTTTTTTACTTCGTAAAACCAAAGGAAAATTAATTTTTAACAAACTGTTTTTCTAACTGGTTGTATTTTTTTCAAGGAAAAATCTTATTATGACCCCAATTCTAAAAGGCTATCCTTGAGTCTTTTCTTAATCATTGCAAAAATTCTTTTATTAAATTCTGACGATGCCGTGCTATAAAGCACAAACTCTTCAAGCGTAAATTGACCGACGACAAGCCCTATCATTTTATTTTTGAATGCAATATCTTTGGACAAGGCACTTTCTATGAATCTTTTTGCACGTTGTTCTGTTAAGGTATTTAAAATTGTTTTTCTAGTGATTGCATAATCTTGAAATAGCGCAATGAGTAAGGGGTGTTGCAATTTTATAACTTGACGTAATGTAGTATTTTGAAATTTTTCTTCCGTACTGCATTTTTCAGTAGCTTCAATTTTTGCCAAAACGGGGCGTAACTCTTTTCTTTTATCCATTTTTATAAGTGAATTTCTAAATTTTCTATTTCTATTTGATAGTCGTATTGTAAATCTTCATGTAAGGTGCCCACTGCTTTCTTAATCATCTTAAGCTGGGTTTGATATACGTTTAGCAAACGAGAACTATTGGTAATGGAAGGTGAAAAGTTTTTTAATTTGTAACAGTAATGCAGCAGTAATTCCGCTTCTGTTTCTTTCTTTTTAGAATACCGGATGTACTTTTTGGTCAAGGTTAAAATTTTTCTCGCACTTTTTCTGATGAAGAAAAAATTTTTGGTGTTGATGTCCACAAAAAGCAAATCCATTTGTGCTTTTACGCTTTCGATATATGCTTCCTCATCATGAGACTCAAACATTAAATAGGTGAGGAACTCTTTGTTTTCTTTTTTAAACTTTGATAAATGCAAACAGAGCTCCATCAATTCATTGGCAGATTTATGCGCTAATTCTTCTTTTAACTTTTTTAAGGCAACTGCTTTCATTTATTAATTTTTTTAAATGCGTTAAAAAAAAACCTCATAAAAAAACATGTTATTTATGAGGTTTAATAATTTTACTTTCTTTATGTTACTCTTGAATGCTTGGTACTGAAACCATTTCATTGACATCTTTTGTATAGTCTACACCGGGTACTTTAAAACCAAATAAATTGTAAAAGTCGGTACTATACCCCTCTAAATCTCCAATTTCAGGTAAGTTTTCTGTGGTTGCAGACGCCCAAAGCTTGACTACTCTATCTTGAATATCTTCGCGCATTTCCCAATCGTCAACTCGAATTCTTCCTTTTTCATCCAAAGACAGATCATCCGCATACAAACGTTCACTGTACAAACGTTGAATTTGTTCAATACACCCTTCGTGTACTCCTTCTTCTTTCATTATTTTGTACAACAGAGAAATGTACAAAGGAATTACAGGAATTGCAGAACTCGCTTGCGTAACCAATGCCTTGTTTACAGAAACATAGGCATTTCCGTTGATTGCTTTTAAAGCGTCTGAAATGGTAAAAGCTTTGGCTTCCAAATCATCTTTGGCTGCACCAATGGTTCCGTTTCTATACACTGGTTTTGTTACTTCTGGTCCTATATAGGAATATGCGACAGTTTTTACCCCTTCCGCTAAAACGTTTGCTTCTTGCAAAGCATCCATCCACATTTTCCAATCTTCACCTCCCATTACTGTTACCGTATTTTCGATATCCTCTCCTTCTGCTGGATTGATAGAGATTTCAGATACATTTCCAGTATGAAAATCTACCGTCTTATTTGTAAAGTTTTCTCCAATGGGTTTTAAAACAGATTTAAAACGTTTTCCTGAAATTGGATGTGTTCGAACTGGAGAAGCCAAACTATAAATAATCAAATCTACTTGACCTAAATCTTGTTTGATTAAATTGACAACCTGTTCTTTAATCTCATTAGAAAAGGCATCTCCATTAATACTTTTTGCATACAAACCGGCTTGGTGCGCTGCAGTTTCAAAAGCAGCTGTATTGTAAAAACCAGGTGAAGCAGGTCTATTTGGACTCGCGGGTTTGTCAAAAAAGACTCCAATAGTAGCCGCGTCGGATCCAAAGGCGCTAGTAATTCTAGATGCAAGTCCAAAACCTGTGGAAGCTCCAATAACCAATACTTTTTTGGCGCCGGCAATTTTTCCTTTTGAAGTTACATAGTCAATTTGATTTTTAACATTTTGTGCACAACCTTCTGGGTGAGCTGTTAAACAAATAAATCCTCTTGTTCTTGGTTCTATAATCATAATTGTTTATCTATTAGTGGTTGGCTAAAAATGCATTTACATTGTTAGCAATTCTTTCTAAAACATTTTCTGTGGCTGCTTTCACAAAAGTTTCTCCAGTAATTTGTTCGTACAATTCAATATATCGATTTGAAATTTCGATCACTTTTTCATCTGACATTACTGGAATCTGCTGTCCTTCTTGTCCTTGAAAACCGTTTTCAATTAACCACTGACGTACAAATTCTTTTGACAATTGTTTTTGTGCCACACCTTGTTCTTGTCTTTCGGCGTAGCCTTCAGCATAAAAATAACGAGAAGAATCTGGGGTATGAATTTCATCAATTAGTAAAATTTTGCCCGCTTTTGTTTTTCCGAATTCATATTTGGTATCCACCAAAATTAAACCGCGGGAAGTAGCAATTTCAGTACCTCTTTGAAAAAGTTTTCGGGTATAATCTTCTAATACCAAATAGTCTTCTTCGGAAACAATACCTCTAGACAAGATCGCTTCACGAGTAATGTCTTCATCATGATCTCCATTATCTGCTTTTGTAGATGGAGTAATGATTGGACTCGGAAATGGATCATTTTCACGCATTCCTTCGGGCATTGCAACACCACACAATATTCTTTTCCCTGCTTTGTATTCTCTTGCCGCGTGTCCAGACATATAGCCTCTAATAACCATTTCTACCTTAAAAGGTTCACAAAAATGTCCAATAGCAACATTTTCATCGGGAGTTGCAAGAAGCCAATTAGGAACTATAGCTGCTGTTTCATGCAGCATCTTAGTTGCAATTTGATTTAAGATTTGACCTTTATATGGAATTTGACGTGGTAAAATGACATCAAAAGCCGATAATCGATCGGAAGCGATCATCACCAAATGCTTATTATCTATGGTATAAACCTCTCTTACTTTTCCTTTGTATACTGCTTTCTGCTTTGGAAACTGAAAGTTGGTTTCATTAATTGTATTCATTAATACTGGTGTTGTTTGTTAGGACAAAAGTAAACTAAAGACTAATTACTAACAACTAAAAACTTATTCTGTTTCGATACGCTTGTAGGCGGAGATAATTCTTTTTACCAATCGGTGCCTGACTACATCGTTATCATCTAAAAATACTTGTGCAATCCCTTCGATATCTTTCAATGCCAACAGGGATTCTTTCAAACCTGAAACTTGTTTTCTTGGCAAATCGATTTGACCAGGATCTCCGTTAATTATAAATTTTGCGTTCTTCCCCATACGTGTTAAAAACATTTTCATTTGGCTATGCGTTGTGTTTTGGGCTTCGTCTAAAATAACAAAGGCGTTGTCCAAAGTTCTCCCTCTCATAAAAGCCAATGGAGCAATTTGTATGATTCCTTTTTCTATGTGTGAAGCCAATCTCTCATGTGGTATCATATCTCGCAGCGCATCGTACAAAGGTTGCATATAGGGATCTAACTTATCTTTTAAATCTCCAGGTAAAAACCCAAGATTTTCTCCGGACTCTACAGCAGGTCTGGTTAAAATAATTTTACGGACTTCTTTTTCTTTCAGTGCTTTTACTGCTATTGCTACAGCTGTGTAAGTCTTCCCAGTTCCTGCAGGGCCTACGGCAAAAAGCATGTCATTTTTCTGAATTAAAGCAACCATTTTCTTTTGATTGGCAGTCTGTGGTTTTATCAATCTTCCATTGACACCATGCAACAACACATCCTTTACACTCATTGCTGCAGCTGTTTTTTCTTCCTTTCCGGTAGAAGTTAAAATGCGTTCAATACTGTTCTCATCTAATTTATTGTACTTATGAAAGTATTTAATGAGCTGTTCTAAACGGTTTTCAAATTCATCTAAAAGGGTGGCTTCACCATAAATTTTCAACTTAACACCTCTTGCCACTAGTTTTATTTTCGGAAAATATTTTTTAAGCTGCTCAATCGTACTATTGTGTTCCCCAAAAAAATCCTTTGGATCTATTTCTGTTAATGCAATGCTTCTTTCGTTCAAATGTTTTTTTATTAAAATAGGAGTTCAAATTATTAAATTAAAAATAGTCAATAAATTTACTAAATTGATTAGATTTGCTTTAAATAGTCAACAACTTTTACACATTTAATTAACAGCAAATATTGATCTCTTTTATCACTTTAACGACCGATTTTGGCACAAAAGACCACTTTGTTGGAGCTGTAAAGGGCGCTATCTATTCGGAGTTAGAAAACGCAAAAATTGTAGACATCACCCATGAAATATCTCCTTTTAACATTACAGAAACTGCCTATATCATAAAGAACTCCTACAAGAGTTTCCCAGACGGCACCATTCATATTATTGGAGTAGATTCAGAGTTAAGCGAAGACAATAAGCACATTGCACTCGAGTTGGACAAACATTTTTTTGTGTGTCCAGACAATGGATTGATCTCTATGATTGCCTCAGAAATTAATCCGACCAAAATTGTAGAAATCAATATTCATGATCGTATAGAAAGTAGTTTTCCTGTTTTGGATGTATTTGTGCAAGTTGCCTGTTTCATTGCCCGAGGTGGAAATTTAACCGTAATTGGAAAGGAAATCAAAAGCTATAAAAAACTTATTGAAATTCAACCCAAAGTAAATCAAGCCCAAAACCAAATCATTGGCGGTGTTATTTATATTGATAATTATGGGAATATCATCACAAACATCAAAGAAAAAATGTTCAATGAGGTTGGAAAAGGTAGAAAATTCTCCATCAAAGCGTCTCGGTATTCCTTCGAAAAAATATTTAGTAAATACAACGAAATTAAAGGAATTGATTCAAAAGAACTTAGTTTTGACGGAAGTAGATTGGCGATATTTAATTCTGCAGGCTATTTAGAAATTGCCTTGTATCGGAGTAATTTAAATACGGTGGGTGGCGCTTCTACATTATTAGGATTGGCTTATCGAGATCCAATTATTATCGAATTTGTAAACGAAACCCTCCCCGAGTTTACCACATTGTCATAAAATATGTTTGTTCGCATCGTAAAAATGAGTTTTCACGCAAAGTATATCAAAGAATTTGAAGAAATCTTCGCTGAAAAAAAAGCATTGATTAAGGCTTCTAAAGGATGCACCCTACTGGAGCTTTATCAAGACAAAACAAATCCTGAAATCTTTTTCACTTATTCGTATTGGGAACGTAAAGAAGATTTAGAAAACTATCGAAATTCAACACTTTTTAAAAACGTTTGGGCAAAAACAAAAGTGCTATTCAATGACAAACCCCAAGCCTGGAGTGTGAATAAAATTGTAAGTCTTACCTAATGGCATTTAATTTCGAAACATTCCCTGTTCTAAAAACTCATAGGGTAACTTTAAGAGCGCTGAATCTTGAGGATGCGGAGACTCTACTTGCTTTGCGTTCTAGTGAAGAAATTAATAAATTTGTAATAACCAAAAGAATGCAAAATTTGGAAGAAGCCAAAGATTTTATCCAAACATGCAATGCTCTTTATAAAAAAGAAAAACGTATTTTTTGGGTGCTAACAAATCAAGTGGAAATTTTGGGGACAGTCGTACTGCATCGAATTTCTTTAGCTCGAAAATATGCAGAAATTGGTTACAAATTAAAAACAGAAAAGCAGCAAAAAGGCTTTATGAGTGAAGCAATGACAGCGGTTTTGAATTTTGGCATTGAGCAATTAAATTTAAAAATAATCGAGGCCTATACCCACAAAAATAATCTACGATCAATAGCGTTATTGAAGAAACACCATTTTGTTTTTCAAGTACACAGGAAAGATCCAAGCTTTGAACATAATCGTATTTTTAAACGAGAAATCAGTTTCTAAAATAAAGCCCTTTCAATTCGTATTAAAAAAAGAAAGTTGAATTTATTTTAAAGATAAAATCGTAGCTTGCAAGCAGATCGAAATTTAAAAAATAATCGTAAAAAATTACATATTGATTGCCATTTTAAAAAAAGAATTCAATTCGTTTTTCGCCGCTCCCATCGCCTATTTGGTAATCGGTGTTTTCTTATTCATTAACGGACTCTTTCTTTGGGTTTTTAAAGATGATTTTAACATATTAAATGCGGGGTTTGCAGACATTAACTCGTTTTTCTATTTAACTCCTTGGATTTTTCTCTTTCTAATTCCTGCAATTACCATGAAAAGTTTTGCCGACGAATTCAATAGTGGTACCATCGAAATCCTAAAAACTAGGTCCATTTCAAATTGGCAAATTGTACTGGGTAAATTCTGGGCCTCTTTGCTATTAGTTATTGTTGCATTGGTTCCAACACTGATCTATGTGTATACCATTTATCAATTAGGAAATCCCATTGGAAATATAGATATTGGTAGCATTGTTGGATCCTATATTGGGTTGCTTTTTTTAGCGACCACCTATACCGCAATTGGGCTGTTTACCTCCACATTGTCAAAAAATCAAATTGTCGCTTTTATCTTAGGAGTTTTTATTAGCTTTTTGTTATTCTATGGATTTGATGCCATTTCTAATTCCTTTTCGAAACAGCGTATTTTGATTCAAAAGTTGGGCATCAACGAACATTATAAGAGTATCGCACGGGGCGTAATTGATACGCGAGATTTACTTTACTTTATAAGTGTGACGCTGTTCTTTTTATTCATCACTAAAAACCGTTTAGACAATGAATAAAAAAATAAAAAACACCAGCATACTATTGATAGGTTTGGTACTCTTAAACATTGTAAACCAATCATTTTACAAACGTTTTGATTTGACCAAAGATCAACGATACACGTTATCTGAAAACACAAAAACCATCGTCCAACGTATTGCACAACCCTTATTTATTAAAGTATATCTGGAAGGTGATTTTCCTTCAGAATTTAAAAGACTACAAGTAGAAACTTTGCAGTATCTCGAAGAATTGGCCGCTGAAAACTCAGACATTATTATTCAATTTGTAAACCCTGATTTACAACGGGAAAGTTTAATAAAAAGAGGCATGCTCCCAAGTCAGCTAACTGTTGAAGAAGATGGAAAACTTTCGGAAGCAATTATTTTTCCTTGGGCCGAAATAAAATATAGAAATAAAAGCACCTTAGTCTCTTTGTTACCTACTACCATTGTTAGCTCTCAAGAAGAGCAAATGCAGAAAGCAGTTGAAAACTTAGAATATAGTTTTACATATGCAATGCATAGTATCCTTACAGAAGCGCAACAAAAGATTGCATTGCTATCAGGAAATGGTGAGCTAGAAGATATTTATTTGTACAGTTTTTTAAGTGAAGTTGCAAAAAAACACAAATTGGCAAAATTCACCTTTGATTCTGTAGCTAAAAACCCGAAGCAGACTTTAAAAGAGCTTACAGAGTTTGATATGGCAATTATTGCAAAACCTACTACGGAGTTTTCGGCAGCAGAAAAATTTACCCTAGATCAATTTATTACCAATGGCGGAAAAACCCTTTGGATGATTGACAATATAATCGCAGACCAAGACAGCTTGTTTAATGGCGGAAAAATGTTGGCATATCCGAGAAATTTAGATCTTACTGATTTATTATTTTCCTATGGAGTGCGTATCAATACAACGTTGGTGAAAGATTTATATGCTGCAAAAATTCCCGTAGCAACGGGTATGGTAGGCAATCAAACACAGTTTAAAAACTTGGAATGGTTTTTTCATCCTTTGGCGGGAGGCAACCCAAATCACCCGATTACAAAAAATATTTTACCTGTTCGATTTCAGTTTACAAATCAAATAGACACCTTAAAAAACAATATTAAAAAGACTCCTTTGTTAGTGAGTTCTGTGTTGACACAGAAGTTTGGAACGCCTAATTTTATTAGCTTACAATCTATTGCAAACGAACCGATTGAAGAAGATTATCGAGATGGAAATCAATTGCTTGCCGTCCTACTAGAAGGAGATTTTAACTCAGCTTACAGAAACAGAGTTCAACCCTTTAAAACACCTATTTACAAAGCGAATGCTAATGGCAATAAAATGATTGTAATTGCAGATGGAGATATAGGTAGAAATCAAATTTTAAAGAACAAGCCCTTCGATTTATCCAGAGACAAATGGACCAATGAACAATTTGGAAATAAAGATTTTTTGTTAAATGCAGTCGATTATTTACTGGATGATGTAGGCTTGATGAAATTGAGAAATAAGTCTTTACAAATTCCTATTCTAGATAAGCAAAAAGCGTTTAAAGAGCGAAGATACTGGCAATTTATAAACCTGGGAATCCCATTGCTCATGCTCTTAGTTTTTGGAATTGGTTTTCATGGACTTAGAAAACGGAAATACCAATAGCGATTCCATTATTTATCTTTTAACATCTAAATTGACAACAAATCATTGTGTATGAACTCGTATCCTAAAACATCTTGTAGCTTTTTGGGGCTTACAATTTTGTAACGTAAGGGCTCGTTCTTTTCAAATTCTGGTAACATCAAATCTTTGCATAATTTTGCAATTGCATAAAACTCCTTTCTGGTTGGATGGTGATCGGCACAAGCATTCAAAGTAGTATCCCAACAATTCTGATCAATAATTTCATGAATGATTTCAATACAATCTTCTTGATGAATCATATTTACATACCCATTAGGTTGGGGGATTTTACGTCCATCTGAAAACCAATTTCCGGGATGTCTTTCGCCGCCAAACAAACCTGCAAAACGTAAAATAGTTGTTTCAAAACAATTATTTTGTCGAAACAATTCTTCAATTTCTACTAAAGGTACTTCTTTTGTTTTTGTCTCTTCGGTAACAACGCTATTGCTATTTGGATACACAGAAGTAGAACTTATGAAAATTACCTTCTGTATTGACGAGTCTTCTATTTGAGCAATCAAACTTTCAAAACCATCAATATCATTGGAAGTGATGGCTATGATTAAAATATCGGTATTTAAAAAAGTATCATAGTCTTCAAATTCAGAAATATCTACAAGATAGGCCTCAATTTGAGATGCTTCTAAAGTAGTCAATTTCGATTGGGTTGTGGTAGATCCCTTTACTAAGTAGCCTGACTCTAAAAGCGATATTGCCAAAGGCTCTCCCAACCAACCACATCCTAAAATACTTATATTTTTCAAATTGATGCGTTTTAATTTTTAACAATTCGTCTCCTTGCAACAATTGTCTTCTTTCACAATTTTACAAGAAATAACAGCCAAAATAGCTCCAAGTATGGGCGCTAAAATATACATCCATAAATGCTGCATTTTACCTGCAACAATAGCCGGTGCAATGGATCTTGCAGGATTCATAGAGGCATTGGTAATCGGTCCGGCAAACATGGCCTCTAAAAGGACAACAGCACCAACAGCGATTCCTGCAATAATTCCGATTTCCTTACTTCCTGTAGAAACATTAATGATAACCACCATCAAGAAAAATGTGAGCAGTAACTCCATCACAAAAGCACGTCCAACATCTACAGATGGTATTGTTGCTCCTAAATGCTCACTGGTTGGAAAAAGATACCACAAAATAAGACTTGCTGTTAAAGCACCTAAAACTTGAACAATGATGTACTTAGGAACTTCTTTCCAAGCAAACTTCTTGGCATAAGCAAAAGCAATGGTAACAGCCGGATTAAAATGTGCACCCGAAGTTTCACCAAAAGCATAAATCATTGCCATGACGATAAGACCCCAAGTAATTGCAATCCCTACATGGGTAACATCGCCACCAGTTACTTCATTTACAGTCATAGCTCCTGTTCCACAAAAAATCATAGAAAATGTACCGATAAATTCTGAGATGTATTTCTTCATTGTTTTAAAAATAAGTACAAAGATACGATGCTTTACTTTAAGGTTTTGTTAACATTATACCTTTGCATAATTTGTAATTTTGAGAAAATTCAAAAGAAACCACTATGAAAAAATTAATCTTAAGCCTGTTTGTTGCTGCTATTTCCTATATAACAAATGCACAAATTGAAACACCTGCACCAAGTCCGTCTCAAAAAATTGAACAAAAAGTTGGATTAACAGACGTAACGGTAAACTACTCAAGACCTAGTATGAAAGGACGAAAAATCTTTGGCGGACTAGAGACCTATGGTAAAGTTTGGCGAACTGGTGCCAATGAAAATACAAAAATTACCTTTTCTACCGATTTTACAATAGATGGAAAAGAAATGAAAAAAGGGAGCTATGCTTTGTTTACCATTCCAGGAAAAGAAACTTGGGACATTATTCTCTACTCGGATGCAACCAATTGGGGAGTACCCCAAAAATGGGAAGAGTCAAAAGTAGCTGCAAAAGTGCGGGTAACACCCCTTAAAATGCCAATGCTTATAGAAACCTTTACCATTACATTTGACGATTTGACAAACAATTCTGCTGTATTGGGTATTCTTTGGGAAGATGTTTATGTAGGTTTGAAATTTGAAACTCCAACGGATGCAATGGTTTCAAAAAATATTGAAAAAGCAATGGGGGGACCAGCTGCTCAGGATTTATATGCAGCTGCAGACTATTACCTAACTGCAGACAAAGATATTCAAAAGGCAAAAACATGGATCGACAAAGCGGTAACCTTGACGGCTGATACGCCTCGTTTTTGGTATCTCAGAAGACAAGCTTTAATTCACGCAAAAGCCGGAAATAAGGAAACTGCCATTGCTGCTGCAAAATTGTCCTTACAATTGGCAGAAAAAGCAGGCAACCAGGCATATGTAAAAATGAATAAAGCGTCCTTAAAAGAATGGGGAGCTAAATAGTATTCCTCTTTTACAATAAAAAAACCGAGCAATAGCTCGGTTTTTTTATTGTTATGATTTTTCTAGCGTAACTTTTAATAATTACGATATTGACTCGTTGCTTCAAAAACATGTTCTAAAATAGCTTGTTCTTTTACATCAAATATGATTCCTCGTCGTTGCATCACTACTTCGGCAACTTCAAAGACTTTGTTTGTTTTGTATTCTGTAAACCCAGAGGCTCCTCCCCAACTAAACGATGGGACAAAATTTCTAGGAAAACCACTTCCAAAAATATTTACAGAAACTCCAATAACCGTTCCTGTATTGAACATGGTATTGATCCCACATTTAGAATGATCTCCCATCATTAAACCACAAAATTGCAATCCTGTTTTGGCAAATCGACCCGTATTATAGTCCCAGAGTTTGACTTCTGCATAATTGTTTTTTAAATTTGAGTTGTTGGTATCGGCTCCTAAATTACACCATTCACCAATCACTGAATTCCCTAAGAAACCATCGTGCCCTTTACTAGCGTACCCAAACAATACCGAATTGTTCACTTCTCCCCCTACTTTACAAAAGGGTCCAATAGTGGTAGCTCCGTATACTTTTGCGCCTAATTTCAACACTGAATTTTCACACATTGCCAAAGCACCTCGAACTACTACACCTTCCATAATTTCTGCATTTTCACCAATATAAATTGGACCGTCTGTAGCGTTTAAACTTGCAAAAGTAAGTTTTGCACCTTCTTCAATAAAAATATTTTCAGGATTGACTGCTTGAACTCCTGCTGGAATAGGCTGCGAAGTTCGCGCTTCAGTAATCAAATCAAAATCTTGCTGAATGGCTTTATCATTCAAGGAAAAAATATCCCATGTATTTTTAACTTGAAGCAATTCGTCATCAAAATCATATTGTTGATAGGCCTCGAAGTTAATTTCCTCTTGTGAGTCCGTTGTAAAAAAAGCAATCACATCATCTCCTTTAAAGATGGCTTCGTTTGCTTTTAATTTTTTTATTTGTGCCACCAATTCTTTGGTAGGTAAAAAAGAAGCATTGATCATGATGTTTTCTTCCAACTCTACCATTGGATATTTCTCTTCTAAATATGCTTCTGTGATGGTCGTTGTGGTCAAACCCAAATGTTTTTCCCATTTTTCACGAAGAGTTAAAATACCAATTCGAATTTCTGCAACAGGTCTTGTATAGGTAAATGGAAGTAATGAACTTCTCACTTCACCATCAAATAAAATATAATTCATAGGGTTGTTTTATAACAGGACAAATTTACTTTAAAATAGGCACAAAAAAAACCGATTGCACATATTACACTCGGTTTTAACAAAATAGCTTTGAAAACTTATTCTTTGATGAATTTTTGAGATCCTATTTTATCTTCAGAAAGTACTTTTAATAGGTAGATTCCACTACCTAAAGGAGATACATTTATGAACGGATTTGACATTGTGATTTTTTTAGACAATGACAAGCGACCCATAGTATCATAAAATTCTACCATGGCTTCGTTGGTTCCACTTGGCAACTGTATGCTGAGTTCTGTAGCTGATGGGTTTGGATACATCTCAAAATCCAATCGTTTAGCCTCTGCAATACTCAAAGAACTAATTTGTCCTGAATCCCCAGTGACTACTTGATCTCCAGAAGTTGTTCCATTCCCATTTGCAGCAACTAATACCCCAAAAAATGTTACTCTCCCTTGGTCTGTTGTTGGTGATTTCCACTGAAAAGTCCAAGCGTTATTACTAGAGTTTGTATGCGTAATATTTGCATTCCCATTGGTCAAACTTGACGTAGTTCCTGCTATAAGGGTTCCTATTTTACTATTATCATCAACCTTTTCGGCGGTCATTTGAAAACCATGTGCAGTTGCTGATGAACTTCCAGTTACAGTTACATCATAATTGGTATTTAATAGATATCCTGTATCTGGAATATTATGTGTAATTGCTACAGAAGCACCAAAATTGCCACCACTATGACATGCTGTACAAGAGGTTCCACCATCTCCAGGAGAGCCTGAAAAAGCACCTGACTTTCCGCTCGAGTTGGACATTAATAAGAATGCCATCGTTGGAATCATTAATAACGAGGTTTTAAAAAAGTAATTTTTTTTCATATTTTTTTATTTTTAATATTAAAAATAACGTTCTTTTTTTTAAAAAAACATATGTTAAAATTAATGAATTATTTTTATATTTTTATATTTTACAGGAAATTTATTAGAGCGATGCCGATCAAACAGTCATTATAAAATAAAAAAAATAATTTGCCTTCTAACACAATATTATGGAGTATTCAAGAGTATTTAAAATGTCTTTTGCAGGCGTTTATCCGCACTATCTTTCAAAGGCCGAGAAAAAAGGCAAAACCAAAGAAGAGGTGGATACCATTATTTTTTGGCTAACTGGATATGATAAAAAATCTCTCAAAAAGCAAATTGAAAATCGAGTTGATTTTGAAACTTTTTTTTGCAGAAGCTCCCGCTATGCATCCAAATACCAATAAAATTAAAGGTTTAATTTGTGGGTATCGTGTTGAAGAGATTGAAAATAAATTGATGCAGCAAATTCGCTATTTAGACAAGCTAATCGATGAGTTGGCTCGGGGTAAGAAAATGAAAAGTATCCTACGTGAATAAAAAAAACATCCCATTGTTGAATCAATACAAAACAAAGGGATGTTTTTAATAAGATAATATTTTGAGATTACTTACTCAAATACATTTTACGTCTAGCATATAAGTCATAAAACTGATCGTCTTTAAGACTATCTATAAACAAAATACTCTCCCCTGTAGATTTCATTTCAGGTCCTAATGCTTTGTTCACATTTGGGAATTTATTAAATGAAAACACCGGTTTCTTTATTGCATATCCCTCCAACTGTGGATTAAAATCAAAGTCAGTTACTTTATTTTCTCCCAACATTATCTTGGTGGCATAGTTTACATATGGTTCTTTGTATGCTTTTGCAATGAAAGGAACGGTTCTAGAAGCTCTTGGATTTGCTTCAATAATATAAACAACATCATTTTTAACCGCAAATTGCACATTGATCAATCCGACTGTTTTTAATTCTCTAGCAATGGTATGCGTATGGTCTTTAATTTGTTGCATCACCAAGTCGCCCAAATTAAATACTGGCAATACAGAGTTGGAATCTCCAGAGTGGACACCACAGGGTTCGATATGCTCCATAATACCAATAATATACACATTTCCATCTGCATCACAGATTGCATCCGCTTCCGCTTCAATGGCTCCATCTAAATAATGATCTAACAACAATTTGTTATTAGGCATTCTACCTAATAAGTCTACAACATGTGCAACTAATTCTTCTTTATTGATGACAATTTTCATTCCTTGTCCTCCCAATACGTATGAAGGTCTTACCAAAATAGGAAAATCCAATTTATCGGCCAATACCAAAGCTTCATCTGCTGTTTCTGCGATTCCGAAGTCTGGATAGGGTATGTTGTTGTTTTTTAATAGGGTGGAAAAACTACCTCTATCTTCAGCTAAATCGAGTGCTTCAAAACTAGTTCCAAGAATTTTAATACCATATTTGGTTAGTTTTTCTGCTAATTTTAAAGCTGTTTGTCCTCCTAATTGTACAATTACTCCTTCTGGCTTTTCATGACGTATAATGTCATAAATATGTTCCCAAAAAACAGGTTCGAAATACAATTTATCTGCGGTATCAAAATCTGTAGAAACCGTTTCTGGGTTACAGTTAATCATAATGGTTTCATAGCCACATTCTGCAGCAGCTAAAACTCCATGCACACAACAATAATCGAATTCAATCCCCTGTCCAATTCTGTTAGGCCCTGATCCTAAAACGATTATTTTCTTCTTTGGGGTTACAATACTTTCATTGGCAATAATAACATCGCCTGAAGGGGTTTCTATTTCATTCTCAAAAGTAGAATAGTAATAGGGTGTTTTTGCTGTAAATTCTGCAGCACAGGTATCTACTAATTTATAGACTCTTTGTATTTTTAATGTGTCTCTTTTGTTATATACTTGACTTTCTAAACAGCCCAACATATGCGCTATTTGTCGATCTCCATATCCTTTTTGTTTTGCTTCAAGTAGTAAATCTCTTTGTATGGTATCAATTGTAAATGTTGAAATTTCTTTTTGAAGTTGAAACAACTCTTCATATTGCTTTAGATACCACATGTCAATCTTGGTAATCTCATAGATCTGACTTAATGGAATCCCGATGGCGATGGCATCATATATGGCAAAAACACGGTCCCAACTTGCATTGGTTAATTTTTCAACAATCTGATTGTAATTGGTATATCCTTTTCCATCGGCACCTAAACCATTTCTTTTAATTTCTAAAGATTGTGTTGCCTTGTGTAAAGCTTCTTGGAAAGAGCGTCCAATTCCCATCACTTCTCCTACCGATTTCATTTGCAAACCTAAAGTTCTATCTGAACCTTCAAATTTATCAAAATTCCAACGTGGTATTTTAACGATCACATAATCTAATGTTGGCTCAAAGAGTGCAGACGTAGATTTTGTAATTCCGTTTTCTAACTCATCTAAGGTATATCCAATGGCCAATTTCGTAGCTACTTTTGCAATCGGATATCCCGTGGCTTTACTCGCTAATGCCGAAGAACGAGAAACTCTTGGATTGATTTCAATGGCAATAATGTCTTCTTTTTCATCTGGAGAAACAGCAAATTGCACATTACATCCTCCTTCGAAATCACCAATAGAACGCATCATATGGATGGCCATATCTCGCATTTTTTGGTATGTTTTATCAGAGAGTGTCATTGCTGGAGCTACTGTAATGGAATCTCCTGTGTGAATCCCCATTGGATCCATATTCTCAATCGAACAAATAATAACAACGTTATCATTCTTGTCACGCAACAATTCCAATTCATATTCTTTCCAGCCCATCATGGCTTTGTCAATCATCACTTCATGAATTGGGGATGCTTCTAAACCTCTTCGTAACAGTTCATCAAAATCATTTGGATCATATACTATAGAAGCTCCTGCCCCACCCAATGTGTAAGATGATCTAATTACTAATGGAAACCCATATTCTTGGGCAATTTCTTTTCCTTTTAAGAACGAAGTAGCGGTCGATTGAGGTGCCATTGGTACGCCAATTTTCAACATCAATTCTCTAAATTGTTCACGATCTTCGGTCACATTAATTGCATCGATATCAACCCCAATTAACTCAACATTAAAGTCTTTCCAAATTCCTTTATCATCTGCTTCGATACACAAGTTTAAGGCAGTTTGCCCTCCCATGGTTGGTAAAACAGCATCAATTTGCGGATGTTCTTTTAAAATTTGAATGATCGATTTGGTGGTTAGCGGCAACAAGTAAATATGATCGGCCATGGAAGGATCGGTCATGATAGTTGCTGGATTTGAATTGATTAAAACAGTTTCAATTCCATCTTCTCGCAATGACCTTAAAGACTGTGAGCCAGAATAATCAAATTCACAGGCTTGTCCAATAACGATGGGGCCGGAACCTATAATTAAAATCGATTTTAGTTGGTTGTTTTTTGGCATTATAAGAGGGTGTATTAATTTGTGTAAAAGTAATTACTGAATGGATATAAAAAAAGGTGTTGCTAAAAATAGCAACACCTTAATTATTAACAAATTGTTAATCATTCTATTATTTTTTATGTCTTGGTTCTGAAGAAACAGAAACTTTCTTTCTTCCTTTGGCTCTTCTTCTAGCTAAAACTTTTCTACCATTAGCAGATGCCATTCTCTCTCTGAAACCGTGTTTGTTTCTTCTCTTTCTATTAGATGGTTGGTACGTTCTTTTCGGCATTGTATGTCTTTTTAAAAGTCTTCTTTTATTATTTTTTTCTTGCTGTATAAGTTTACCTCATTTAAGCGTGGGCAAATATACAACTGTTTTTATTGATGACAAATACAATTTTAAAAAAAAATGAATTATTTTTAATTCCCAAAAAAAAGCCTTTTTTCAAAATCTTTTTGCCTTTTTTATTTGTGATGAAAAGGAGAGTTGTTACTTTTGTCCAAACCTAACAATGGCATGCACGATACTAAATACGTTTTTGTAACTGGAGGCGTAACTTCATCACTGGGAAAAGGAATCATTGCAGCTTCTCTTGCAAAATTATTACAAGAAAGAGGCTATTCTGTAACCATTCAAAAATTAGATCCCTATATCAACATAGATCCTGGAACCTTAAATCCATATGAGCATGGTGAATGCTATGTAACGGATGACGGTGCAGAAACCGACTTAGATTTAGGGCATTACGAACGTTTTTTAAACATTCCTACCTCACAAGCCAACAATGTTACGACAGGTAAAATTTACCAATCCGTTATCAACAAAGAACGTAAAGGAGAATTTTTAGGAAAAACAGTGCAAGTAATACCGCACATTACCGACGAAATTAAACGCAGAATTCAAATCTTGGGAGAAACGGGGGACTATGACATCGTGATCACCGAAATTGGGGGTACTGTTGGAGATATAGAATCACTTCCGTATGTAGAATCTGTACGTCAATTGTTGTGGGAAAAAGGACCTGAAAACGCCATTGTTATTCACTTAACATTGGTTCCGTATTTAGCTGCCGCAGGAGAATTAAAGACGAAACCTACCCAACACTCTGTAAAGATGTTGATGCAAAGTGGAGTGAGTCCCGATATTTTAGTGTGTAGAACAGAACATGAAATCTCTGAAGATATCAAACGGAAATTAGCCTTGTTTTGCAATGTTAAAAAAGAAGATGTCATCCAATCTATAGATGCTGAAACTATTTATGATGTCCCAAACTTAATGTTTGAAGAAGGTTTGGACAAGGTGGTTCTAGAAAAACTACAATTGTGTTCTAAGAAACAACCCGATCTTCTTGTTTGGAATGATTTTATTCAAAAACATAAAAATCCTACATCGGAAGTAGAAATTGGATTGATTGGAAAATATGTAGAATTACATGATTCTTACAAATCGATCACAGAAGCATTTATTCACGCAGGTTCTTCTAACGAGACCAAAGTAACAGTACGCTGGATTCATTCAGAAAACTTAACACCTAAAAACGTTGAAAAGAAATTAGAAGGCTTGAATGGAATCTTGGTAGCTCCAGGTTTTGGAGATCGCGGAATAGAAGGAAAAATAAAAGCCGTAAAATATGCCCGAGAAAACAACATTCCATTTTTGGGAATTTGTTTGGGAATGCAAATGGCAGTCATCGAATTTTCTAGAAATGTATTGGGAATGAGTGATGCTTTTTCTACAGAAATGAATAAAAATTGCAAAAATCCGGTAATTAATTTGATGGAGAGTCAAAAAGACGTAACCGAAAAAGGAGGTACTATGCGTTTGGGAGCTTGGGACTGTAAGGTTGCTAAAAACTCTAAAACCTACGATGCATATCAAACAGAACAAATTAGTGAACGCCATAGACACCGTTATGAATTTAATAACGAATATTTAGAAGCAATTGAAAATGCGGGTATGAAAGCCACCGGAATCAACCCAAAGACAGGTTTGGTAGAAGTCGTTGAACTCGCAAATCACCCTTGGTTTGTGGGTGTACAATACCATCCAGAATATAAGAGTACGGTATTAAATCCGCACCCTCTATTTGTTGATTTTATAAAAGCCGCTTTAAAGCAGTTTAAAAAATAAATTAAGGAACACTATTTGAATAGTTTAGTACAACAACAATAATCACAGCAAAAGCAACAAAAAACACTTGAGTTTTGCTACATTTGTCGACTTCTATTTTTTTAAATAGCAGCAAAAGTGACAATTTGACATTTTAAAAACACACATGGAACAAAAAAAATTCGATTATAATTCCTTTATAGGAATGATTTTATTGGGAGGTATTTTATTATGGTGGATGAATTCTAACAAAGAAGAAATTCTTTCGGAAGAAACAACAACAGAAATTGTTGCACCCAACAGCAAAGAAACAGATGACTCATTTGCAACGGCAAAACCGGTTTTTGAAAGCGACTCTTTAAAAGCAGCTGCACTACAAAACAAATTAGGCGCTTTTGCATACAGTGCTATACAAGGTACACCAGGGGTAAGAGTCATTGAAAATGACCTACTAAAGCTAACGATTGATAACAAAGGGGGACAAATTATAGAAGCATTAATTAAAAATTACAAAACCTACGACTCACTTCCTTTGTATATGATAAAAGACAACAATGCGTCTTTTAACATCAACTTTGGAACTACCGACAATAGAATTTTAAACACTAAAGATTTATTCTTCATTCCAACTCTTAGTAAAAGCAATGGAAATGATGTGTTGTCTATGAAACTAAAAGTTTCAGATACACAGTTTTTAGAATATCGATATGAAATGAAACCGAATGAATACATGGTTGATTTTTCTATTCGTTCTCAAGGCTTGAGTTCTGTAATCAATGGATCCAACGCAATTCAATTAGATTGGTCTCTTAAAGGTTTTCGACATGAGAAAAGTTTAAGAACTGAAAATACCATGTATTCATGGTACTACTACAAGACCGAAGGAGAAGTAGATTATATGCGACCTGGAAATACGGAAGTTGTAAATAGCCTGGATTGGGTTGCTTACAAACAACACTTTTTCATGTCCAACTTATTAACAGACACTCCTTTTAAGAACGCAACGGTTACCTCTACAGATTTAGTAGAAGATGAAAAAATAGACACTGTTTTTACGAAAAACTATGAGTTAAAAGCTCCATTAACCTTAACGGGAGGAGAATTCAATTACAACATGAAATGGTTCTACGGACCAAGTGATTATAATTTATTAACCACCTACGAAGAAACGGACTTAGATGAAACAGCCGACTTAGGTTGGGGAATTTTTGGTTTCTTAAACAGAACGGTATTTTACCCGGTATTTAACTTACTAAAAGGATTCCTTGGGAACTATGGGTTGATTATTATTTTGATGACCATTGTGGTTCGAATTTTAATGTCCCCATTGGTTTACAAATCCTATGTTTCAAGTGCGAAGATGAAAGTAATTCGTCCAGAGCTAACCGCAGTAAACGAAAAATTCCCTGGAAAAGAAAACGCAATGAAGCGTCAGCAAGAAACGATGGCCATTCAGCGAAAAGCAGGCGTAAGCATGCTCTCAGGATGTATACCTGCCCTACTGCAGATGCCAATATTCTTTGCTTTGTTTAAATTTTTTCCTACAAATTTAGACCTGCGTCAAAAAGGTTTTTTATGGGCTCCGGATTTATCTTCCTACGATACTATTTTCACCTTGCCTTTTGACATTCCTTTTTATGGAAATCACGTGAGCTTATTTCCTATTTTAGCCTCTGTTGCCATCTTCTTTTACATGAAGATGAACCAGAGCCAACAAGCTAACATGCAGGCACCTGCACAAGAAGGAGTGCCAGACATGCAAAAGATGATGAAGTACATGATTTACTTCTCTCCAATTATGATGTTGTTTTTCTTTAACAATTATGCAAGTAGTTTGAGTTTGTATTATTTTATCTCTAACTTGTTAACCATCGTTATCATGTTAGTCATTAAAAACTACGTAATTGATGAAGACAAAATTCATGCACAAATAGAGGAAAACAAGAAACGTCCTGAAAAGAAAAAGAGCAAGTTCAGAGAACGGATTGACATTGCCATGAAACAAGCACAAGAACAACAAGCGCAACAAAAAAGAAAAAAATAAGGAATCGCTTCTTGTACCAAATAAAAAAAACCAAAACTAAATTGTTTTGGTTTTTTTATGAATTATTACTTCATTCATTAGTGGAATAAAAATCATTGGTCTTGTACTTCGAAATGATCTTCTTTTAATTTCCAATTACCATCTACTTTTATCCAAGTTTCGTTGGTAATTATCCCTTTTCCAACATTCATACTCCAATCTGATGAAATGATGGCTTCGGTATTACTTACTATTTTAACAGATGTGTTAGTGTATTTTAAATCAGTAGCACCAGATTTTATAAAAGGTGTCCAAAATTCGCTAATGGATTTTCTTCCTTCAAAAGTTCCAAATGGTTTGGCAACCATAATGGCTTCTTCTGAGTAAGCATTTGCAATTTCGGAAGTGTTTCCGTTATTGAAATTTGAAATCCAGTTTTTACTGGCTTTTAAAACTTCTTTTTCTACTTTTTGTGTGTCTGTGCATCCAGTAATGAAAACCACAACTAAAAGAATGGTAATAAGTGGATAAATTTTTCGTATCATCATTTTTAATTTAAATTTATTATTTATGTTAACTTCTATACAAATGTAAAACGAGAAATGTAGTAGTACCTGTACCTTTTGTTACAAGTAGTAAACTAAAATTAATAAAAGTAATTTTTAAAGTACTTCTATTTGCTTAAACCTTAAGTTTACGAGACCTATAAGTTCAAATTGTTTTAGAATTTTGGATACTACTTCTCGTGTGGTGCCAATTTATTTTGCTAACTGACTGTGAGATAGTTTAATATACCGAGAATTATTTTTCTTACTAATAGACCGAACATATTCTAATAAGCGTTTGTCGATTTTATTAAACGCTAAATTCTTATAAGAATGTAGTAAATCTTCATAACTAAATATTAATGAGTTTAGTGTAAATTTATTCCAAGAATTATATTTAAAACTCCATTCAGCAGCATACCTAACAGGAATCTTAATAATCGTAGTTTCCTCTTCGGTTTTAGCATTTACGATGCTTTTACAATCTCTAAATACAGCAGAGAGAGATAATACACATGTTTGAACGGGACTGACATAATAAAGAAGAATTTGACGATCTTCATTTTCTTGCCAAACTCGCACCTTACCCGAAATGACCAACGCCAAACATTTAATATATTTGTCCTGTTCTATGATATATGAATTTTTTGATACATTTTGTAAAACCCCAACATCAAGAATTTCTTCTTTTAGATTGTCCTCATTTATCTGTAAGGCTTTAAATAATTGATCAAATTCTGTCATATTTGTTTCATTGAATATTCCTAATTATATATTACAATTTAACTAACTAGAGCTTTTTCTTAAAACGTAAAAACATTAATTATAATAAAATAATTAGGAGTGTTTTTTTTGAGTTTTAAAAGGGTCTATACTCTTCAATAAATCAGCCTTTAGAAATACTTTATTATTAATTATTGTGGTGTGTATGGTTGTAATGTTGTCAATATTATCCAATGGATTTTTGGATAACATAATTAAAGTTCCATCTTTGCCTACTTCGACACTACCTAACCTATTTTCTTCTCCAAAATATTTAGCTGGTGTTATTGTAGCAGATTTTAGAATTGTAAATATATCGATACCAGCTTCTTGCCAATGCTTCATTTCATCATATACATTCAAACCTTCTGGTTGATAAAGTCCCCCTGCATCACCTCCTAAAAGCAGTAAACAATTTGAATCATATAACATTTTTAATACTTCAATTTTACGTTTGTATTCGTGTCCATATTTTTTCTTAACCAAGGCTAGACTTATCCTTGAGGTGTCCTTTTCTCTTTCTTTTAGGGCTTCATCCCATTTTTTTTTAATGGAATTTGGTGTTTGACTGTAGGACAACTTATTTATGTATTCATTTGGGTATTTTAAACCTAAATCTTTATTAAATAAAGATCATATATTCAGAACTTTTCGAATCAAAAATATCAAAAAATAAAAGACAAAACTAACCCCAATAAACAAGTGGGCGCTTAAGAGAATAAGTGGTACATATAGAGAATAAGTGTATTTATATCATAACAAAAAAAAGCACAACGTTATGAGAACATTGTGCTTCTTCTCCATAAAAAGAACAGATTTCCTATAAAAAAAGAGAAATTCTACCCTTTTTTAGACTTCAAAAATCCAAAAAACAAGATATAGCCATAACAAAGAATGCTTAAAAGAAAGGCCGTTTGAAAGCCAAATCCGTCAATTAAATTTCCAAAAGCAAAAGGAATAATAGCGCCACCCACTATGGCCATACACAGCAAACCAGAGGCTTGTGCTTTTAAATCGCCCAAGCCTTCGAGCGACAAGGTGAATATCGTTGGAAACATAATGGAATTGAATAATCCAACTGCCAAAATAGACCACATGGATAGCAGTCCGGTGGTGTTAATCGAAATTAGAATCATGGCAATGGCCAAAAAAGCAAAAATACCTAAGACTTTTCCAGGTGCTAAAATACGGGTCAAATAGGCACCCACAAAACGACCAATCATGGCACCACCCCAATAGAAAATGACAAAAATACCCAACAATGACTTCGGATCAGACCCTGAAAAAGTCTTATTAAAAGTACTCGCTATCGTATTGGCGATTTGCATCATGGTTTCATTTTGAGCAATCAGGGGCGCTAAATTCATGTCCGAGAAATAGTTGACCAAAAAGCTCCCAATCGAGACCTCTGCACCAACATAGACAAAAATACCCAAAGCCCCCATGATCATCAACTTGTTTTTTAGCAAGGCTCCATAACCACCTTTTGGGCTTTCTTGCAAAAGTTTTGGCAACTTTATATACGAAAAAACCAATGCTAAAATTGCAATAAAGCCTGCTATAAGTAGGAAAGGAGTTTGTACTGTAGCCGCTTCTGCCATGTAATACTCCACTTTTTCAGTAGCATTGAGTCCGTTAATTTCTGTAGATGATTTTACGGAATCACTCAATAAGAATAAGGCTCCAACTATGGGTGCAAGGGTAGTTCCTAAAGAATTGAATGCTTGCGATAAGTTCAGTCTGCTTGACGCACCCGCTTCACTCCCCAACAAAGCTACATAAGGATTTGCCGCTACCTGTAAGATGGTAATTCCACCTGCAAGTGTAAAATAGCCTATTAAAAATACAGGGAAGGCTCTGTATGATGCCGCTGGATAAAACAGTAAACAACCAAATGCCATCGTTAATAATCCTAAAATAATGCCTTTTTTGTACCCTATTTTAGACAAGAGAAATCCTGCAGGTAAGGAAAAAACGAAAAAGGCTACGAAAAAAGCAAATTGCACCAAAACCGTTTTTGCATACGACATTTCGAAAACATCTTTCAGTCTGGGAATCAAGCTATCCACCAGAACGGTAATAAATCCCCAAAGAAAAAATAACATTGTTAAAAAGATAAAAGCACTTTTGTAGGATTTTTGTGTTGCTGTTGTTGACATATAATATTAAGCTTTGTTATAATAATCTGATTTGTAATTCTTGTTTTCTTTTGCTGTATGTACTTGATAATTGAACCATTCATGAATGCAATAGGAACCTATTTCTCCAGCTTTATTTAGAGCGATAAATCCAACTTGAAAATCTTTATAACGATCACCAGCATTCTTTATCACTCTCTGTACAGCTTCTTCACAGGCTTCTTGGGGTGTTTTTCCCTGACGCATTAATTCAACAATAAGAAAACTCCCTACCGTTTTTAAAACTTCCTCACCCATTCCAGTAGCCGTGGCGCCCCCTACTTCATTATCAATAAACAATCCCGATCCAATAATGGCCGAATCTCCCACCCTACCTGCCATTTTATAGGACAGTCCACTGGTTGTACAGCCGCCTGCAATATCGCCTTTTTTATCGATGGCCAACATGCCAATCGTATCGTGATTTTCAATATTGATAATCGGTTTGTACTGAGCAGTCTTTTTCCAAACTTCCCATGCTTTTTTTGCAGATTCGGTCAATAAATTTTCCTTTTCAAAACCCTGTTCATACGCAAATTTCTCTGCACCTTTTCCGCTGAGAATTACGTGCGGAGTTTTTTCCATTACCTTCCTGGCGAGAGAAATAACATGGGTAATGTTCTGAACAGCCATAACTGCACCATAATCCCCTTCCTTATTCATAATACAGGCATCTAAGGTAACGTTTCCATCTCGATCTGGCAATCCACCCTTTCCTACTGACTGATTGGCAACCGCTGCCTCTTCCACTCGGCAACCTTGTTCTACAGCATCTAATGAACTTCCGTTATTTTGCAAAACTTCCCAAGCTTTTTCAGTAGCATTTGGCACCCGCCAAGTAGCGATTACAATCGGTTTTATAGCCTTTGATTCTGATGCTATTATTGACGTTGAGACATTGGTTGAAGTATCACAACTTAAAAGGGAATTGACCGCCACAATGGACAGCCCCGAGACGGTTGCTTTTTTTAAAAAAATTCTTCTTTTCATGTTGTTTATTGTATCTGAATTTCGTCGACAAACAGCCAAGACCGTCCCTCGTGTTTGTATCCTAAATGCCAAGTGGGAAGTTCGCCGAGCTTTTTAGCTATGATTTTGACATATCGAAAAGTACCTGCTCCTTCAAATTGAACCCTTTTAAGGGTAACCGCCGGTGTTTGCATCGTTGAATTTAGAGTTCTACTCCCATTAGGATATGCTTGAAAATTAACCCCGTCATTGGACACAAGGCAGTTGACCTTTGTTGGATAAAAAATCCAGCTCCGTTGATCTTGTAAAAATCCAATAGATACTTCTTTAATGTTTTTTTTACTCCCCAAATCTAACACAGCGACAACATCCGAATCAAAATAGCCTTGCCAGGTACCGGTTCTAAAATCTTTGGTACCTAAAACTCCATCAATAAGTGCATGATCACCACCCGCATTGTATTGGTTGGCATAACTAGTTTTTAAAGCGATTTTAAGGTTGGGATCAATTTTATAAAAATCAGTAGTAATGACTGCACTTTTGATACCCTCTTTTTGAGCATAGACCGCTAAGGTTGCTTTTTCTGAAATGAGAAATGGACGGATGTACTTCTGAAATTCACCTCCCAAAGAAAAATAAATGGCTGCTTTTTTGTCTACAGAAGACAAGCTCACTGCTGTACTTTCTTGAAAAGCTGTTTTCCCTTTGGCAATATATGGTGCAGGTACAATAAGGTGGTCTTTAATTTTTGTTTCAGGAATAAAGGCATCTTGACTACCCCAATCTGAAGGCTGATCTGTCATTTCAAAAACCAAATTCCCTCCTTGGATAATGGCTTGGTGTTGAATATAGGAATGTAAATAGTCCTTGCCATTCAAAGTCACTGATTGTATGTATTTGTTTTTTTCTGAAAGCTGCTTCGCTTGTACTGTAAATGTGTTGCCGTTTTCTAGATGAAGCGTTGCTTTTTCAAACAAGGGAGCTCCAATAATGTATTGATTGGATCCTGGAGTGACTGGATAAAAACCCAAGGCACTAAAAATATACCAAGCACTCATTTGACCACAGTCCTCATTGCCTGCGATTCCATCCGGGGTGTTGGTATACAGTTCAGTTAAGATTTGACGTACTTTTTCTTGTGTTTTAGCAGGTTTATTTACAAAGTTGTACAAATATGCCATGTGGTGGCTGGGCTCATTTCCGTGGGCGTATTGTCCTATTAAACCAGTGATATCTACTTGTTGGCGGCCCGAAGTTTTATTTGCTGCTACAAACAAGGCATCTAATTGCTTTTCAAGTGCTTTTTTTCCGCCCAATAATTGGGTAAAACCCGAAATATCCTGAGGTACATAAAAGCTGTACTGCCATGCATTGGCCTCGGTATAATTAAAATTCACTTCATAGGGATCAAAAGGGGCAAACCAGGTATTTCTAAAGCGTCCTCTCATAAATTGACTTTCTGGATCAAATATATTTTTGTAGGACTGGGCTCTTTCGATGTAGGTTTTGTAATCTTTTTCATTTTCGAGTGCTTTTGCCATTTGAGCAATGGTCCAATCGTCATAGGCATATTCAAGCGTTTTTGAAACAGACTCACTTTCTTTTTCTACTGGAATAAAGCCAAAGTTCTTATACGAATCTAAGCCTAATTTGTCTCTGGTTGCTGAATGTTTCATCGCTTTAAAAGCCTTATCAACGTCATAATTTCGGATGCCTTTTAAATAGGCATCTGCAATGACAGGAATGGCATGATATCCAATCATACACCCTGTATAGTTAGCAGATAGATCCCAAATGGGAAAAATGCCTCCTTCCTCATATTTTGCTAAAAAGGTATTGATAAAATCATTTGTTCTTTTAGTTTCTAACAAGGTATACAATGGATGTGCAGCTCGGTAGGTATCCCACAAGGAAAACACCGTATAATACTCAAAATCATTGGTTTGATGAATTTTAAAATCCATTCCGCGATATCGTCCGTCTACATCTTGATACAAATTTGGCGCAATTGAAACGTGATACATTGCCGTATAAAAATTAATTTTATCAGCAATTTTTGAATCTTCGATAACAATTTTTTGGAGTTGTTGCTCCCAAACTTGTTGGGCTTCTCGTTTTACTTCCTCAAACGTTTTATCGCCAATCTCAGTTGCTAAATTCATTTTTGCCCCGGCAATATCAACAGCAGAGATTCCAATTTTAATAATGACAGGTTCATTGTTTGGATTGTCAAATGTCAAAGCCATTTTTTGTCCACCAGGCATTCCTTCTTTGGGAGGCGATTGAAGTATATCGTTGAATGGGTGGGATGTTTTGATACTAAAAAACAAACGCTGATCGGTTGCCCAAGCTTTCGAGAATCGGTATCCTGAAAGTTCTGTTGCTGAAATTGTATTGATTTTTGCATCTAAAACTTCATCACGATGCAGCAAATCTAAAATGACTACTTGATTTTTATTTGTTGGAAATTGATAATTATGCATGCCGCTTCTCTCCGAAACGGTCAATGCAACATCAATATTGGTATCGTCTAAATGTACTTTGTAAAAACCAGGTTCTGCAATTTCATTTTCATGAGAAAATTTAGATTTATAGCCTTTCTTCTCTGCTGCACTTGAGGAAGTATCAGCACCATTGTTAAAAACAATTTTATTCGTGGGCATGAGCAGGATGTCTCCATAATCAGAAACACCCGTTCCACTCAAATGGGTATGTGAAAATCCATAAATTTCGGTATCTGAATAATGATATCCTGAACAACCATCCCATCCTTCTAGTCGGGTGTCAGGAGAGAGTTGCATCATCCCAAAAGGCAGAGTTGCTCCTGGATAGGTATGCCCATGACCTCCGGTTCCAATAAAGGGATTTACATAGGAAGTTAGTGGTTGTTGCTGTTTTGCAGTGACAACTTGTTCTTTTGTACAGCAAAACATGAAGAACAGCAGCATATAAAGTAATAATTGGTTGTGTTTCATGATTGACTTTCTGAATTGGAATCTAAAAATACAGAAAAAACAGAAGCAAAAGATTATTTCTTTTTCAACTGAGACCATAGAAACCCTAAACCATATCCTAGGAACTGAATAAAAGAAGTGATGATGCTTAAAAAAGCGACTGATATCCTTTTATTTTGAATAAATGCATCAATAAAAAGAAATACAAAGTACACTCCATAAAAAATAATTAATTGGGGAATTCCAAAAAAGACAAGAAACAAACTCACATCAAATCCAATGATAAATAAACTTGGAAACCAATACGTAATTTTAGCTGTTGCTGGATACCTTTTATTTAAAAGTGGTCTAGCAGTTCCAAAGCCAAAAGTTTGTTTAAAAAATTGCGCTAAGGTACTTCTCCGTTTATGATATACAAATGCTTTGTCTATAAGTTGTGTTTCAAATCCATATTCCCAAAGTCGAAAGGTAAGATCAATGTCTTCGCCATTTTTCATTGTAGAGAAACCTTGTGTTTTTTCAAATGCTTTTTTTGATATTCCTAAATTAAAACTTCTCGGTTGAAATGTACCGACGGCTTGTTTTTTTCCACGAATTCCACCGGTAGTTAAAACGGCAGTCATGGAATAGTTGATTGCTTTTTGCAAAGAAGTAAAATGGTCATGTGCAGCATCGGGTCCACCAAATGCATCGGTAAAATGATGTGCCAATCCTTTTTGAACTTCTGCTAAATAGGTTTCAGGGAGGAGAACATCTGAATCTAAAATGATGAAATAATTTCCGGTTGCCCGTTGCATTCCATAATTACGACTTGGGCCTGCACCGCTATTTACTTTAAAAAAATAATGGATATTTAATTGAGACTGGTACTTTTTAACAATATTTTCTGCAGCAATCTCTGAGCCATCCTCAATGATTAGGACTTCAAAGTCATCAGAAAAATGTTGTTTTGTCAAACTTTCTAACAATGCGTCAATTTCGTTTGGACGATTGTAAACAGGAACAATAATGGAGAAATTGAGTTTCAACGATTAAATTTTAAACGAATCTACAAAAAACGTTGAAAACAAAAGAAATTATAATGAATTACTAAGTTTCTAATGTTGATCCATAAAAAAAGAGGATGTATTTGCATACATCCCCTTTTTAATATTTGTATTAATAAATACTTAGTTCTTCACAAATTTCTTTGTACTTGTACTGTTATTTATCTCATACTTAATTAAATAGATTCCAGCGTTTAAGTTGGAAACATTGATTTCTGCACTTGTATCTTCTACTTGCATCGTGATCACTTTCTGTCCAAGGACATTAAAGATCTCTACCGTATTGATCGTGCTCTGTGATGAGATATTTAACACATCAATTGCAGGGTTTGGATACACATTTAGAGTTACTAAACTTTCGTCTTCAACTCCTGCTGTATCTGACAATGATGTTGCTGTAATTTGGAAATTATCAATAAATAAATCATTGTCTACACCACTAGTATCTGAAAAAGCATAAAAAGCAAAATAAGTCTCATTATTATAGCCAGAAAGTGTTATTTCATCCATTGGAGCTCCTTCTGGTGTTAAAGTACTATTCTCATCCCAACGAGCTAACTCAGTCCAACTAGCACCGTCATCTTGGGTAACTAATAAAGCTAAATAATCATCTGGATCTAAATCAGATGCTGTTGATGCTGCATATAATGTTAAAGCTAAATCAGCATTTAAATAATAAGTTCCTCCAGATAAATCAAATTTAGGAGTGATTAAATATTCATCTACTGAGGTTCCATATATATTAATTCTAGCCGATTTTCCATTCTCATGTGTAGAATCATTCCCAAAATCGTCCTCTATAAAGGATGAGGTTGTTCCTGATGGCTCATTAATTGAACCAGCTGCTTCTGACCAACCCGCTCCTGGGTAGATTGTAAAAGGATTTAAGTAATCAAGACTTGGCATGGAAACTGTTGTTAAGCTCCATTCTTCACAACCTTCAGAAGAACCTCCGTCATTGTAAGGAACTACCATCCAATAATATGTAGTATTATAATTTACATTGGTAATATTAACGGTAGTTTCAGGAGTAGTTCCTAAAGAGGTTAAACTTCCAGAAGTTTCTCCCCAAAATATTTCATAACCTGTTGGTTCAGAACCCGAAGCAGGAGCTTCCCATCCTATATTAATACTCGCAGTAGCCGTATTGATTTGAACATCTGTTTCAGCTACTGATGGTGAAGGTGTTGTAGCACATTCAGGCGCAAATAATTCAATTCCACTGTAAACATTATCAACAAATAATTCAAAACGATCGGTGTCAGTAGCTCTTATAGCAACATAAACAGTTTGACCGTCATATGCTGAAAGATCAAATTTAATATTTGTCCATGAGTTAGGGGCATCAGAAGATGCTTGTAAAACAACTGTAAATTCTGATTCTGAAGGGTTTGTTGTTGAAAGTAATACTTCATAAGCTTCCAAATAAGTTGAAGATCTGGATTTTACATTAAACGAAATAAATTCATTTACACCAACACTAACTGCTATAGAAGGTGTAATTAAAAAATCATCATGAGCATCAGTGTTATAATATAACCCTGCAACAGCAGAACCCTCTAGAGCACCACCTGAAGGTGCTGTATTTTGAGCCCAACCATTTGAACCACCGTTATTTATAATGGTCCAATCATCCGGTATTCCAGATTCAAAACCCTCGGTAAACTGAGCATTTACAGAAAACGATAAAGTCAATAATAAAAATAATAAAGTAATTTTTTGCATATATGTTTATATTTTAAAATTAATCGAGTATAAAATTACATTTTTTTTAACAAAAATTAACATTAAAAGTATAGTTTTTAAGTAAATAGATTAATTAATGATAATTTATTAAAAAAAACAATCATAGATTAAATAATCTTAATCGCATACTTACGCAACTAAAAAAATATTTTTCTATTGTTCCATAATAGCATCACTTAAGCACATTTTTGAAATAACATCATTGTAGAATAAATTTTAAAGTGTCACGTTTCTGGTCAAATTCTCTAACTATGCAACAATTTCCTGTGGACGATTATAAATAATAATGGAGAAATAAGAATCAATAATTAAATTTTTAACGAATCTATTAAAAACATTGAGAACAAAATAAATTATAATGAATTACTAGTTTTAGAATTTTTACCCATAAAAAAAGGGAATGTATTTATATACATTCCCTTTTTTAATTAGTATTAATAGATACTTAATTCTTTACAAATTTCTTTGTACTTGTTCTATTATTTATTTCATATTTAATTAAGTAGATTCCAGCGTTTAAATTAGAAACATTAATTTCCGCACTAGTATCTTCTATATTCATTCTTATCACTTTCTGACCCAGAACATTATAGATCTCTACTGTATTGATCGTGTTTTGTGCTGAGATATTCAACACATCACTTGCAGGGTTTGGAAACATATTCAGAGTTACTAAACTTTCGTCTTCAACTCCTGCTGTTCCACCACTTAATTCAATGTCATCGATATAAAAGGTGTAATTGTCAGAACCATCTCCCATAGTACCGTTGTCAAAAATTAAGACAAGCTTGTCATATGAGTTTGCTGTATTTATTGCTGAGTAATCAAACGTTAATGTTTCCCATTCACTTGCAACAGTTGTTGTAGCTGTTATTTCATGGAAATTAGCTGCAGCATTAGAATCTTCTACTTTTAATAAAACAGTAGCTCCAACTCTTGGAGACCAAACTTTCATTGTAAAAGTATCATTAGTAGTGAAATCCATAGCTGCATCAAGAACTAATGAACTTCCTCCCCAAGGTTGACCAGCGTTTTTAACCATCTTTCCAACATTTGCAGAACTATTACCACTTGTATCTGGATTTGAAACTGTAGTTACAACTCCTCCATTAAAATCTGCCCAAGTAGTTGCCGTCTCAAAATCTAATGGCAATTCAACTGCAACGGGTGCAGCACTTAATTCAATGTCATCGATATAAAAGGTGTAATTGTCAGAACCGTCTCCCATAGTACCGTTGTCAAAAATTAAGACAAGCTTGTCATATGAGTTTGCTGTATTTATTGCTGAGTAATCAAACGTTAATGTTTCCCATTCACTTGCAACAGTTGTTGTAGCTGTTATTTCATGGAAATTAGCTGCAGCATTAGAATCTTCTACTTTTAATAAAACAGTAGCTCCAACTCTTGGAGACCAAACTTTCATTGTAAAAGTATCATTAGTAGTGAAATCCATAGCTGCATCAAGAACTAATGAACTTCCTCCCCAAGGTTGACCAGCGTTTTTAACCATCTTTCCAACATTTGCAGAACTATTACCACTTGTATCTGGATTTGAAACTGTAGTTACAACTCCTCCATTAAAATCTGCCCAAGTAGTTGCCGTCTCAAAATCTAATGGCAATTCAACTGCAACGGGTGCAGC
>Ga0206127_1000733_pt1 | contig 39054 bp, 39 predicted proteins | sample Helgoland_Spring_6_FD_148646 | JGI IMG/M metagenome (GOLD analysis project Ga0206127, IMG submission 148646) | Pelagic subsurface seawater microbial communities from Kabeltonne, Helgoland, North Sea - Helgoland_Spring_Bloom_20160419_1 | ecosystem: Environmental > Aquatic > Marine > Epipelagic ...
AGTGTTTTCCATTTTATTATAAATATCTATCCATTTATTTGATTCAATAGGTGTTCTATAGATTATGAACCACATAATAAATGGGCTAAATATGAAAAATATAATTGGATGTCTCAAAATATTATATGTTATTTTTTTTATTTTCGATGATTCAGCATATTGATTTTTAGTCATAAATATTGTCTCATTATATTCTATATGTTTCCCGTTATTATTATGGTGATAGATGTGAGCATATTTCCATTTGGATGGTGTAAATATTAAATATGATACAATTTTTTGTATATATTTATTTATTTTTTTATTGGAGAAAAAAGAATTATGACCAGTATCATGAAATATAATAAACCATTTTACTAATATAAGTGTATTTAAAAATGTCCACAATATAATATTAATATCATGCCTTATATATACTATAATATAATTGAATAGTATTGTTAGTGATAGTTCTTTCAATGCTATTATATTATCTGTTCTATAATTATTTATATGAATATCTAATTTATTGTAATCCATTATATAATATATATATTCTTTAAATTTAATATTATATCCTTATTATATTAAATTTAGATAGGTAGGATAGACCCTTGTCCAATATTTACTTTAGTAACATTTGTAAGGGTTGGAGCATTATTTTCTTGACTTTTTGCTCGTCTGTATAAACATGTCAAGCATAAAATATATATAGAAAATCCAGCTATAATTTGTAATATATTATATATAACATATATATTTTGATCTTCACTCATATTCATTGTAGATATTATTATAATAATAAATCAAATTTGAATTATATATAAGTAAATATAAATATAAGTATGAATATGGACCATGTGCCAGAATTATGGAAAGAATTAAGATTAGAATTTAAGGATAATTTGTGGAAAAAATATGAAGAACTATATGATTCATTATTAGAAGAAGATGAACCTATTATTAGGAACACTATAAGAAATAAGAGACTAAATTTAGGCGAAACAGATTTGAGGAAAATTGTGAAGAGACCTGAGAAGATGGTAAATAAATCCGGGGAAATTGTGAAGAATCCTGAGAAGATGGTAAATAAATCTGAGTGGATTGTGAAGAAATCTAACAAAACTCAAAAGAATCCCCTAAAAAAAATACATTGTATTATTTGTTAGACATTATTTAAATATATTACTAATTGCTATATGCCAAACCACCCATTCCGCTCATAATTCTAAGAACATTATAACTTACTACATAAACATTAATGTTTTGATTCTGATTAGTATCATTTAATTGATTAAATGATAAATGAGCATTATCTAGTCTAGAGAAGTTGCAAGTGCCTGATGGTTGATGTTCTTCTGGATTTAGAGCAAATGAATACATATAAATATGTTTAGTAGGTATTTTATGACCTGCTTGCTGTGGTTGGCATATTCTAAAATAACTAGCGTCCCTATCTTTAAATCTCACATGACCATTTAATTTAATAGTCCCTCTATTAAAACCCTCGTAAGATTTTTGTCCACATATATATTCAACATAATTATCATTATCATTATCAGTCGCATTATAATTAAAATAATCATTTCTATGTTCCCCATCTTCTATTGTAGCATCTATTTTCGGAGAATTGTCACTATATTTCAGACCATAACGGCTATTAGGAAGAGTCCATATAATTTCTTTAACCGGATGATTAAAGTCAATTCTAAAATTAGTTTTAGATTTATCATTTTCTTTATATTGTATTTGTTCTATAAGATATTCATGTGAAACTTGAGCGAACCTTCTCCTTTCATCTGTATCTAAATATATATAATCTGCAAAAACTTTTACATTTATAGTGGAGTCTTCTTGTTTATAGGTGCCTTCGTAATCTGTGTTTATTAAAGCAGTTAATTCTCTAAATTTAATATCTAATTCAACTTCATGATATTGTAAAGCAATCAATGGTAATGCTAATCCTACATTACGACAAAACCAAAATTGTAAAGGTACATATAATTTTAAAGATTTTCCACCAGCGGAGGGTAATGGTAAAGATCTCTGAGATTTTAAATAAGCGTTTTTAGCAGCATGTTTATTAAGACCTAACCAATCTGCTTCTTCATGATCTGTTAATTCATTCCATATATCTAACCATCTTGAACTATGTTTGTCCATTTCCTGTCCACCTATTCTTATAGAACATTCTTCTATTAAAGCATGACCTGTATTATTTGTCCAATTTACGTATGTTTTGTCCTCTGCGGCGTCAAAAAAACCTTCAGCACATTTCAATTTACATTCCAACCATATTTTATGAATTAAATCACCATTTCTAGAGATAAGTACTGATTTTTTACCACCTGAGTAAAAATTGTCAGAACTTTGTTCAAATATTTGTTGAATAGCTTCTATGGAAAAGTTTGTATGTCTCCTATATACAACCTTAAAAAAAGTGATTTGGGGATTACCAGTTAAATAAATATCTTGAGCACCATAAGCGACCAGTTGCATTAATCCTCCGCCCATATTTAATATATATTATAAATATAAAAAAAAGTATCAATATACACGATTTAAATTATTTAGTTACTGTAAGCTAAACCACCCATACCAGACATGATACGGAGTACATTGTAGTTGATAGCCCATACGGTAATAGCAGTATCCGCCGGAACCGTATCAAATAGCATTTGAGCATTATCAATTCGCGAGAAGTTACAAGTTCCAGATGGTTGATGTTCTTCAGGTTTAAGGGCAAATGAATAGCAGTATATGTGCTTGGAAGGAACTTTGTGACCGTGTTGTTGGGGTTGGCAAGTCCTGAAGTAGGTCGCTTTGCGTTTGGAAAAACGGTCATGACCATTGAGTTCGAGTCTCATAAAACTGAATGCTTCGTTACTCTCACAACCTCCAATATATTCGTTTACCCCTGCTGCGCCATAACATCCATAGTTGAAATAGTCATTATGCCATGAACCGATATTCACATCCGGCAAGGTCGGATCGGCAACTCCATGTGGGGGAACACTCTCCACCGCCAACATAGGTGATTGGGCTGTCCAAATTAATTCTTTGACAGGATGGTTGAATATCAGATTTACTGCGCTTTGTCTACTAGTAGAAGCAGTCGTTTTTGTCACTTTTTGAACTTGTTCAATTAAGTATTCGTGTGATACTTGAGCAAATCGGCGTCTTTCATCAGTATCAAGGTAGATATAATCACAATATAAATTACAAGTCGGCGACGAAGGGTTCGTCCCCAAACCGGAGGAAATATTAACTAATCCATTCATAGATCTAGTTGTAAGTTTAACCTTAACTTCATGATATTGAAGAGCGATTAAAGGTAAAGCAAGACCTGGATTACGGCAGAACCAAAATTGAAGAGGGATATATAATTGAAGGGCCTCATTTGCGCCAGACCCCTCCGAGGATCGCAAATAAGACTTCTTGGCGCTGTTTTTGTTAAGACCCATCCATTCAGATTCTTCATGATCAGTTAATTCATTCCATACATCTAACCATTGAGAATAATGACGGTCAATTCTTTGCTCACCAATTTCAACTTCACATTCTTTAACAAAAGCGTGACCAGTATTGTTCGTCCAATTTGAATATTGTGTATCAGGGTCGGGAACCTCCTCCACACCCTGAGATGCCATCTTAACATCTAACCACATTCTGTAAACTAAATCACCATTTCTAGAGATAGTGTAACTAAGGGTTGATTCTCCTGCAGAAAGAGTCCCGTCGAAAGTTTGCTTGACTGCCTCCATGGAGAAGTTAGTGTGTCTGCGGTAGACGACTTTAAAGAAAGTCATTTGCGGATTCCCAGAAAGGTAAATATCTTGTGCGCCATAAGCTACTAATTGCATTAATCCCCCGGCCATTATATAATATAATATAATATATAAAAAAAATTAAAATAGTTCCGCGGCCAAGAATATTTATTAATTCGTTAATTTTCCATAAATTATTTTATATACATATAATATAAAATATGGCTGAAACTGGATGTTTAAAAGACGGCCACTTTAAGAATTTAGAAATATCTGGGAACATCATCATCGACGAAACCATCCACCCCCACCACGGCCCCACCCCTATGCTCCAAACTCTTGACGTTTCCGGCCCCACGACTATATCCGAGGATCTTACCGTCACTGGGGCCACGGCCCTATCCAATAATCTTGCCGTCGATGACATCTTGGCGACCCGTTATGAGATCGGCCCGATAACAACGGACACGCAGCCAGTTCCACAACACTACCTAACGCCAGGGTATACCTTTACTCCTACTACGTTCGGGGTCGCGAAGCTGAACCCGTTGGTTCCGATGGACAGTGATCCGACGACTTTTAGTACTGGTTCGGGTTACCTCGTAGATAACCTCATATTGAACGGGGTGATTCGGGAGCACAGTCTTGCATACATATTCCAGTCGACCACTTTCAGCGGCGTGCCCCCTCGGGCGGGGGATATTGTATATATCACGGTAAAAGGTACACCTTCCGCGGCCTTGGGAGAACAACCACTCATCATAAGTACTACAATATACGATGTGTTCAACTCGGCGCCCTCGTCCTCGGGTCTGGCATCCACCCTCACAGCTATAAGGTTTGACCACCACCTCATCGATCCCACTGCTGTTTTTGACGGACCGTACTGGGAGCACCCTTGGACGATCGAGCAGTTCGCACTCGTCAAGCTAAGTGTTACTGGTAATGCGGCCGTGTCCGGGGACCTCGTTGTCGGTGGTGGCACCAACAGCCTCAACAGCAAACTTGACGTCAGCGGGGATACAACTCTGCATGATGGCTATCTGCACGTCGAGGGCCAGACGGTATTAACAGGTGTCACCTGCTCCGCCCTCAACGTCGAGGCCGGGCCGGCGACTGTGGGAACCAACCTCACTGTCAACGGTACCTTGTTAGCTGCGGGGGCGGCGACTGTGGGATCCACCCTGGTCATCGGTGGACCCGCACAATCCCTCAGCGCCCTTGGCGGCGCGCGGCTTTACGTCGCTGGGTCTGCGACTTTGGGGTCTGACACCGGCGACAACATCCAGTGCAACGGTACCTTGTTAGCTGCGGGGGCGGCGACTGTGGGAACCACCCTGGTCATCGGTGGTGGGACCGTCGACGCCGGCGACACACTCAAGGTCAGCGGGAATACATCTCTGGTAGGGAACCTCGATGTCGGTAACGCCTACTTCAACCGCACCCTCACTGTCCACGGTACCTTGTCAGTTCCTAGCGAGATACTGCTCCAACACAAATATATGAGGTTTGTAACAGGTGCCGGATGCGGACTTGATTATATGACAGACTATATCAGTATGGACCATGCCGACCTCGTCGACTCGAACGGAGTCGACTTGTCGCCCGACACGATTTACGAGACGACGTGGACTGGGAGCGCCGTGGGGGGCCACGCGCTCCTACACCTTCCTCCCGCTGTCCCGGGTGTGCTTGTGGTAATGCGATTCCGCTATTTTGAGAGTGGAACAAGCGGGAACAATTATGGGGAAATTCGATTCTCCACGGTTCCGACGAATGGCGACGGAGGGAGCACATTTGCCCCACAATACATACCGGGAGGGCGCTCGCCGGCTGTCGTCGCCCTCCCGGGACCCGACCCTCCCCCCATCCGGCACTTACCCCATGACCTCAAAAATGATAGGGATATCACTGGCATGCTAAATATAGATCTAGTGGTTGGGCATCCGGACGGCGTGGGCACGGCGGCGACTCCCCTAAATTCCGACACCTGCACAAGGTTGCGTATGACCAAGGGGTCCTCCAATGGGCAGCTCAATCGCGGGGCGGAGTTTTCTTTTTATTGTAATACGGACGGACAATGGCTTGTGTCCTACGTCTTATCGGGTTATGGGAACGGCCAGATAAGCAGCGTGGGCCATAGATTCTTCGACCACTCCTAGAAAAGTCAAAACATATAACAAGTTCATTTAATATTTTTTTTATATTTATATTATATAAAATATGGCTGAAACTGGATGTTTAAAAGATGGACACTTTCAGAATTTACAGGTTGAGAATACGACCGCTTTAACTGATTTAGAGGTTACGGGGACCTTCCAGCAGGGCCGCAATATGGTATCACTAACAAATGACACAACTCTCGACCCCGCCGCACACGGTGTCACGATCGCGGGCGGAACATATGTTAGTGTAACTGGTGATCCTATAGTTATTACATTACCGCCAGTCACCGCCTTCGTTGTATTTATAATTGTTAATGACAACCCGGATGGGACAGGTCTCTTAACTATATCGCCAGACGACGACGATAAATTTTTAATTGATATAGCAGGCAGTTCTGGGACCGACAATAAAGATATTATCAACACAAAATTAACACAGAAAAAGGGTGACTTTGTAAAACTTGTAGGATTGACCGGCGACGGATGGATGATTGATTCTATAAAGGGGACATGGATTGATGAGGCGGGATAAACATTTCATATCAATAATAAAATATGGTATATGAATCTAAAAATATCATTCAAATGTTTGACCGGTTAAACAAATTATTGATGTCTCTAAGGTAAGAAGATTATTCATTATGGAAAGATGAAGAATTAAAAGACATCGGAATAACTTATCATAATGTTTGTGAAATCGCCAAATAAAAGTCAAAACATATAACAAGTTCATTTAATATTTTTTTTATATTCATATAATATAAAATATGGCTGAAACTGGATGTTTAAAAGATGGACACTTTCAGAATTTACAGGTTGAGAATACGACCGCTTTAACTGATTTAGAGGTTACGGGGACCTTCCAGCAGGGCCGCAATATGGTATCACTAACAAATGACACAACTCTCGACCCCGCCGCACACGGTGTCACGATCGCGGGCGGAACATATGTTAGTGTAACTGGTGATCCTATAGTTATTACATTACCGCCAGTCACCGCCTTCGTTGTATTTATAATTGTTAATGACAACCCGGATGGGACAGGTCTCTTAACTATATCGCCAGACGACGACGATAAATTTTTAATTGATATAGCAGGCAGTTCTGGGACCGACAATAAAGATATTATCAACACAAAATTAACACAGAAAAAGGGTGACTTTGTAAAACTTGTAGGATTGACCGGCGACGGATGGATGATTGATTCTATAAAGGGGACATGGATTGATGAGGCGGGATAAACATTTCATATCAATAATAAAATATGGTATATGAATCTAAAAATATCATTCAAATGTTTGACCGGTTAAACAAATTATTGATGTCTCTAAGGTAAGAAGATTATTCATTATGGAAAGATGAAGAATTAAAAGACATCGGGATAACTTATCATAATGTTTTAAAATAAACTATTTTTAAAAAAAGATAATTATCTATAGAAATATATATAGATGAAATTGAATCGTTGGTATAATTTTTTATTAACTATACTTTTTTGGATATTCACTTGGGAAACTTATAATGCTTTAATAGATAAATATAATTTAACTGATAATCAAAAAATACTATTAAATTTCTGTATGTTAGTCGTTGTCATTATATTAATATCCAACTCTAATAATTTTTTTAATTGATTTAAAAATAAATCAATATTTTATTATATAATTATGTTCTTTAATCAATCTATGAATCAAAACATAGATAATGAATCTTTTTATAAAATATTAGGTTTGAGTAAAACTGCTTCTAATAAAGACATTAAAAAAGCATATCATAAATTAGCTATGATATATCACCCAGATAAAGGTGGTGATCCAGATAAATTCAAGGAAATATCTAAAGCATTTGAGACTTTATCCGACGAAAACAAAAGAAGAAATTATGATCAGCACGGTGAATCAGAAGGGAATGGTCAAAATCCTAATGATATGTTCAGTCAAATGTTTAGTGGAGGTCCCATGGGTAATAATATGAATAAAAAAGGTAAAAATGTTAAGAAAGATGTCCAAGTATCATTAAAAGATATATTTAATGGAAAAAATATGAATATTACTATTACTAGAAAATCTATAGATACAGATAATATTTCTACATGTGTTCCATGTAAAGGACGAGGTATGGTTACGCAAACTATGAGAATGGGTCCGATGGTTCAACAAGTCCAGCAACCATGTAATACTTGTGGAGGTCAAGGCAAGCAATATAGAGTAAATAAAGTATCTGAAAATATTAGAGTAACTATACCAAAAGGAGTTCCAAATAACCATAAAATAGAAATATTTGACAAAGGAGATGATGTATTAGATGGAGATCCAGGTGATTTACATATTATTGTGAAAGTATTAGAAGATGAATATTTTATTAGGAAAGGTAATGATTTATTCATAAATAAAGATATATCTTTGATTGAAGCATTAAATGGATTTAATATGGTTATTAAACATTTTGATAGAGATATTTTAATGAAATCTAATTATGTAATTAAACCAAATAATTATGATGTAAATTCAGAATCTAAATGCGAATGGAAAAATATGATTTGTTCATTATCACTAGAACCATTTGCCAAAGCTAAGATTAATGATGAACAAGAAATTAAAAAGGTAATAGAACAAGGACAACTTAAAAATGAAAATATTACGGGATTTATTGTTATGGGGCAAGAAACATATTTTTATAAAGAATCATTAGATATTTTATTAAAAAGTAAAAAAGGAGGCAATGGTATATTTTATTATAAAAATATAGTAAATAATTTAGTACATTGTATTGAAGAAGAAGGATTACCTGATTTTAATAATCCTATGGTTAAAGGTGATTTATATATAACATTTAATATTGTATTCCCAGATAAAATAACTATAGATAATAAAATATTATTAGATGGAGGATTTAATAAAGAAATCCATACAAAAATAGATGAAATAGAAACAGAATTTGAAGTATATGAATTAACAGAAAAAAATCCAAATATTTCATATGAAAAATATAAAGAAGTTTTACAAGAAAATGAAGAACAACAAGAAGAAAATAATCCAGGAATGCAGCAGCAACAATGTGCTCAACAATAATTTAATTTAAATAAATTAATTTCGTAATAAAAATAAATATATTATATAAATATTATATATATATAAATGGACGGGATTTATAATAATACTGGATATAGAAATACAAGAAATCGTAAACAGATTTTAATATTGGATGTTGATGATTCTGCAACAGGTGCTACTCATTTAGGAAGTGCTGGTGAATTTAATGTACCATTATTAGAACCATTAATTATAGATAAGCAATCGGAAGTGTATTTAGATAATTTCGTAACTTTTAATAGTAATATAACAAATGATTCAGGAAATTCAGCATTTGTTTTAAAAATTAATGAATTTAATATTAATTCTAAAGTTGCATCAAGTAATAATAATGATAAAATATATAATTCAATAATTATTCCAAATGAACATAGTTCAGTCACTGAAAATAACAGCGCAGTTTTACATAAAGCAAAGAAATTTAATTATGTTTGTGATGTTAATCCAGGAAAGATTAGTAGTATAACTGGTAAAATTACAAATCTAAATAGTTATCCTATATTCCATGGATCAGGTTTTTCCTATAATAACTCATATATTTTGACCGGGATTGACCCCGTTAATTATTCTACTGGGACAGGCATCTTTCCAATTACGGCGGGGGAAAAGTTCACTGGGCTGTTAAATATGAAGGACGAGGAGGGGGGTGCCATCGCCGCGACGGAAATTAACGGCGAATTTCTGGCACATCATGAGAATACAACACCGGCAATATATTTTAGTACTGATACTACACTGTCTGATATCAACGATCTCACTGCCGCTATCGTATTTACCAAATCGAACGATAGTGTACTGACAATAACTGCAGGCGACCCAAATTTACACCTGCATCCTGCCGGTCATGGAAGATTCATTGCTGAATTTTCAATTAATTCGGTAGAATAAATCATATTTTAATTTATATATTATTATTATATGGTCAAAAATATAGTGAATGGTTCTAATGTTTTAAAATGTATCGCGGGTGACTTGAGTATTGTTTTGAAAGGGAGAGAGGGGAAGGATCTGAAGCTCGAGTTTGGTCTGTTTAACACAGGGGTATTTGGTATTGATGGAACCGCCACAACATTTAATGGTCAACAGATCGCTAGTAGTGGGTATCCTTTTACAACTATGCACACGGTTGCCATCTTATACTTTACTTATAGTATGGGTTCAGTATTTAAATTTCATACTGCGGGAAAGATTTATGCTGTTGGGGCACAGTGTAGGTGGGGGGGTAAAATCAGTGTGTTTGAAGATGGGGTGGATGAGGCGCTTCAAACTGCTGATGTTGCCGGCGATTCTTCTACGGCCTTGACTATTCGGATAAAATATACAACGTTGGACCCCCCATTGGACGTTGCTGCTGATTCAACCTATCGTATTATTTTTAAGGGATTAGCTAAACCTTCTCCGTGGACCGGGCCGCGGGGTGGATATAGTTATTTCACGCACGCATCGAACGTTCCAGTAAATGCGGATAATAACTGGCAGGGGGATCCTAATCCAATCACCGGAAATATTAGTTGGCTCGGGGGAAGCCATGTACGCGCCACAGACGCCGCGTCACCAGAACCGGAAATTACAACAGTAATCGGTAGCATCGGATATGGTACTACTGATATAATATTTGGACCTACATAAACATATATACAACTTTTTGTGATTAAGCATATCTTTTAAATGGACCGCCTTCATATGGGACTGAATAATATCCGCAAAATTTATAATAATTATTATCAGTTTCATTATTAGTATTATCGTCTTGTTTATCATAATTTCTATCAGCTATAGCTGGATCTGTAATCATATTTCCAGAAGCATCCATTCTTCTCACATTTTCTTTGCCTGGTTTATGTGACCAATATCCATCATCATCTTGTCTATAGAAATGATAATCTTGTTCATCTCCGGTATCATCTATAACTAAAGCAATTTTATAATGATTACATGGAGGTTTATAATCTTTAGTAACCTGTATAATATTATATGTATTATAATCTTGTTTTAATTTATTTAATATTTCATCACAATTATATGAATTAAATTTACCCACAGATAATTCACCTGGTTGTAACTTCTTATCAGCGTCCACTTCATATCTATCAAAAGCATATGAATAACAATTTGAATAATCCCGGGTATTAGGGTCTAAATTATTCCAATAATTAGGTCTATATTGTGGTTTTTTACATACTTCTTTATCATTATTATTATTATTATTATTATTCTTATTGTTATTATTATTATTATTATTAATTAAATATTTGGATTGCTCATTATTAAAATGTAATAAATGTTCTATAGAATGAATTAATGCTTCCATATATATATATATTTTTATAAAATATAAATTTGATTTAAAATTAATTATATTATAAATATATAATTATGAAAATAACTGAAAAAATCAATAGGTCAAGATATACTCTAAAGAGTATTTTAAGCACTGAATGGGATACTATACCCATCTCGGATTATTCATTAAAAGAACTTGATAGTATTTATAGTAATACTTCAGGTTTAGAACAGTATGGTTATGGGTTTGTTTGTAACTTTAGTTTAAAACATAAAGTTATTGAAAACTATTCATTACATGTGGTATATTATAAATTTCCAGATATGTCGCCTGATTCAGGTGCTGGAAAAGTTAGTAAAAAATCATTAATAGACAATATTAATAAATTATATGAAGAAGAATATTTTAAAGAGAATGATAGTATTATTATAATAATTAACGAAGAAGTATCTGAGACTATTCAAATAGCTATGGATAATTTTAATATAGAATTACAAAATCAATTAGAAGTTAATGGATTGAATAAGGATATAATGGACGGATTAAAATCAAAAAATATTAAATTAAATAATGAATATAATATTAAACATTTTAAAAATATACAAATATTAGATATTGATTCTTTAACAAATAATTTATTAGATCACAAATTAGTACCGAAACATGATGTCATTAGAAATAAAGAAGAAATAGGGAAAATATTAGAAGATTGTAATGCTAATATTTCACAGTTGCCGATTATATTAAAAAATGATATCATTGCTAAATTAATAAGATTATCTCCTGGTGATTTATGTAAAATTACAAGAAATAATGAGAAATCTGGAATTAATTATTTCTATAGAGTATGTAAATAATTTTATCTCTGTCCGTAATTGTTACCGTATTCAGATGATTGACCTCCGCTTCCATCGCCTACAAACTTGTCACTTGCTACCATAATAGCTTCAGGACGTGTTCCTATATTTCTTATAGTTCTTTCTATTGTACCATCTTCATTTTCAATATTTCTTTCATAATCTAAGAATGCACTATTATCGTAAAATAATTTTTGTAAATCTCTTTCTTGCATTTTATTCAATGATGGATTTATATTACAATTATATTTGTTTTGATTAACATATCCCAGAGTAAATATAAATAATCCAATAACTAATAAAATAAATTTTATATCCATATTTATATTATAATATTTTTTAAATCCTTAAGAATTATCACTTTCACCTTCATCTTGTTCTGCTTGATCATATAATTGAGTATCATATCCTTCATCTTCTTGATAAGTATCATCAGTAACGGCACCAGTGTTCAGGAGTTCATTTTTAGTTTTAAGTGTTTCTTGTTCATATTCATCACTCATGGCATATTTGGTATTTTCTTTTTCAGATTCTTTATACAAAGTCCCCTTGCCCATACCATTCATTAAATCATTTTTATATTTTTGTTCTTTGGTCATTTGTGTAGTTTTTTTCAAATAAGTTTGTTTTTCTCTAGATACTTGTTTCATAACTGCTTTATTTAGTAATTCTTCACTTATATAAACCCAATTTATATCATAATATTTTTCATACATATTTATTAAAATATCTAATAAGAATTTACTCAAACATATAATTGCATTATCTATATTTATTTCTTCATTATTTACTTCAACTAATTTAGAATTTAATGATAAATAAATATCTGAATCAGTATCAATTAAACCTTTAATATAATCTGAAATCTTATTAATTATAAATACAAATATATATTTATTTATTTTTAATGCAAATTCACTATCTAATAAATTATTAGATATTCCTCTCAACTTATCTAAATTATTGTTAAAATCTTTTATATAGTCGTATAATTCTTCAAAATATATTAAATTATTTTCATGAAAATATTGTTTAAATCCTTTATATTTCAAACCATTATCTAATTCTGATTGACTTCTTTTAAAGAATAAATCATCATGACATAATAAATTATTAATAGTTAAAAATTCATTAAATGAATCATTATTTGCATCACTTAATTTATATAAACCTTTTTTAATTTTAGAAGTATGTTTATTATTTTTAATACAGGATAATGTATAATAAATATCATCTATTAACCGTTTATATATATATGGACTATTAATATCAGTTGTTAATTTATTTAAAATTTTAGATGAATGTTCTACATTATTTAATCCAGATATAGGGATTGATTTGAATCTTTTAATTTGTAAATTGTCCGCTATAAAATTTTGATTATATTTATCATTAATTAATATTTGCTCAAATAATTCATCAATATTTTCAAAATAATTTTGTAAATTATCATTTATATTTACAGATATTTCATCTATTTTATTTGTAAAAGTTGTATCATCAATTAATTCTTGATTTTCTTTTAAAGTTTTTAAATCCGTTATTGTCTTAAATATATTATTTAATAGAGGATCATCTAAATATTTATCTTTAAAAAAACTTATTAATCTATTTTCTATAAGTTTATTAAATTTAAGATATATTGATATGTCATCATTTGAATATTTTTCGGTATATTCTATATAATTTAATTGATTAAATATTAATTTATTTTTATTTGGTAAATATTCCATAATTCTTATAAAATTTTCTTCTGAGGGTGGTATAGATACTTTTTTGCATTCGGGTATATTTTCAGATAATTCTACATTATAATCTATTAAATAATAATTTAATAAATTTTCATCTATAGTATTCACTATTAATTCATCATTATCTGCAATACAATAATTTTTGAATAATTTTTTTAAAAATTCACCATTATTATTAGTCAATTCTTCATAATTAGAGTCAATAAATATTTCAGCAGGAATATATTTATAGTGTGTTTTTATTTGACCATTTAATAATAAATAATCAGTATTATTTAAATTAATATATTTGAATTTAGAAATATTATCTCCATCTTCTGTGTTTGCTATTTCATATTTAGTTATTTCTCCAATTATAATACTTTTTAATTTATCATAATCAATTTCAGTAAATTTATTGTTTTTAAAATGACATTTAGTAAATAAATCATTTATTTTTCTATCATTAATATCTTCTAAGAATTTGTTTGCTAATAAATTTAGTATAGGGAATATTCTGGATTTACCATTTAATTTTAATGAATACATATATAACCTTTTATATGATTGATTGCCTATTAATGTAGACACAGGCAATTTATATTCAATAAATTTAGGTTCGATTTTATTAATATCTTTTAATAATGATATATTTTCGAATGAATCATTATTTATAAAGTAATCTTTCATTTCTTGATCTTTTGATGAAATATATTTATTAATACTCATTACTAGTTTATTATCATAAATAGGTTTATAGGTTGGCCATGTTTCTTTAGTAAATTCATTACCAGTACTTTTATTTAATATAAAATATCTATTAATTTTATTATATAAATTAAATTGTGGCTGCAAGAAATATTTAATAGTTTTAATAAACTCTCTCTCAAATTGATCATCAATATCTTCTTTATGTAATAATAATTCTTTGATTTGTTTCAATGATGTCTGAAGTTTTCTTTCTATATGTTCTATTAATTTATTATTAATACTTTTATGATTATTAGTTGTAGATATTAATTTCCATGTTTCGTTTTCATCATAATTTAATACATTATATATTTCACTAATATTATCTTTGTAAATATTGCTCGAGATTTGTATATGAATAAATATTAGAAATGAAATTGCTAAAGAATTGTTCAAATCAGTTAGATAATTTTTATAATTTTTGATTATTTTCTTTTTTAGTTTTGGATTATCTTTACCATCTTTACCTTTATATACGTAACTCTTTGAATATTTATTAATATAATTGGATTCATTATATCTGAAATCGGTTAATTTATCATTATCAAAAATCGCCATTATTTCAACAATACCTTCTAAATCATCTGGGAATAATTTTTTACCTAAATATTTCAAAACTCCATTTATATTCTTTTTTATTTCAGTGTTACCTTCTGATGCATTAACAATGACATCTTGTTCTAGTGCTGCAGTAGTATTTACGACTTTTCCATCACTATATCCTTGAAATGATGAAAAATCAACATTATCAATTAAATGACCACAATTTACACAAGTTATATGTCCATCTTCGGATTGCGGACAAAATAATGATTTTAAATTATCATAATATTCGGAATTCTTGTCTATTTTACTAGAATATAAATAATGTTTACATAATACTTGTTCATTAGTTTTACTAGAATATAACCAATTATTATTTTCAGTGAGATTATTCGCTTCTCTACAATATATTTTTATAAATTTAGTTAATAAATAATTTCTCTCGACAATATTTGTATTTCTTAGAATATATTCTCTACATAATTTTATTTTTTCATGTATATTTAATTCTTTTGTTATATATTTTACTTTTTTCAAAGGTTTTATAACTGATTTTAATATTTTTTTATATATTTTTTCATAATTATTTATATTTGATTTTATTAAATCAATTATTTCATTTTTATCTTCTTCTAATAAATCATTAATTTTAATATTATAAAATAATAATAATTTTTCAAAATCTTCAAAATTATATATATATTTTAATATTTTTTTATCGATGCCATTTATAATTGATTTATTATTAGGTAATGCTTTGCTTAATAATTCTGATAATTTATCTAAAGTAATATTATTTTCTAAATCAAATAAATATGCTGATAATTGATTATTATACTTTGCTTTTAATGAATCATTATTAATTTTATTAGATATGAAATCATTTTCTAAAAAACTTTCCCTAAAAGATTTAATTGAATAATTTCTATGAGATAATTTTACATTTTCAAATAAATTAAAATGATTATTTTTTAGATCTAATTGTAATCTATAATTACTCAAATGTTCTGGTATAAATAATAAGCCTGTAATATTAAATTGTTCTGAATTTACATATATATTTTTCTCAGAATTATCTAATGTGAATAGTTCTTCCCTCGATTTTAATAAATCTATTTTATAATTATTAATATTATTTATATTAAACCCTACACATGAATCTTCGAAACATTCTCTAATAATATGTCCTTGATAATTAATAATAAATCCATTTTTATCTAAATTATTAATATAAGAATTATATTTAGTACTAAATAATGATTCTAATGATTTAATATATCCGTTTCCATCGGCATACATTGAATTATATTTATCTACTATTTCTTTATCAACATCAGAAATTATAATATTTTCACTACCAATAATTGCTTCATCGCCTTCTTCATATATTTTTTTCTTTAAAGCAACTATAGGTAATATATAATATGGTAATTCAAAATCATTATTATTAATCATTGATTTAATAAAAGATAATGCATCTGTTCTATCAATATCAGAAATAGATTTATTATCTTTTATTAAATCAAAAAATGAATATGACATATCAGTTATTTTTTTAATTAATAATTCATCATCAAAAATATTATATAAGTTTATAATCTCAGATATAAAATCTTCTTTTATTTCGGTTTCATTATATTTTCTAAATTGCTTATCTACTTTTTCTACATTTAATTTTATTTCATCATCTTTAAATATGTCATCATCTTTCTTTAAAACATCTTCTGGATCTACTTCTTTAATATTTAAAATATCTATAATATTTGTATCATCAGGTAATTTATAAACAATTTGTCCCTCGTCCAAATTGACTAAAATTTTTTGGTCTGATTCATTATTAAGAATAAAATAATTTTCATTTAATTCGGTTATTTCACCTATATAATCTTTAAATTTATCTGATTTTTCTAATATTAATAAATACAACCCTGTAATATATAATTTAGGATTTATTTTATCTGTAATAAGACCACCCAAATCTCCTTGTGTTTCGTTATCTACTTCAAAATCTTTATCTCCGTGATCGCCACCCATATCATAATCTTCTTCATATTGTTTAGATGAATCAAGTGAAGATTGTTCTGATTGGTCGTCCGATTTATCTTGGTTAATTATAATTTCAGCCTCGTGACTTTTATCAGAATTTTCACTCATATTAATATAATATATATCTTATTTTTTTTTAATTAATACTTAAAATTAAAAGTTTAAAATAATATAGAATAAACAATGGAAATTCAAACTTTTATAAATCAAAATAATGACTATCTTGTTAAATTAAAAAATATGGGACTGCAAATTAATACATATAATGTTTTAGGTTTATCTCTAATTAAATATAATGATAAAACAAATTTAAATGAATTTACTAAATTATTCAAATCAATCATTATCAATCAAAAAACTAATAATGTAGTGTGTATTTCACCTATGAAATCAAATAAATCTACTCACACTATTTTATTAGAAAACAATATAGCAATTACTAGAATGTATGATGGTACTATGGTTAATGTATTTTACCATAATAATGAATGGACATTATCTACTAGATCATATATTGGAGCAAAGAATTATTGGAATAAGAATTCTAAGAAATCTTTTAAAGATATGTTTAATGAATGTTTTGATAAATATAATGAATTGAATAAAAATAATTCATATTCATTTGTTCTTCAACATAAAGATAATAGTAATATCACGCCAGTGGAAGAAAATAAAGTAATTCTAGTAGAAGAATATAATTTAGATAATGGTGTACCTAATAAAGTTAATTTAAATGATAATAAATATACATTTAATTATGTTAAAGAATATAAAAATTATCATGAACTAAAAAAAGAAGAATTAGATATTCATAAATATGATAAAGGATATAATATTATCAAAAATGGTTCAAGACATATTTATATTACAGATGATTATAAATATATTTTTGAATTGAAACCAAATCAAAATAATAAATTGTTTATATTCCTTATACTATATAAACAAAGAAATATAAATGAATATTTAAAAGTATATAAAAATGATAAAGAAATATTTGAAGTTTATAAAAATAAATATGAAATTATGAGAAATGAATTATATAGTAATTATTGTAATCATTTTATTAAAAAAGATATTGTTACTAAAGATGTACCATTTCAGTTGAAACCAATTATTTATGAATTGCATGATATTTATAAATCATCTGGTCAAAAAATCAATTATAAATTAATTAATGATTATTTACAAAATATGGATGTAAAAAGATTGACATTTATTATAAATTATTATTAGAGACTCTTAATAATTGTCTCATATATATTTTTTAATTCATCACAACAATCTTTAAAGACTTGAATAATTTTATTTGTTTTTTCTTTTTCTTCTAAATCGTCTGAATTATTCATTGATAATGTGAATAACATACTATTTTCTAATGGATGTGTGCGTTTATATCCACACATATTTAATACAGAACCATCTATAATTAATTTATTAGAAATATGAGCTTGAATTATAGATCCCAATGTATCATCAAATCCATGCCATTCAACTTTGTCTGTAATTACAGGAGGCATATCAATTAACATATTAATTACGTTATTTTTAACACCTTTATTATAAGTGAATTTAATATATGGGACATCCTCACCTTCTACAATTTTATCTAAAAATTCAGTGAATCCTTCTAAAGATTCAATAATGATTTCATTTGCTCTAATGAATAATTCTTTAGGGTTCAGATAATGTTGTGATTCAATATCAAAATTATAATAATATGGTTCTCCATTTTGGTCTCTGTGATAATATCTAGGTCCTTGAGAAATTTCAAAATCTTTTTTAAATTCTTCGATATTTTCTGGATTTTTCAAAGAAATTTTTTCTTGTAGAACTTTTTCTACTAAGTCGCTATTAATTTTAAATGAATATGCAGCGCAACACACAGATTGCCAACGGGCATCTTCTTTTGCTATAGATACTGAAGGAGTTCCATACAAAACTAACTTTTGAATATTATCATCTGAGTTTGTAGATTTAGTCTCGGTGATTATTGAATAATATTTATCTTGAAAAGGTCTAAATATATCTTTTTTAACTTGCGGAGAGACTTCTTTTGAATAATTATCTCTATCAACAGTTTTAATTAATCCGGCTTGATAATCTGCACTTTTCATGATAGTAGAATCTAACTCATATATTTTAAAGTCATTTGCTGTAATTAAGGTGACGGGGTCCGAATTATTATGTACAAAATCTAATACAAATAGATATTTTAATGGATTATCTTCAATTAATTTTGAATCTAAATATAATGGAATTAATCCAATACGATCTAAAATAAATTCATTATGTAAGGAAGTGTTATTAACTTCTATTTTAATATCTGGATTTTCATAGCTAGTTCTAAATGCATAAGTTTCTATAGAGGATAATAGTGTTCTACGAATAGCATTTATAATAGTTTTATCTAAACCATATTCTTCATTACCTTTAATATCTAATTCAAGTCTATTATCAATAGAGGTTTCTTTTTGAACGATTTCACAATTAAAGTCTGACATTTATATAATATAATTATATTTTTTAAATAAATTTCAAATTTATGTTTATTATATAAATTAAAAATATTTAATTATAAATAATGGATATTTATATTAGTAAAAAATGTAAACATTGTAAAAAATTATTAGTTGTATTTTATAATAATAAATATTTAATACAATATTTTAATATTATTGATGTTGAATCTGTACAAATTCCTAATTTTATTACTTCTGTACCTACTTTAGTATATAATGATGAATTATATTTTGATGAAAGAATGTATAACTTAATTGATAATGTCAATCAACATCATCTAAAAAAAATTTCTGACCATTCTAATATGGAACCGCCAATGATAAACCGACAACCTTCTACTATCCAGCCACCTGCGGGTACACAATCCCAGAGTAATATGATGGACGGATCCAGAACACCTAATTTAAATCCTGAAAGACAAACGCCTACATTGAATAGAGGGGGAAAACCTAATCCGTCTCAAAACAAGCCTGGCGAAGATAATGAAATAATGGGGGTGTGCATGGGTGAAGATTGTTTATATGAAAATATCAATGATGATGATGGTGGCTCGAATAATAGTTTAATGGGTGGATATTGTTTTTTAGATGATGGATATAGTGAAAAGAAACCCGAGCCCTCAAATAGTTCTTCATCTGGTGAAAAATCAAATAGGTTTGATGATAATGCGTATGAACAAATGATGAAAAGTAGAGGGAATATATAATTCGCGTATAATTTTTATATATTTATTATTTAATATATAAAATGGATCTTGATAATAAAACATTAATTTTATTTAAAAGTTTTATATCTGATATTTGTAAAGTATTCCCTGAGCATAAAGAATGTATCGATACAAATTATTCTTATATTTTTAAATCAAATGAAATTATAATAGATGAAAATGAAACAATTTCTGAATTTTTAAGAAATATAGATGAAAATAGTAATGGTATTTCTAATAAAAGCATCGATATATTTACAGAAGAACTATTTTTAATCAAAGATATTTCTATGAAATCAATTTGGTATTCAGATATTAGTGATAAAACTAAAGAAAATATTTGGAAATATTTACAAGGATTTTGTGTTATAAATATTTCAAGAAATTCTAATGATAAAATTAATGAAGTTTTAAAATCAATTGAATCTAATGAAAAAGTCACAGATAAACAAACTGTAAAAGAAATTAAGAAAATTAAAAAAATTAATGAAAATCTAAAAAACAGTGATAATATAGATGACAAAGATAATAAAGAAAAAAATGATATAGAAGATTTAGTAGATAATACATCTATTGGTAATTTAGCGAAAGAAATTACAGAAAATATGGGATTCAAAGATGGTTCCGAACCAGATATATCAGATTTAATGAAACCTGAAAATATGATGAATATGTTTCAGACAATTAATACTACATTAAATGATAAAATTAATAATAAAGAATTAGATATGAATAATCTATTTGGAGAAGCATCCGGCCTAATGAATAATAATGATATGATGAAAGGTATGATGGGTATGATTAGTGGCATGGCTAATAGTGGTGAAAATAGCGGCGGTCCCGATTTAAGTAGTATGATGAGCATGTTTCAAAATATGCAGCCACCGAATACACAACCGAATAATCAATCAAATAATCAACAAAGGCCCCGCCAATCATCTAATAATTCTACAGGTCCACATGATCCTGAAATAGTAAAAGAACGTTTGAGAAATAAATTAAATAAGAAATAAATAATTTATATTTTTTTTAATAATTATATATATATATATATGGATAATTTTTGGTTAAATGATTTATCGATAATATTTAATAAAAATCATTTTTTAGAGGTAATACCTTTTACTAATATGAAATTTAATGATAAATTAAATGCTATATTTAGAATATCTATTTATTATTTTATTATAATGACATTAATAAAAAAGAATTTAAATAATATTTTCATTCCAATAGTTGTAGGTATTATTACAGTATTTTTATATAAAAATTATAGGAGCGTCCATAGATTAAGTGAATCGAACTTGAGCGGGATGGAGTCAAGTAATTCTATTATAAGTTCTAATAATAACAGTGGCGTATCCGGTTGTAAAATACCTACTAAGGATAATCCATTTATGAATCCTACATTTTTAGATTATGGAGTCGGTGATTTACAACAATCTTGTTCATCTTATAATAATAGTGTAATTAGAGATTTGGAAAAAGTATACTATAATGAAGGATTATATGGAGATAATTTTGATATATATGGTAAAGAACATAGTGCCAGACAATTTCACACAATGCCCGTAAATTCTATTGTAAATGATCAAGGTTCATTTGCCGAGTGGTGCTATAAGAGTCCAGCCACATGCAAAGAAGGTAATGGAATTCAATGTAATATGAATTTACCAAGTGCTCAAGATGTTTCTGGCGGGCCAGGTAATAAGTAATTGATATTAAATTAATTTATTAATATAAAAAAATATATTTTATAAGTATATAAATGTCTAGTTATAATAATTTTAATGAAGTTGATTCTAAATTTCAAGAGCAAGAATGTTCAAAACAAGATGTAAATAAAAGTAAATTTTCACTATTTAATCAAACAAATTTAAGATTTGATGGCGGTACCACCACTATCGATAATGAACAAAGATTAGGTCCGGGCAGAAGAGAATTAGATAATATGTATGGATGCGAGTGCGGTTTAGAATCTGCTAGAGATTTACAATTATCTCAGCCTGCAATAAGTTTTAATGCTGGCGCAGGATATATGGGTGAACGAGGTTGTTTGATTGATAATGATTCGGCATTGCGTTCTGATTTACTTACAAATAAAAATTATAGAAATCAATTGCCGCAAGAATATAATGCAGGATTCTTTGGTAAAGGTTCATTTGATGTTGATACTGAATCCGTTATACAAGGTGGTAATTTAACTAGTCATGGTGATAAATCTTGTAATGTATTATCAGGTGTTTCTATTGGTAATTACTTCACCCCAATGATTCCAAGATTATCTAAAGAGGTTCAAAACTCTATTCATATTATTCCTGAAGATAATGCCAAAGAGTGGGTGAGAGGAGGTGTTAATTCTAGAGATATTTTTAAACAATTGGATTATAAACAAAGGTGTAATTATAAAGATTCGAATAATAATAATAATACAAATAATAATTTAAACGCTGTAAATTAAATGTTTATATATAATATAATATGAACGATTTATATTTAAAACAGGAATGTGAACAAATGTCACAAATAAATAGAGAATCACTTGGTACAGGGTTATATATGTTAGATATATCTAAAAAAATGAATAGTGTGGCATATCCATGGGCTCCCACAGTTAGGTTACAAAAAATGGGAGTATCTATTAATAAAAATATGTCATTAGTAGATACCGAATCAGACTTGAAAAATATAGTCAATGTAAATAGCAATGATCCCACTAAAAAATATATACCCGACCCAGATAAGAAAGTAGAATATCAGGATTTACCTGATGGGTTTTTCCATGAGGAAAGTACATTATTAACTAATCCTCCGAGCGAATTAAGAGGTTTAGCAAAAAATAGATTTTATCAATTACATAAAGATCCTCAAAAGTATGCAGTCGAACCGTTCTCTCGAATTGGTTCTGATACATATCAAGATATTATGGACAATGAAAAAGATTGTTAATTATATTCAATTGTTTTTTTTTTATTTTTTTTTAAATATTATTATATACTATAATAATATGGAAGCAACTATTTTATTAGGAATATTAGGTGCGGGATATTTATTTAACAAAAATAATAGTAAGGGTGGCGGAGATAATTCTATTAACAATGATTTACCAGGACAAAATAATACATATACAACTGATTATTTCCATGAATCTCAACAGAATAAAGAACATTCAAATAATTTAAGAGATAAGTATGAAAAAGTAAAAATACCCGGGGCAAAAAATATTAATTTCCAAAATATAGAAGAATATTTAAATTCGGAAGATAATGGAAATTCAGAAGGGAAAGATTATATTTATAGCAGTTCGGCTGGTTCCAAAATAGATAAAAATGATTTCTTGTTAAATGATCAAGGTATTAAAATGGAACCATTTTTCGCGAAGGCACCCCCCAATATTAATTTAAATGATAATAGACATTTATCAAGACATCAGGGTGGTAGCGATTATAATATTAGAAAAAAAGAGCAAAGCCCCTTCTTTGAAAACTATAAACAACAAAATGTCCACGGCCAACAACCTTATTCTGACGAAATGAAAAATAAAATGTACGTCTCCAATAGTATGACCAATGTATTACCATTTGAACAAGTTCAAGTATCACAGATAGATGAAAAAAATCCTGCTAATATCGATGTCGGCCGACAATTCGCCCAAAGAAATAATGTTGATAATACAAGAACATTAAATAATCAAAAACAATCATATGATGGACGAATATTACCAGGCAAAGGTGAACAAAAATTAGGCAAAATTGGTCAAGTATTTAAGCACACTCCTGAAAATGATTATTTTAATTCACCTGATAAATGGTTAACGACTACTGGTGCTTATATTGCTAAATCAGAACGGCCCGAACAAATTATCCCTAATACTAATAGACAATTTTTTAATAAGGGTGAATTCGGTATTGCTACTGGTGGTGACCATGAAGCACCTCAATATAGATCTAAATATGCTGTCTCATCCAGACAGAATTTTGCTACGGACAGTATGAGAAATGCCGGGACAGATATTCAACAATCTAATAACGATGATATTAAAGATTCATATCAAATGTATCCGAATGAGAGAGATGTTACAACTCTTAGAACATATGATAGTAATATTTCTACAGAAGTTAAAGATTTCACATTAGGTTTAATGGATGGTGTTAAGAAAACTATTAAACAAACTACTATTGATTCTAAAAATAATGGATATATTAATGGCGGTATGGATCTGCCTACTGAGAGATTATATGATGAAATCAAGAAAACTAAGAAACAGTTCACATCATCAGACCAAAACTATATGGGTGTAGGGGGGACAGAAGTAGGACAACCTACTAATCATGAAAGTTATAATAATGCAGAAACTAATGCAACCAAAGAAATTATTGCTCAAGGGAGGTATCCTGTCCCCGAAGGTGATAAATATTATAATAGTAAAGAAACTTATAATATTGAAGTTAAGAAAACTGAATCGGATTATTATAATCATAGACAAACTCATTTTGATAGAATGAATCCTGAATATCTTGAAAAAGATACTTGTGAATTTACACACTTTAAAGATAAATTAGATGATAGATCTATCGCCGGAAGAACCACGGACCCTACCTTATTAGCAGCATTTAAAAATAATCCATATACGCAATCTTTAGAATCTTTTGCTTACTAAAAATAAAAATATTTAATAGTATATATATGGATAGTGATTTATTAATTAAATGCTTCATAGCATTTTGTATTGTTGCAATAGTATGTAATTTAATATATAGTTCGAAGTTATGTAATAAAGAATTAGTTGAAGGGCAGGAACGTAATGCTTCCTCGACCGGAGAATGCTCAAAAAATCCATCTGCGAGCGGCGATAGGGCGGACGGGTTCACAGACGAGTCATGCAAAGCGAAGACGAGTAAGGAGTTGTGTGAGCCGGCTGGCGAAGATGGCCATCAGTTATGCAAATGGACGCCTCGCGCAGCAGCACCCCAAAACAGCAGCCCAAATCAATTAAATAACATAATGCATGATCTTAATGAAAACATATTTAACAAATCCATACAGGACACACTTTCGTATGTCCTAGATAAAATGCCGGGCACAGCAAACGCCCCATTGCCACAATCAATTAAAGCTACTACAACTTTTGATCAATTTGGGGATAATGAAGATTCATTAAATTTCTTGGAAATGATTGTTCAAAAAATTTTAGACATGGATGATTCAGCCTTTATGACCTTTGTAGAGAATCTGTATGCTGACCCAGGATCTTATTGTAGTAATGATATAAATGAATATATTATTTCAATTATATTATTACAATATAATAAAATAAACAAGGAAAAGAAAGACTCCTATATAAATATATCTAATAGATTATCTAGATACATACCAGACATATTAGAAAAAGTACAAAATGTGAATAGGACTTGCGAGGGCGGGGATATATCAGCAAGATCTAATATTATGGATGTAATGTTTTATAGGTTATTCAAAAATAATAATACAATTATTAATATAGGTTCGTTAGATGCATTAGTTAATGAATTAAATAAATTAGATAAAGTATATGGCGTTGTTATATTATTATGTATTACTTATATTATAGTAAAGATTTTCGGCATGTTTAATATGAAATTAGAAGTTTAAATATATTATTTATTATTGTACTCACACCCCTTACTTTCACTATATTTTTTTTTAGCTGTATCCAATACATTTTTATCCAATATATTTTTATCATTTATGATGGTATAATTTAATTGCATGTTATCTATTATTGGAATCATTATAATACCATTTTTAATATATATTTTTTTTAACATATAATATATATAATGAAATATCAAAGTCTTTTTATTTTAGTTATTATAATATTTTTTAATTTATTACTTTTAAATATCTTTAGATTACAAAATGAAATATATAATATTAAATTTAATGATAAACCTTTATCCGGTCTATTAGATGAAAATATAGAAACATATGGGGTTGCAGATCCAGATCCAAATGTCAATAAAAAATTAAATGAAATAGCTAATTTAGTCCCTATAGATGTTAATAAATTAGAAAAATCTAAAGACGTATTATTACCTAAATATAAACAGATAAAACATATTTAAGTATAATTTTACATTTATAATTGAACATTAAAATGGATTTCCTTTTAAAACAAAATATTGATAAAAATAAATTTAATGTCTTTATACGTGATTTATCATCTAATTTAAATACAAATCTTAAACATATTATAGAAGATACTATTAAAGTATCTCTTCAAGATAATACAAAATATACCAAGAAAAAAGGAAAAAAACCAGTAGTGAAAAAAGCAGATATAATTCGTGCCGAAGTATTAAAGAAAAAACAAAATCAAATCTTAAATGATGATCTGAATAGGTTAGAATTTTTATTTAATAATAAAGATGTCAACAACCCATTCAAATCCTTAGAAAAATTAAAATCCAGCGAAGGAATTCGAAAAATGAAGTATATGTTATTAGAATACTACTGGAATAATAATAAAAAAACAAATTTGGATTTTATTATTTCATTATATTATCAATTAAAAGATCTTGATAATACTAATTTTAAAGATTTATTAGAAAATATTGGAAGAAAATTAGAAAATTATGAATATAAACTTTATATGATGAAAGAACTAGGATACCTGTTGCCACCATTGAACTTTTGGGATACCCCTGAAAAAAAACTAGATGATTGGCAAAAAGAAGTTATTAATATAGTTAATAATAAACAATCATGTATTGTTAAAGCACCTACATCGGCTGGGAAAACTTGGATTGCTATGAGTACAGGTATTATTCATAAAAAAGTATTATATATATGTCCTGCAAAACCTGTAGCATATCAAGTGGGTTCACATTTTATTTATATGGGATATAAAGTACATTATTTAGTAGATAATTTATCACAAAATTCATTCGACAATAAAACTAATATTTTTATAGGGACACCTGATGAAATTGAAAATAATTTACATCGCATTGGAACACATTTCGATTATGCTGTATTTGATGAAATTCATAATTTAAATAATTCTAAAGATGGAGATATATATGAAAATTTAATTAAAATTCTAAATTGTAATTTCTTAGCATTGTCTGCTACAATTGGAAATATAGAATATTTACAAGACATATTTAATAAAATCCACCCCTCTAAAAAAATTCATTATGTTGAATACAATAAAAGATTTATCAACCACCAAAGATGGATTTATAATAATGAATTAAAATCTATTCATCCATTATGTTCTATAGACAATAATGATTTAAATGTTGATTTTATTAAAAATTCATTATCATTTACACCTAATGATTGTGCTGTATTATGGGGACATATTGAAGAAATATATGAAGAGAATGATTGTGAAGATTTAATAGAAAATATGTCTCCAGATGAATATTTTAAAGAAAATAAATTATTAACTTTGGACGATTGCTTCGAATATGAACAATTATTAAAGAAATTTATTATTGATAATAAAAATGATAATAAAATTAATGAAATTTTAAGTAAGCTAAAATTTAGTAAATCTAATACAGATAATAAAGAAAATATTATTAAATTTTTAAGAAATTGTAATGATAAAGATATGTTCCCTATGATAATTTTTAATACTAATTCTCCAGTATGTAAAGATATTTTTTATTATATATATAAAAATCTAGCAGAATCTGAAGAAAAAGAATACCCATTCCATTATTTAATTTTAGAAAAAAAACAAGAATTATATGAAAAATATTTAGAAGAAAGAGCTAAATTTACTAATAATATCAAAATTCCTAAAAGTTCTAAGGATCCTATTACAGATAAAAATGCTAAATTAGATAGTTTTGACAGAAAATATAGGGAAAAGAATATTACAGATGTTTCAACATTATATCAAAGCTGCTTGAATGATATTGATAGATCTAATGTAGAAAAAGATTTAAAACGTTTACAGAAAAATAATTTAAATAAAGAATTTAAATTATTTACAGATAATCCAGATTTTTGTTATCAAGATGTATTTAAAAAACATGATTCATTCTGTTTTAGTATGAATGAGCCTATGTCTGCGGACACTATTAGAGATGTACGAAGAGAAATTATGAAAACCTTAGGTATTAAAATATCATATGAACATCCTATATTTCAAATGCTTAAAAGAGGGGTCGGATTATATATAGAAACCATGCCTGATGAATATAAATGGATTTTACAAAAACTATTGTCTAATAGACAAATAGGAATAGTAATATCTGATAAAACATTATGTATGGGTATTGATTTACCTGTGAGAACATGTTGTTTAATGGAATTTAATGGTAATAATAATTTTACTAATGAAGACTATTTACAAATGAGTGGTCGTGCAGGTAGAAGGGGTCAAGATAGCAAGGGTAATGTAATATTTTATGGTAATATTGATTATTTATCTCTAATGAAAGGATATTTACCTAATATAATAGGTTCTACCAAACAATTAAATAAAACATATAATATTATAACTAAATTAAATACATCTATAAAAAAAGAAAACTTAGATAAAATATATGAATATTTTATTAATGATAATAGGCAAGTAATTGAATGTGATACCACTTTCGAAAACCCTAAATTATTATGGTATTTAAGAAAATATATTAATTCGAACAATTTAGTAGAAGAATTAGAAGATATTGAATGTTATTTATTCAGAAATAAAATAGATAATGAATATTATATTTTATCTAAATTATATAATTTAATTGGATGCAAATCTATTAATAACGAATACAAATTTAATAAAATTGAAAATAATATTTTAGAAAATTTAGAAATTATTTATGAATTATATGAAGTTATAATCAATATTTATAACAATATTAATAAAGATAAATATTTATTATTAAGAAAAGTATTAAAAGAAATATATAATAATATTAAAGGTTTAATTATTAAATATAATGGATTTTAATTTATATATAAATTATTAATATGAGATATATAGATAATATAATATATAATAATACAGATAATGAATTACAACTATATAATATACCCGAAAATGATATCATAATTTATCATAATAATAGTAATAATAATACGAATATATTAATTTATAATAATATAATAACATATTGGAAACTCTTCGGATTAACATTATTTAGTTTAGGATGTGTATATGGATTTAAATGTTATAATAAATTTAAATATGATAGAATGGATGAAATTGTAATGCCAATTAATATTGAAAATTTAAATACATTAATTGTATGTAATGAATTACCAGAAAATAATTGTTCAATATGTTTAGATGAATTTAAAAATGAAGATATATTAAAAAAATTAAATTGTTCTCATATATTTCATAAGGATTGTTTGGCGCCCTGGATAAATAATAATAAATCATGTCCTCTGTGCAGAACAGATATTTTGTAGTAATGAAACGATTAATTACTTTATCTTTATAAAATTATTATTTTAAATAACATTTTCTACACACTGCTATATAATCCTCTTCCGAACCTACTAATACTTTTTCTTTTGAATTTGATATTCTTTTTGAAAATATACCTAAAGTACCATCTTTACATATTGAACAATATGCCTTTAATTTAATTATATCATCACACAATGGTATAAGTTTATGTATTTCTCCGAAATTTACTCTGTTCGAATCGCCATCTAATCCAACAACTATAACGTGTTTCCTTCTTAATTCCACTTGATCTATAACAAATAAATATAAATCATCAAAGAATTGAGCTTCTTCTATTATAATATATTTAACATACAAAGTATTTTTAAATTCACTCAATTTATTTAATGTTAGACACTCATATTCTTGTTTATTATGTGTAGATATCTTATTAGATGAATATCTGTCATCTATTTTTGGTTTGATGATAATAGGTGTTTCATCAATATGTTTTAATGAATTAACTATTCTTAAAATTTCAGTTGTTTTTCCAGAATACATAGAGCCTAATATTAATTTTAAAGACATTTTTTTTTGTAAACTAATATATAAATAATCAAATTTACACATAACCCAAACCTGCCGTGCCTGAAATTATCCTTAATACATTATAATTTACAGCATAAAGAGTATATATGTCACTTGCCTCAGTAGTCTGATCATTATATAAATTATTTATTAAATAAACATTTTTAATTACGGAAAAATTCATCGTCCCACTAGGTTGATGATCTTCGGGATTTAATGCAAATGAATATACAGCAATCGAGTTTTTAGTAGTTACGCCTCCATATCCTGAATGATAATCATTAACTTGTTGTTTTGTAAAATATGTTGTATCTCTTTCTGTAAATCTATCATACCCATTAATTTGTAGTGCCCATTTTCCTTTTAACGGTTTGCCTCCGTAGTCTGCGCTCGCGCCGTCGCCGGATACCCAAATTAATTCCTTAACGGGATGACTTAAATTTAGTAAATTAGCGGTCCCTAATTTATTACCTTTCCCACCAATTTGTATTTGTTCTATTAAATATTCGTGTGATATTTGAGAAAATCTCCTCCTTTCATCAGTATCTAAATATATATAATCTATATACATTTTTGGCACTATACTATCATTTATAAAAGCGTCAAAAGATATATCTATACTCACTTCATTATATTGTAATGCAATTAAGGGAAGTGCTAAACCTATATTTCTACAGAACCAAAATTGTAATGGTGTATAAATTATATGATGTTCATTATTATATAAATATTCTGCATAATCATTTACTGCTCCGGTGACAAGAGCACCCATGACTGTTGTATCATAATAAGGATTGGGATTACCTAATTGTGTAACTTGCTCTTTCGAAGGTATTATTATATTTGGTGGTGGCGTTTGTATGTTAGTGCGATCGGTATCAAAATAAGGTATTAAATTATATCTATCTACACCACCGGCCATACACATCGATTGGAATCTTGTTGCTGTATGACTCACATTGTTACCTTTTGTATGGCCCATACCTACATTCGGAGCAGAATTCATAAATAATGCATTATGTGCTGATGTAAAATTACCAAATTCATTAGGCTGTGTCAATTCAGCATAAGTTTCTAACCAATTGCTAGTATGGGAATCTATTAATTTATTACCAATTGATAATTCCACTTTTTTTATAAAATTATAACCATAATTGGTAATGGCTACTAGATCCTTTGAAGTTGGTATTTCTTGTTCTAAGTAAATTTTATGAATTAAATCACCTCTTCTATCTACATTTACCCTACAAGTCGCATTATGTCTAGGCAAATTATCAAATAATTGTTCCATTGACTCTATAGAAAAATTTGTATATCTCCTATATACAGTTTTAAAAAAAGTAATCTGTGGTTGTCCAGTTAAATATAAATCTTGGGCGCCTTTTTCTTTTAATTGTAATAATCCTCCAACCATTACTATATAATATATTATTATAATATATTTAAAAAAAATAAACTACTTGTTCTTATTACCACTATCTAATATTCTTCTTAATTGTTTACACCACCTTTCAGATGGCTGTTTTTTTCTAAAAAATTTATACATTATTGTTTTTTCCCAATATTTTAAATAATCTATATCATCTTCTGAATCTAATAATGTTTGTGATAACATATAAATTATATAATATTATATTTTAGATGCGCCCATACTAAATTTTAGAATTATATAACATATTTGAAAAGTCGTTATATTTCCAAGAAATCCCTATTTTACATACATTTCTATCATTATTTCTAATAAACATACCATCTGTCAGATAAACAATTCCAGAATTATAATTCTTAAAATTCTTAAGGTCATTTACTACTAAATCTGTACCAAAGAAATCATGTTGAATAACAGAATTATCACTCAATCCATGACCATATGTTGCAAATACATAATCTTCAACAATAATTGACTCACGATTACTTAATACAAATGTATACATTTCAGAACATTTAATTATTTCACTACCTCTAATACTATTAGGATAAATCCATTCTTTTTTTCCAGGCATAATTACTGGATGATATGGTGTAATATTTAACTTTTTTCCTGTGATACTATTCAAACTTACCATACTTTGATATCCACCTGAACATTCTGTAACAACTACACATTCAACAATTCCTGAATCAATATAATCAATACCATTCTTTGATATAATAGTAACTACTTCATCACCTTTCTTTACTTCTTCTACAGGTTTCAGTGTTCCATCATCCATTCTTACCATACTCCCGGGTGCACAACATCCTCCGCCATTATCCCTATATGAATGCATAGAATGAAGTGGAGCAATCGCTGGTCCGCCTCTATAGTGAGTATTTGCAGTGCCTTTTTTTGGTGGTTCCATATTATCAAAGATATCTGATACTTCATCACGCAGTTTCTCAAACAATCGACCAGTAAAATTACTCACACCCTTATCCTTGAAATTATTACAAATTTCATTCTCATATGCTACTTTAAGAGAACGAAGGTAATGAATACCCCATTTGCTAAACCAATCTGCTTTTTCACCCACCGTAGTCATATTTAATGATTCCTTAACTTGACCATCCAAATCAAATAATATATTATTAATATATTCATTATCTTTCACATCATTATTAAATGAGATTTCAAGAATTAAATTATCCAAACTATTTTTAAATCCGGGGTCATTGAACTTTTTCATTGTAATTAATGCTTCGATCATATTATATACCTTATATCTATAAAGTTGTTCATAATAATAATCATCCAACATATCATGTAAATCTGATTTAATAATATTTCCCTTTATATCCATTTCTACATATAACACTTCCTTAGAAACTTCCATTACAATATTTTTACTCTGTCCATACTTTAGTGAATTAATATTAACCTTATCCACAGTATTATCTTTATAAACAATCTTTACAGGGACATCAGTCACAGCTGTAGTGAAGAAATTACTTACTCCATGGATAAAGATATTTCCTAATAGAGATGAATCTGGAATAAATGAATATCCATCTCCCCCCGAAATACGAGAAAGATTGTCCAATAATTCAGATTTAAGATTATATCCAAAACCATAACAATTTATCATACATTTAAAGTTATTATTTTCAAAATATTTTTCTAACATATATTCATGGCCTCTATTTGGTTCGATATTTGGCACACCATCCGTGAGTAATTTAATTACCTTTAACTTATTGGGTGGAGAATTTAATCGTAAAATATCTAAAGATGTTTTGAGACCATCCCAAATATTCGTAGTATTCGTTGGTTTTAAGTTATCCAATCCTAATTCAATATTTTTCTTATTCTCATTAGTACATTCCATATCAATAAATAATTCCTCGGCAACACTTGAATATGTTACAATAGAAATATTATCCTTATCATTAAGAGTTTTAAGAATTGTCTTCGCGGCAGCAACAGTTAAAGATAATACAGAAATACCATAACTAGTAGATTTACCATCATTTCCTTTTAAAGGTGCATCGGATCCCATAGAACCAGATATGTCAATACATAAAACAATATCTACAGGAGGTCTTTGTTCTACATTAGGCACATCAGTTTTGACAAATAATACATTATTACGAACAGATGCTTTCATACTTATATCATTTAATACATCATTAAATTCTTTGAGTTCTAAATCCATAATTTGTGAATTAATCTTAAGCTGATCTTCAGATAATTTATCCTTAATAGAATCAATACTTTTCTTCATAGAAATATTGGGTTTTAAATCACTTTCGAGTAAAGTGTTCCTAGTCATAGGTGATGTATTACTCTTATATAACCATTTCATAATTGCGTCGCGTTCATAAGTATGACCGTCCGGTTCAGATACTGGATCTTTCATAAGGTCTCCTGTGATTGGGCAGTAAAATTCATGAGGGACAAAGATATTTGACATATTATTTAATTATATTTATTAACTTATTTTTAAATCAAATTTTAAATCAAATTTTAAAAATATTTATATAATATAAAATGAAAGTAAGTAATGATATGAAAGAACGTTTAAAAATAGGCGCATTATGGATATTTCAAAGTTATAAAGTAATAATGGGCAGTTTATTAATCTTATTTGTTCCACAAAAATGTGGAGAATTATCCGATAGTTCCAGTAGTTATGATATTAATGAATATGAAACATCTATTTGTTCTGTATCAGATAATTTACATAAAACAGATGATATGTTTCACAATATTACATTAGGATTTAACTTTTTATGTGTAGGTTTATTTTTAATAACTTATGTCATTGAATTACAGAGAGAAAATTGGTGTGTTAAGTATTTTGATATTAATCATGATTTTCCCGATAATCATTTAGATGATATTATAAATGAAAAACCTGAACTAAAACTGGAATTATATAAACAAAATAATAGATATTTTAAAATGACATCTGTCACGAGTTTTGTATATATGATAAATTTAATATTATCCTCAATCATTATTTATGACAATTATGTAGGAATACAAGCAGTTACCAGTTATACTTCATATGTTGCCTTAATATTATTGAAAATATATAATTCATTATCTATATCATATTCATCACTCAAAGGTGAAAAAGCATTATCAGGATATATAACTGAATTTTCTTCATTTAATGTATTTGATGAAGATCTAATAGAAGATAAACCTAAAACTCTTAAAAATATAGAATTAAAAAAAATTGTTACATTTAATGAGGACCCAGTAGCTATTGATAATAATGATATAAATATAACAGTCAATCCTTAAAGTGTCCTCATTCTTTTTTTATAAATTTTAAATTTGAAATGGACATTTTTAAAATTCAATCAATTAATCAAAGAAATTCCTTAAAGAATTCATAACAAATAAATATCTAATTACAATGACTTACAGAGCTATTCGCATGACAACTAAAAAACTCCGTATCTTTGAGACTAAGAACCCAGGGGTTCGTAATGAACGATACAAGGAACTCTATAGGGACATGCTTAAGGCAAAAGTTTCCGTGCATAATGCGGAAGTTGCCGCTTCTAAGAAACAAGAATCTACTAAATTAAAGAATATGTCTGACAATGAATTTCTTGACCTATCCTTTAAGGAAAATGCTAAAATTAATGCCAAGAATAATCTTCTTGAAAAGAACAAACAAGAAGAGAAACTCAAACAACAAGAATTCAATAAGAAATTTTACGATGATATTATCCAACCCGCCATCGCCAAGAATATTATTATGTCCATTGTAGAAAACTCTAAATAAAAAAAAATAAATTTGAATTAATATTTCTAACTTTTTTATTATTATGTCTAAGCATTTTAACCGCAAATTTGTAAATGGTGTAATTGCCACACTCAAGAAAAACGGATTCATATGTGTACCTCTCAAAAGTAATAAAAATAAATATAGTATTAAAAAAAATGGTGGAGAAATTATTGTACATAGTGGTATGAGTTGTTATCACCCTTTGAGAAGATGGTTAAAATCTACATACGATTTTGATTTAAAAGATTACTAATATTATTATATTATTTATATTCCCCATTATTTTTTTTTCCATCTTAATAATTTATAAATTTGATTTCTAAATTATCAATTATATAAATCAATTAATTCATTAAACATGGTTTATAGCCACCCCAAATATAAACAACGTGATATTAATAAAAAAACTTCTCAAAGAAAGAAGAAAAAAGAAAAAGAAAACTATAGGAAAAAGATAAAAACCAACTATAAGAGGAAGAAATCATCACAAGTGGAGTGTTGTATTTGCTTTGGACAAGTAGATAATACTTCAGATAATTCTATTAATTGTGGGAAAACTACTCATTTTATGTGTGGAGAATGTAAATTTCGTTGTAACGAAACAGGTAATGATAAATGTCCTATGTGTCGTTCCCATCCAATTAAAAATCCTATCGCTCGGGACATTATCCTTCTCGTCCACTCTACTATGGCAGAGGTAAATCTATACATATCACCATCTATAAACCCAGCAGATAGGATGAGCATTAAACAACGACGTAATTATTTTAGGAAATCTTCTACATATGCTCCATTTCATCAAAATACTAATCGCATTATCAGACAAACAACAGGGTGGACTTCTCGTCCAACTTCGTGGCGACTCGATTATGATGGATTGGTTCCTGCCAATAGAAACTTTCACCCAAATGAATCAGATTATTCAGATACATATTCTGAATCACAATATTCAGAAACAAATTCAGAATCACAATATTCAGATACATCAGATGCATCTGATACAGATATTATTAGATCTTTGATTGACCAGGAATATGATGAGTCTATTTAGTTTAAATTTGAAATTATTAATAAATTTTTTTATAATAAGATATGGTACGAACCCGTTCTATGAAGAATAATGACAATACTAACGAAGAACTGGAAGCAGCCCATATTCTCGTAAAACTTAACAAAGATCATTATATCTGTAATAAAAATAAAACTCTTCTTGCAAAGGCACAAGAAGAACTCTGCATCCTTAAAAAAATTAAACATTATACTCTGTTAAAAGAAGATCTTGTCAATATTATTACAAATAGTAATAAAACTATTGAAAATATTGATATAGAACTAGCATATTTGTATTCTAATCTGGATAATCTATAATAATATTTATAAATATATATTTCTTTTTTTTTTCTATTATTTAAATATTATTTTATAAATATAAATAAATATGGAAAGCATATTATATTATAAAGGACTTGTTAAAATAACTGAAGAAAAATTACAACAAACCCTTAAATTATTGAAATCTGTAAATGGTGGTGAACAACTATTTAATCTTCTGCCAGATTTGTTAGAACGACACTATAAAGAAATAAAAGAAAATGAAGAAAAATATAATAAAACTATTAATATGTTGAAGGAAGAACATTGCGCCATTCAAAAAGAATTACAAGACCAAATAGATTATTATAAAATGCGTGATGTTGAGGAATTTTTATCTGATTCTGATTATGATTCAGATAGTTCATATAGTTCCGAAGAAAATTAAAATTAAATTTGAATTTAAAAATAAATAAAAATAATTAGAATTTGAAATAATTAAATATTTATTAAATAATTAATTAAATATGGAACCACAAATGAGTGATTATTATAATACGGAACCACATGTCATGCGAATGATAGAAAATATGAATGATGAATTATCTGAATCACAAAAAGAAAATGAAGAACTTAAAAAGAAGATAAAACTATTAGAAGATAATAATTGTGGACGACCATTATTCGAAAAGACTGTCATATCTCAAAATGAAATATCAAAATATACACTAATTGAAGAAGAAATAAGAGAACAACTTTATAATATAATGGTGAAATCTGTTGATAATGACGAGGAAGAATTAGATTTCAGATATTTATTTGATCACGAAAATGATTATATTGATATATTGAAATCCAATTTATTAAATGTATCACACGAGTGGTGTGAATTCAGAATTAAAAATATATTAGAAAAATTTGTGTCACTTTTATTTGTAGATGAATATTGGTGGGGCAATTTAATAAACACTGATGGACTCAGTAATATAATTATTAATAATATAATCAATACAATAATTACAGGAAATATTGAATCAGAAAGTGGATATCAATGGGAGTCTAATAACTCCGAGATTCATTTAAATGAATTATATATTATAAAATGTGAAATATGTAATGAATATTCATCATATACTAATTTTCCAAATACTCAAACAGATGTGTGCTGTTATTGCGCGTACGCGCATTCATCAGATGATGATGATTAATGATTAATAAATTTAAATATGTATAAGATTTTTTTAGTCATATCACCTCCAAGCGACGACGTTCGTCTCTGGTTCAGGTTCTACTTCTGCTTCAGGTTCTTGTTCAGGTTCTTGTTCAGGTTCTTGTTCGGGAAAGGTTGTTTCTAATTCATTAGAATTATCTACATGCAAATTAACTAAATTTGGCGGTTGATATTCGCGTCTATTTTTTTTTAAATTATCAGGAGTATTTGCATCTCTCCATAAATCTTCTGTTCTTTTTTTCTTTTTATCATTGATAAACTTAATATGTGGAGGCCTATCATATTCTCTAGTCAAAAATTCGTAAGAATCCATTTCATATATCATTTCACATGTGCTTTTAAAATATTCTAATTTCTTCAATTTCATTTTATGTTCATCTGTATATAGAGCATAATTATCTTTATTGTCATTATATAATAATCCCTCGTTAATTAATAATTTTATCTTATTTTTCTCATCATCTAGATCAAATGCAGAAACCTTCTCTAAAACTAAATTTATAATATTATTTGATATTGAAAAATACCAAACAATAATATTCGCATAATTTGACTCACCATCAAAATACGGATTATTATATGTAGTCATGGTCGTTATAGCAAAACCTGAGACAACCAATAATCCTCTAAGGAACCCCTTCATATACTTTTTCAGCTTATATGATTTGTATCTTACAGTGACACTTTTAATATATTCGTCGATGGTTGTACAATCCTTATCTTTCATATCTTCAATTTTAGTAATTCCCCGCATTATGCTAGTTTTCGGTTGTAATATTAACCCAAACATTTTATAATGTATGATTAAATAATATTTAAATAGATTTTGATTGAATTATTACTTAAATTTGTAAGATTTATTTATTTAA
>Ga0206127_1000735_pt1 | contig 38985 bp, 34 predicted proteins | sample Helgoland_Spring_6_FD_148646 | JGI IMG/M metagenome (GOLD analysis project Ga0206127, IMG submission 148646) | Pelagic subsurface seawater microbial communities from Kabeltonne, Helgoland, North Sea - Helgoland_Spring_Bloom_20160419_1 | ecosystem: Environmental > Aquatic > Marine > Epipelagic ...
CAATCGTGAACATATCAAAAACATGAAACCAGGCTCAGTAGTTGTTGATGTGGCTATTGATCAAGGTGGATGTTTTGAAACATCACAAGCCACCACTCATCAGGATCCAGTTTATATCATAGATGAAGTGGTTCATTATTGTGTTGCCAATATGCCAGGCGGTGTGGCACGTACATCAACTATGGCGCTTAATAACGCCACGCTACCTTTTGGTCTAGCCCTAGCCAATAAAGGCCCTAAACAGGCTATGTTAGATGATCCACACTTGATGAATGGTCTAAATGTGCATCAAGGTAAAGTGACGTATAAAGCGGTCGTTGACGCCTTAGGCCAAGAACTTGGCCTTGAGTATATGGATGCTAAAACTGCTTTAGAAACGTTATAATAGACTGAGTACGCTATAACAAAATAGAACGGTTTATATCTATTAACGTATTAAGTGGGTCGACTGATTGGGTAATCGGTCGACCTATCACTAAATAGTCTGAACCCGCATGAATAGCTTGTTTAGGTGTCATCACTCGTATTTGATCACCTTTCGCTGAACCTTCAGGACGAATACCCGGTGTCACTAATTTAAAATCGTTGGCTATACTGGATTTAAGTACACTCGACTCTTTCGCCGAACACACTACCCCATCTAAACCGCAGTTGTGAGTTAGATGAGCCAATTTCAATACCTGTTGCTCAGGTGTGGAATCAATACCAATAGCGGTTAATTGCTGTTGATCCATACTCGTCAACACGGTAACCGCAATCAAAAGAGGCCTATTAGCGGCATACTTATCTAGACTTTTTCTGGCATATTCCATCATTTTAGGGCCACCAGTGGCATGCACGTTGACCATCCACACTCCTAAGTCAGCAGCAGCTTGGCAAGCCTTAGCAACAGTATTAGGAATATCGTGAAATTTTAAGTCTAGAAAAACATCGTAGTTTTTTGCAACAAGGCTTGATACAAAACTAGGGCCGAAGTGAGTGAACATCTCTTTGCCCACTTTTAGCCTGCACAATTTTGGATCAAGTTTATCAACAAAAGCCTCAGCTTTGATTTTTTGATCAAAATCAAGTGCCACAACAACTTTTGGATCTGTTTGAATATTTACCACGCTCTTATTTATCAAAGTCTTATTTATCAAACTACTCTCCGTCTAAGCCTTTAATTGGTTTAACCATTCCCCATTTTTTACATGATGGGCATAACCAGTGAATTTTACTCCCAGCAAACCCACAACTATGACATTTATATTTAGGTCGTTGGTTTATTTGTTCTTCTACTAACTCTTTGAGTAATAACAAACTATTAGTGGATTGCTCATGATCTTGTAGGTCTATGTACAAGCCCATTAATGTTTTAAAACCTTTCATAGTGGGATGTTTTTTCAATTGCTCTAACAACACTTGCGCTGCCTTTTCTGCTTCGCCGTCTTTTGCCATAAGTTTTACTTTAGCCAGGTAGGCTGTAGCACATTGCTGCCAGTATTCATCTAATACTTTATCCAGTTTTATGTGGTCATTCAGTTGCTCTGCACACTCCTCGATTAAGGGTACTGCCTCACTTAACCAACTCACATCACGACTAGGAATTTGGCTCAAACAATCAATAGCATCATCATATTTTTGTTGCTGCATGGCAATTTCACCTAACAGCAACCAAGGACGGACAGCTTTTATATCTGTAGTAATTGCCTTTTTGAGGCTCATTTCTGCTTCGATTAGGTGATCGTTTTTTATCTCAATACTGGCCTGTTCGCAATAAAAATGCGCTACCCGAGTGCATAACTCATCACTGTCTCCACCCGCACCAAGCATTTTTTCTGCCAACTCAATGGCTCTTGGCCATTCTTTGGTAGTTTGATAAATATTGAATAATTGGATTTGTGCATTGAGAAAATGTTTTTGGCTATTCAATAACTGTAAGAAAGCATTTTCAGCACGCTCTAAAAAGCCAGCCAAGATATAGTCTCGGCCCAATTCATATAAAGCAGCCTCACGTTGAAGTGCTGAAATTTGTTCTTTACTGACTAAGTTCTGATGCACCCTGATGGCTCGGTCAAGCTCACCTCTATGTCTGAAAAATTTACCCATAGCAATATGGGTTTCAACTGTGTCACTGTCCAAATCAATCATTTTAATCAGTGTATCAACAGCTTTATCAGGCTCATCAGAAAGTAGAAAGTTTAAGCCTCTGTAATAGTGTTTGGCCAGTATACTTGAATGTCTTTGATGCGCTTGACGGACACTGTTACGCCCCATCACCCAACCATATCCGGCAGCAACTGGTAATAATAAAAACAGGAGTTCTAACATTATATAACGTTAGTAGGCAGTGAGAGTTTTTTGTTTTTACGTTCTAAGCTACTAATACGCCACTTTAATCGTAAAATATAACCAATAAACAGCAACACAGAGAATGAAACCCCTATAGAAAATGTTACAGCTAATAATACTGACATACGCATTTCTGTCTCAGCAAGTATATAGTTAATTGGTACTAGCTGACTGTTCTGTGAACCGATAAATCCAGCAACAACGAGCATTAACAATACAAACAGTAGTAACAATAATCCTTTAACTCTCATTTCGTCCCCTTTGGGTTAGCTAATGTAAAATGATATTGCTTGTTAGCATAGTTTTGACTGCTGCTTTCATTGTTCAATGTATGTCTACATGATGAAGTAGTAGAATGTTATATTAACTCTAACAAAAACGGCACCCTAATTGGAGTGCCGTTTTTAAAAATATTTCTAAAAGATTAACTAACAAGAATCTCGTTGACTCTTTCTCGTAATTCTTTGCCCGGTTTGAAATGTGGAACGTACTTACCGTCTAATTTCACAGTTTCACCCGTTTTAGGATTACGACCAACTCGTGGTGCTCGATAATGTAGAGAAAAACTACCAAAACCTCTAATCTCGATGCGCTCACCTTTTTGTAAAGTTTGCGCCATCTGTTCTAGCATTTCTTTTATCGATAACTCCACGTCCTTGGAAGGAACCTGACGCATTTTATCGGCCAATCTTTCTATCAGTTCTGACTTAGTCATAAATTAAACTCTCTGTCATTCAAAAAATTGTATATACCGATAATAAGCGCGTTAATTTAATTGTCAAAATTATTAATTTGAAAAAATAATTAACACGCCTGCATATGACGTCAATTAGTCGCTTTTAGCGGCTTTAAATGCATCAGCAAAAGCATTAGTGAAACCAACATCTTCTTGTTGATTCACTTTATCTAGCGCGTCTTTCTCATCTGCATGGTCTTTCGCTTTGACGGATAAGTTAACGATGCGATTCTTACGATCAACGCCCATAAACTTGGCTTCGATTTCAGTATCAACACTGACTACTGTAGATGCATCTTCAACACGGTCACGTGCTAAGTCAGCTATGCGGATGTAACCTTCAACTTCGTCACCAAGCTTAACGGTTACGCCTTTAGCGTCAACTGCAGTCACCATTCCAGTTACGATAGTACCTTTCTTAGTGTCAGTGATGTACTGATTGAAAGGGTCTTCTTCGATTTGTTTAACACCAAGAGAGATACGCTCACGCTCTGGATCAACCTGAAGAACAACAGCAGATATTTCGTCGCCTTTCTTATAATCACTAACCGCTTCTTCACCCGTCTTATTCCAAGAAATATCAGATAAGTGAACTAGGCCGTCTATGCCGCCATCAAGACCGATGAAGATACCAAAATCAGTGATAGATTTTATCTTACCGCTAACTTTATCGCCTTTACTTTGTGCTTTAGCAAATTCTTCCCAAGGGTTGGGTATACATTGTTTAAGGCCAAGAGAAATACGACGACGTTCTTCGTCAATTTCAAGCACCATAACTTCACAAACATCGCCAAGGTTAACCACTTTAGATGGGTGGATGTTTTTATTAGTCCAATCCATTTCTGAAACATGAACCAAACCTTCAACGCCGTCTTCGATTTCTACGAAACAACCGTAATCAGTTAAGTTAGTCACTGCGCCGCTTAATTTAGCGCCTTCAGGGTAACGGTTAGCAATTTCTTGCCAAGGATCGTTGCCCATCTGCTTCATACCAAGAGAAACACGAGATTTTTCTTTGTCGAATTTCAATACTTTAACGTTGATTTCATCACCAACATTAACGATTTCACTTGGGTGCTTAACACGTTTCCAAGCCATATCTGTGATGTGTAGAAGACCATCTACACCACCTAAGTCAACAAACGCACCGTAATCAGTGAGGTTCTTAACGATACCTTTAACTTCATGACCTTCTTCAAGGTTAGCAAGAAGCGTATCACGCTCTGCACTGCTTTCTGCCTCGATGACAGCACGACGAGAAACAACAACGTTATTACGTTTTGCGTCAAGTTTGATAACTTTAAATTCTAATTCTTTGCCTTCAAGATGAGTGGTATCACGAACGGGACGTACATCAACCAAAGAACCTGGTAAGAAAGCACGAACTGTGTTCACTTCAACCGTGAAGCCACCTTTAACTTTACCGTTAATAACACCTATGATGGTTTCTTTTTCAGTGTAAGCTTTTTCTAATTCTACCCAAGCTTCATGGCGTTTCGCTTTTTCGCGAGATAAAATTGTTTCACCGAAACCATCTTCTATGGCATCCAAAGCAACATCAATTACATCACCTACAACAACATCTAGCTCGCCTTCGGCGTTTCTAAATTGTTCTACAGGGATGGCGCTTTCAGATTTAAGACCAGCATCAACAAGCACGATATCTTTATCAATTGATACGATAGTACCTTTAACGATAGAGCCTGGACGGGTTTCAATTACTTTTAAACTTTCTTCAAATAGATCAGCAAAATTTTCAATCATAGTGTTTAATAAATTTCTTTTTGACATCCACGTTACAATCCAGTGAGCGCGGGGTTGTTATTCATAACCAAATCTTCCTAATTTGGCAGGCTTTTACTACTTAACTATTTACTGAAGTAGATGCTTTAGTTAATTTCTCTTCAATAAACATTTCAATTTTTTCAATCACTTGCTCTATACTCAACAAAGTTGAATCAAGAACCAATGCGTCTCTCGCTGGTAATAAAGGGGCAACAGTTCGATTTGCGTCTCTGTCGTCACGTGCCTTTATGTCAGCTAAAAGGCGCAGCATACTAACATCATGCCCCTTATCTTTCAACTGCTTAAAGCGCCTATCGGCGCGTTCCTCGGCGCTGGCAGTTAGGAATATTTTCACCTCAGCTTCAGGGAAAACTACTGTGCCCATATCCCGCCCGTCAGCCACTAAACCTGGTGCCTGTTTAAAACCTCTTTGGCGTCTCAGTAAAGCTTCGCGAATTGAAGGTAATGCTGCTATTTTTGATGCAGTGGCGCCTACCTCTTCTGTGCGGATAGTATCGCTAACATCTTCACCTTCCAATATGACTCTTACACCATGTTCTGTCGTTTCAAAGCTTACATCTAAACCTGACGCTAAAGGTAACAGACCTGACTCGTCTTCCGCTGGAATTTGATGATGCAGTGAAGCAACAGCCAAAACGCGATAAATGGCTCCACTGTCTAAAAAGTGCCAACCCAATTTTTTTGCTAACAAATTACTGGCTGTTCCTTTACCTGCTCCGCTTGGACCGTCTATAGTTATGACAGATTCTGTGTACATGTGCTCTCCTGAGCATAAGAAAATCGGGCGCAATTATACGGATAGATACTAGATAAGCAATGACACTGAGGTCACAATTTTTAACATTAAATTTATTCACCCTAAAACAGTAGTATTAAAGGCAATAGTCCCTTGCCCGAAAGGTCTACTTGCAAATAGTCGCAAATCTGTCGAAATAATCAGGAAAAGTTTTTGCTGTACATTTAGGGTCATTGATCGTCACTGCAGTATCACTTAACGCAACAAGCGAAAAACACATGGCCACTCGGTGATCGTTGTAAGTATCAATTTCTGCATGTATTAGCTTTTGAGGTGGTGTAATGGATATAAAATCTTCGCCTTCTTCCACTATCGCCCCCACTTTTCTCAGCTCACAGCTCATTGCTGCTAAGCGATCTGTTTCTTTTACTCGCCAGTTGTAGATGTTTCTGATTGATGTGGTACCAGTAGCAAAAAGCGCAGTAGTAGCGATGGTCATGGCCGCATCAGGGATATGATTCATATCCAAATCTACGGCTTTTAATGGTGCACTTGAAACTTCAATAAATTCATCTTGCCAAATCACTTTCGCGCCCATTTTTTCAAGTACTCTGGCAAAATGAATATCACCTTGAATACTATTTTTACCAATACCCGTCACCCTTACTGTGCCTCCTTTAATCGCACCAGCAGCAAGAAAATAAGAAGCAGATGAAGCATCACCTTCCACCATAAAATGTCCAGGCGATTGGTATTGCTGCTGCCCTTTGACTTTAAATTGTTGGTAATTTTGATTTTCAACATCAATACCAAATTGCGCCATAGTGTGCAGTGTAATATCGATATAAGGCTTAGAGACCAAATCACCGATAATAACAATAGTGGTATCTTGCTCAAATAAAGGAGCGCTCATTAGCAAAGCCGTAAGAAATTGACTAGATACACTACCATCCACCGTAACGCTTCCACCTTTCAGTGCATGGCCTTTAATTAATAAAGGTGGGTAATTAACATTCTTTAAATAATCTATCTTAGCCCCTGCTTGGAGCAAAGAATCGACTAGGGCACCTATGGGTCGTTCTTCCATTCGAGGCTCACCTGTCAACTCAAATTCTCCATGGCTGCAGGCCAGTGCAGCACATAACGGTCGCATAGCCGTACCTGCATTACCCAAAAATAACGTTACCGGTTTTGACACTTTAAACACACCGGCGTTACCCGTTACCCAACACTGGGTTTTACATTCAGATAACCGATAACTAATATTCAATTTAGTTAATGCATTCAGCATATGATGAATGTCTTCGCTGTCTAACAAGTTAGTTAAATGCGTTTCACCATTGGCAAGTGCTGCAAGCAGTAACGCACGGTTAGACAAACTTTTTGAACCCGGCACATTTACTGTTCCGTCCACTTTACCAATGGGCGAAAGATGTAATTGCTCCATTATTTGTGTCTCCTAGCGAAATCTCGCATAAATTTAGTTAGCGCGTGTACACCTTCAATAGGCATAGCATTATAAATACTAGCACGCATGCCACCCACATTACGGTGGCCTTTGAGTGCGGTTAATCCTGCTTGTTCTGATTCTTTAATAAAAGTGGTATCAAGATTTGTATTAGTAAGATGAAAGGTTACATTCATTTTTGAACGAAAATCAGGGTGAACTTTATTTAGATAAAACCCATTTTCATCAATACAATCATATAACAGTGCTGCTTTTTGAGCATTTGTCTGGGCAATACTTTTAACACCTCCTTGTTCTTTGAGCCACTTAAATACCAAACCAGCTAAGTACCATGAATAAGTAGGTGGTGTATTGTACATGGATCCGAAATCAGCCATGGTTTTATAATGCAAAAAAGTGGGCGTTTCAGGCATCGCAAAATTTAACAGATCATCCCTGACAATCACTACCGATAACCCCGAGGGCCCGATGTTTTTCTGTGCACCAGCATAAATCACTCCAAACCGAGAGACATCTATTGGTCTTGATAAAATATTAGACGACATATCCACTACCAATGGCACGTCGCCAGAATCTGGTATGTTATTGATCTCTATTCCATCGACTGTTTCATTTGAACAATAATGGAAATAAGCACTTTTTTGATCAACTTGAGCTGCAGTAATACTTGGGACAGTGCTCAAACCATCTTGCATAACTATTTCGCCCACAACGTTTGTTTTCAAAAATTTACTGGCTTCTTTTAACGCACCTACAGACCAAGAGCCAGTTAGTAAAAATTCGGCGGAATCGGCTCTCATTTTCAAATTCATTGGTAAGGCAGAGAACTGCCCTCTTCCTCCTCCCTGTGCGAACAATACTTTATAGTTATCAGGTACTGTGAGAAGTTCTCTTAAGTCCTGTTCTGCCGTTTCAGCTACTGCAATATATTCCTGACTGCGATGACTAATTTCCATCACAGAACGGCCCATGGATTGCCAATCTAAAAACTCTGATTGCGCTTTTTGCATCACAGGTGCAGGTAACATAGCTGGACCAGCAGAAAAGTTGTAAATTTTTGTCATTTTGTTACCAAAAAAAACGAGCGGCATTAGCCACTCGTTATTGTTTCTAATTTATCGATATTAATACCTATAAATCAGTCAGTTTCCATATCTTTCAATATAAAAAATAGGACTCTCTTATTCGTCTTCGTTATCTTGGATGGTGTCATCCGAGCTGTTATCAATAACGTCATCCATGCTTTGCTCAGCAACGGCCCCAATGACTTCAACTTCTTCGCCTTCGACTAACTCAATTTCCAGCTCTTCGATTTCGTCGATTCGCTGCAAGCCAACAACGTGTTCACCTTCAATGGTACGTATTAAACGCACACCTTGAGTATTACGGCCAACAGTCGACACTTCTTCAACACGTGTTCTAACGAGTGTGCCTTGGTCACTGATAAGCATAATCTCATCGCTATCGTTGACCTGGACTGCGCCGACTACCTTACCGTTTCGCTCAGATACTTTGATAGATACTACGCCTTGTGTGGCTCGACTCTTAGCAGGGTAATCAGAAACTGGGGTACGCTTACCGAAGCCATTTTCAGTGGCAGTCAAAATAGCCCCATCACCTTTAGGGACAATCAGCGAAATCACTTTTTGACCATCTTTTAAGCGAATGCCCCGCACACCTGTGGCGGTTCGGCCCATAGGACGTAATGCCAGCAGCTCTTCACCCGTTTCTGGATCAAGTTTGACATTTCCGGTGTCAGCCTCACGTTGTTTCTCATTAAAACGTACGACTTTACCCGCGTCTGAGAACAACATAATATCGTCATTCCCATGAGTAATATCAACACCAATTAACTCATCGCCTTCATTCAAGTTGACCGCAATAATGCCGTTAGCTCTTGGACGAGAATAAGAAGTTAACGCAGTTTTCTTCACTGTACCGTTAGCGGTTGCCATTAATACATATTTACCTTCTTCAAATTCTTGAATAGGTAATATAGCGGTGATGCGTTCATTTTCTTCAAGTGGAAGAATATTGATGATTGGTCGGCCACGAGCATTTCTGCTGGCAAGCGGTAATTGATATACTTTCAACCAGTACAAACGGCCTCGAGTTGAGAAGCATAAAATATGATCATGGGTGTTGGCTACGAGTAACTTTTCTATGAAATCTTCATTTTTCATTTTAGTAGCTGATTTACCACGGCCACCACGGCGTTGTGATTCATAATCATTTAACTTTTGATATTTGACATAGCCTTCATGAGATAAGGTCACTACGACTTCTTCTCGCTCAATCAAATCTTCAATATCGATATCGTGAGACGCTGCGGTGATCACAGTACGACGAGCATCACCATATTCATCACGAATAGCTTCAAGCTCTTCACGAATAATCTCCATCAAACGTTTGGGGCTGTTTAATATGTGTAACAACTCGGCAATGAAATCAAGTAACTCTTTGTATTCAGACAATATTTTGTCATGTTCCAAACCAGTTAGCTTATTCAAACGTAAATCAAGGATGGCTTGAGCTTGTTGTTCAGTTAAATAATATAACCCATCACGAATGCCAAACTCTGGTTCTAACCAATCAGGCCGTGCTGCATCGTTACCTGAACGTTCCAGCATTTCAGCTACATCACCCAAAGACCAACCTTGTGCGGTCAAAGATACTTTGGCCTCAGCTGGGCTTTTAGACGCTTTAATCATCGCAATGATAGGGTCGATATTAACCAGTGCTATGGCTAAGCCTTCAAGGATATGAGCACGTTCCCGCGCCTTTTTCAGTTCGAAGACTGAACGCCGCGTGACGACCTCGCGGCGATGTAATATAAACGCCTTGAGGATATCCATAAGATTGAAAATTTTAGGCTGGGTCTTATCTAGTGCCACCATATTGATACCAAACACAGTTTGCATTTGAGTTTGAGAGTAAAGGTGGTTTAGTAGTACTTCTGCAGATTCATTGCGTTTCACTTCAACAACAATGCGCATACCGTCTTTATCAGACTCGTCACGCAGGGCAGAAATGCCTTCAATTTTTTTATCTTTAACCAGGTCAGCGATTTTTTCAATCAAACGCGCTTTGTTCACCTGATAAGGAATTTCGTGAACAATGATGGTTTCTTTACCGTTGTCTTCAGTTTCAATTTCAGCACGAGCACGCATATAAATTTTGCCGCGACCTGTACGATAGGCTTCTTCAATGCCCTTTCTACCACTAATAAATGCGGCAGTGGGGAAATCAGGACCTGGAATGCGTTCAATTAATTCTTCGATAGTGATGTCAGGATTATCAACCATCGCGATACAACCATTCACCACTTCAGTGAGGTTATGTGGCGGTATATTGGTCGCCATACCTACTGCAATCCCAGAAGAACCATTAATCAACAAATTAGGTACTCTGGTTGGTAAAACGTTAGGAATAAATTCCGACTCGTCATAATTGGGTACAAAATCAACAGTTTCTTTTTCTAAATCAGCCAATAATTCGTGGGCAATTTTTGACATACGAATTTCGGTGTAACGCATAGCCGCCGCTGAATCACCGTCGACCGAACCAAAGTTACCTTGACCATCAACTAACATATACCTAAGGGAGAAAGGCTGAGCCATACGTACAATAGCTTCATAAACAGCTGAATCACCATGAGGGTGATATTTACCTATTACGTCACCGACCACACGGGCAGATTTTTTATAAGGTTTATTAAAATCGTTTTTCAATTCGTTCATGGCGAATAAAATCCGGCGATGAACCGGCTTTAATCCATCTCGAACATCAGGCAGCGCCCTGCCAACAATAACACTCATCGCATAGTCGAGATAAGAATTTTTAAGTTCTTCTTCTATATTAATTGGAAGAATTTCATGGGCGTGTTCAGTCATATACAGCCTTGTCCCTAGTCGTTATTATTAGAATACTAGTTAAGTGAAATTCGTATGGTCAATTTCAAGCTAGAACTCAAAATTAGGTTTACGTTTTCACCTAAATTTATCTTTATTTTCAACCGACTGATCTTATCATCTACGAATTAAAATGAATAGAAAGAAGTCACGCCTGTAGTAATCAAACATGTAGAAAATTAACAAACATGCGATTTTATTTGCCCAAGTAGTAGATTAAGATGGTATTAACTAAGATAAAATTGATAATCAGGTCAAATGTGAAATATGCAAAATAAACAAAATGTGGATCATAACGAAATACAAAAGTTTTCTGAGTTAGCTTCAAGATGGTGGGATCTTGCTGGTGAGTTCAAACCTTTGCATCAAATCAATCCTTTAAGAACAGATTATATTCAACAACATTGTGACGGTTTATCAGAAAAAAAAGTATTAGATGTAGGATGTGGTGGTGGTATTCTGGCAGAAAGCATGGCACGTCATGGTGCGCAAGTAACGGGCATTGACATGGGTGAAGCCCCCCTAGAAATCGCCCGTTTACACGGATTGGAATCAGGTTTAATTGCAGACTATCAGCAGACTACAGCCGAGGAATTTGCCGAAAAATATCCAGCTAGATTTGATGTGGTAACCTGTATGGAGATGCTAGAACATGTCCCTGACCCCAGCTCTGTGGTTCAAGCATGTTATCGATTAGTGAAGCCCGGTGGACATGTGTTTTTTTCTACCTTGAACCGAAATATTAAATCTTACTTGATGGCGGTAGTGGGCGCTGAGTATGTGTTAGGTCTAGTACCAAAAGGCACTCACCAACACGACAAGTTTATTAAACCTTCAGAATTAATGTCTTGGATAGATGACACACAACTTTCGGTGCAAAGGATCATCGGTTTGCATATGAACCCCATTAGCCAAGAATATTATTTGTCGAATCAAAATGTTGATGTGAACTATATCCTTCATTGTCGAAATAGTGATGTTTAGATGTTAAAAAAACCAAATGCAATTTTATTTGACCTTGATGGCACACTACTAGATACAGCAAGAGACTTAGGAAATGCTTTAAATCAAATATTGGTAGGTCTAAAACGCCCAACTGTGGATTATAAAATTTACCGTAACATAGCCTCTGATGGGGCCAAAGGTATGCTTGAATTAGGTTTTGGGGAAGATCTAAAAGATTATGATTTTGCTGGCTTGCGGCAACAATTTTTAGATTATTATGAAAATAATATATGTGTAGAGACTGAATATTTTGTTGGTGTTGAAAGTTTATTGTTGGCACTGAATCAAAATAAAGTTCCATGGGGCATAGTTACTAACAAACCAGAATTTTTAACGTTGCAGTTAATCACCTCATTCCCCCTTCTACAAAACTGTGGGGTAATTATAAGTGGTGATACTTTAAGCGAGAGAAAACCCCACCCATTGCCTTTGTTGCATGCCGAAGAAAAACTTGAACTCGCATTACCTAATACATGGTACATAGGAGATGCTAAGCGAGATATTCAGGCGGCTAATTCTGCGAATATGTTTAGTGTGATTGCACAATATGGTTATATCTCTGATATACAACAAACTAAAAGCTGGAATGCGGACCTTAGTATTGATAGCCCCGGAGAATTATTAGGTTATTTTTAAGCCAACAAAATAACGCTATTTTATAAGAAAACACGACATCTAGTGCTTACTGTCTATTTTTACCCCTTTATATCGATAAATGATAACCATTGTTTTTTTACATTAAAAAAGTTTAATAAAAAAATATCGTTATTTTCTTCTTGCATTTCGATTAACCGAAACTCAAAAGGCGGTTTTAGGTGAGTCACTACTAACTTTTTGTTACTGCACCAAGACCGCACACAAAAACACTATATGTTGGGTTGCAATGGATCAAAAACCTCACTATCTTGTGTTGTGTTGATTATGAGAATGCAACTGAATAACAAATTTAAGAACAGCAAATACTTGTTAGAATTAACAAATAATTAAAGGCACAGGGGTAAGCAACTCCAAAGATGCATTTTGTGCTAAGTAAAAGTTATCTATTTGACTTAAGAAAATAAAGAAACGGCTGAAAACATGAATAACAATTTATACGTCACCAAACGTACTGGCGAACGCGAAATTATAGACTTGGATAAAATCCACAAAGTAATCGAATGGGCAGCTAAAGGATTAAATAACGTTTCCGTTTCGCAAGTAGAAATAAAAGCACACATTCAGTTCTATGATGGTATTAAAACCGCCGATATCCACGAAACTCTCATTCGTTCTGCTGCCGACCTTATTTCAACAGATTGCCCGGACTATCAATATTTAGCTGCGCGATTAGCCATATTTCATTTACGCAAGAAATCCTATGGTCGTTTTGAACCACCTGTTTTAAAAGACCATGTTAAGAATATGGTTGATAAAGGCAAGTACGATAAGCATTTACTGCAAGATTACAGCCCCGCCGAATTCGATGAAATGGATAACTACCTTGACCATTGGCGTGATATGAATTTCAGTTATGCTGCAGTTAAACAACTTGAAGGAAAGTACTTAGTTCAAAACCGTGTAACTGGCGAAATTTACGAAAGTGCGCAGTTTCTTTACATATTAGTGGCGGCTTGTTTATTTGCTAAACATGAAAAAAACACGCGTATGGATTACATCAAACGTTTTTATGATGCGACGTCTAAGTTCAAAATTTCGTTACCCACACCAATTATGGCTGGCGTCAGAACCCCTACACGTCAATTTAGTTCGTGTGTGTTAATCGAAGCCGGTGACAGTCTAGACTCAATTAATGCCACAGCCAGCGCCATAGTAAAATATGTTAGCCAACGTGCGGGAATTGGTGTTAATGCGGGGCGTATTCGAGCATTAGGTAGCCCGATCCGTGGTGGCGAAGCCTTTCATACAGGTTGTATTCCTTTTTACAAGCATTTCCAAACAGCGGTAAAAAGTTGTTCTCAAGGGGGGGTGCGTGGTGGCGCTGCAACATTGTTTTATCCCTTGTGGCATCTAGAAGTCGAATCACTTTTGGTCTTGAAAAATAATCGAGGCGTTGAAGAAAACCGTGTACGACATCTGGACTATGGTGTGCAGTTTAATAAGCTTATGTATACCCGCTTAATCAAAGATCAGCACATTACCCTGTTTAGCCCTTCAGATACGCCAGGACTTTACGACGCTTTCTTTGCTGACCAAGATGAATTCGAACGTTTATATGCACAGTACGAAAATGATGAAAGCATCCGTAAAAAACACATCAAAGCCATTGAGTTATTCAGCATATTTATGCAAGAGCGGGCCAGTACTGGACGTATTTATTTGCAGAATGTTGATCACTGCAATACTCACAGCCCATTCAACCCTAACTTGGCTCCGGTTCGTCAAAGCAATTTATGTTTAGAAATCGCCTTACCGACTAAACCTTTGGAGCATGTGAATGATGAGAATGGCGAAATTGCTCTATGTACCTTGTCAGCGTTTAACTTAGGTGCAATCGAAAGTATAGACGAGTTTGCTGAGCTGTCTGATTTAGCGGTACGTGCACTCGATAATTTACTGGATTACCAAGATTACCCTGTTCCTGCAGCGTTAAACGCCACAATGGGTCGGCGCACATTAGGTATAGGTGTCATTAATTTTGCTTATTATCTCGCTAAAAATGGTGTGAAATATTCAGACGGTAGTGCTAATGGCTTAGTACATAGAACTTTCGAATCCATGCAATATCATTTGATGCAAGCGTCTTGTAATTTAGCCAAAGAAAAAGGGGCTTGTCCTAAATTCGACGAAACCACTTATTTCCAAGGCCTAATGCCAATTGATACTTATAAAAAGGAGCTTGATAAAATTTGTGACGAGCCGCTGCATTGTGACTGGAATTCACTCAGAGCCGATATTAAACAATATGGTTTACGCAACAGCACACTGTCGGCCTTGATGCCCTCAGAAACATCGTCGCAAATATCAAATGCGACAAATGGAATTGAACCTCCTCGGGGTCATATCAGTATAAAGTCCAGCAAGGATGGCGTGTTAAAACAAGTTGTACCTGAATACGAAAGACTTAAGGGCAAATACGAGTTGTTATGGGACTTACCATCAAACGATGGTTACTTGCAGCTGGCTGGGATTATGCAAAAATTTGTTGACCAAACCATATCTGCTAACACCAGTTACGACCCAAATAATTACGAAGGTGGCAAAGTGCCTATGAAGTTACTGATTCAAGACTTGTTGACCACCTACAAACTTGGAATTAAAACGCTGTACTACCATAATACTCGTGACGGAGCAGACGACCCTACTCAACAAGAACTGTCTAACCAAGAGTTTGTGCCTAAAGAAGTGGTAATAGAAGAAGATGATGATTGCGCAGGTGGCGCTTGTAAAATATAGATTTCAGTAAGCTGCATTAGCAGCTTTTTTCTGAGTGGTTTGAATTTTTAATGGCAACAATAATTAATGAAATATACAACTTTTAATCAAATAAATAATAACCCTTTGACAGAGCCAATGTTTTTTGGAAACCCAGTCAATGTGGCGCGTTATGACCAACAAAAGCATACAATTTTTGAAAAGTTGATTGAAAAACAAATTAGCTTTTTTTGGCGCCCTGAAGAAGTTGATGTAAGTAAAGACAGAGTCGATTTTCAAAAGCTAAGTGACTCAGAAAAGCATATTTTTATCTCTAACCTGAAATATCAAACATTGCTTGATTCAATTCAAGGTAGAAGTCCTAACATCGCTTTTTTGCCCATTATTTCTATACCAGAATTAGAAACATGGGTAGAAACATGGTCATTTTTTGAAACTATTCACTCTCGCTCATATACCCATATTTTACGGAACCTGTTTGGTGATCCCAGTAGCATTTTTGACGATATTGTTGAAAATGAAGAAATAAAGAAACGTGCTGCAGATATATCAAAATATTATGACGACCTCATTTTCGCCACCCAACTGTGGCAAACTTTAGGTGAAGGGACACACACCATTAAAGGTGAGACTCATGTCATTACAATGCGTGAACTTAAGAAAAAGTTATATCTGTGCATGAATTCAGTCAACGCTTTAGAAGCCATACGTTTTTATGTGTCTTTTGCTTGTACTTTTGCCTTTGCAGAGCGCGAATTGATGGAAGGTAATTCGAAAATCATTCGTTTGATTGCTCGTGATGAAAACTTACATCTCACCTCTACTCAACATGTGTTGAACCTTTGGGCTAAAGGCAAAGATGACCCGGAAATGGCCGAAATTGCTGAGGAATGTAAGGAAGAAGCCACACAAATATTCCTTCATGCTGTTGAGCAAGAAAAAGAATGGGCTGTATTTTTATTTCAGCATGGCTCCATGATCGGACTGAATAAAGAAATCCTTTGTCAATACGTTGAGTTTATTGCTAATCATCGTATGTCTGCCATAGGCTTAGGGCAGCCGTTTGACATAAAGAATAACCCACTACCTTGGATGAATAACTACTTAAGTTCTGACAACGTTCAAGTGGCGCCTCAGGAGTCTGAAATAAGCTCTTACCTGGTAGGCCAAATTGACTCAGAAGTCAGTGCTGAAGATTTTGGTGACTTTGATTTATAACCTTAGAAACCGGAGTTAACCGCTAGAAGTGACGTTTTACACACTGAATAATATAAACATAAATGTTATTTCGTGGCCCATCACAGCGGTGAAAGTGCTAAAGACACTGTGGCTGTTTGAAAATCGCTGCCACGTTGCGAATTGTATAAGAGGAATAACCAATTATTGTAATTCAAGCATTGCGCCAAGGTTTATTTCCAGCCCCTCAACCCCTGTCCAACCGCAGATTTAGGTTAAATCAGATGAGTAAAAACAGTGACAGTTTCATGGTGATGATAAAGGGTCATAAAACTGTCCAACACCCACCCAATAATACCCTGCTTGAAACACTCGAACAGCATGAGATTGAGATTCAATACCATTGCCGTGAGGGTTTTTGTGGCGCCTGCAGAAGCAAACTCATTTGCGGGGAAGTAAAATACACGACGGATCCACTGGCGTTTATAGATGATGATGAGATATTACCTTGTTGCTGTATTCCAACTAGTAATATTGAAGTTGAACTAGGCTAGGCTGACGTTGCACTCCAAACCACTCAAAAAATGTTGTCAATAAATCACTCGTCAACTAATTGATAGTGCTCATGCAAAATCTGAATGATTTCAGCTTTTGGGTTGTCACTCAACACTAGATGTTTACCCGTTATTTTTTCTGCGATATCAATATATGTCTTAGAAACCTGCATCAATACCTCAGCAGGCAGACTATTATTTTTGGCTAATAATTGGCGCTCAGGCATACGTTCTTTATTTAACAAAATATCTGAGTCTGGGAAATGATTGAGTAATAACTGACGAAATCCTTCTTTGGAGTTTTCGACTACTGTGCCCTGCTCATATTGCTGTGCATCCCAAATTCTTGATGAATCTGGGGTACCGACTTCATCCATGTAAATCAACTTGCTATTGCCATCTAAGCCTTTTACATAACCGAACTCAAACTTAGTATCAACAAACACTTGCCCCAACTTAGCTAAAGCTTGACTAATCAGTGAGAACCCCTCAGATAATAGTTTTTCATAAACAGAAATATCACTGCGTTTTTCAAAGTTGAACGCAGAATAATTATCGAGGATATTCTGACGGGTGATATTCACATCATCAGCTTCAGGCACATCAGGTATCCCTTTTAAAATACCTTTTGTGGAGGGTGTCATGAGTAAGCTAGCTAATTTACAATCTTGACTAAGACCTTCTTCAAGCCGGATACCACAAAATTTTCTTTCACCTTTTTCATACGCGCGCCACATTGAACCAGTAATATATTGGCGACAAATCGCTTCAATCATCACGGGTTTCGCTTTTTGAACTATCCATACAAAAGGATGTGGAATATCGAGTATATGACTGTCTGCTAAGCCTTGTTGCTTAAATAACGTGAACCAGTGATTAGAAATAGCATTTAAAGCCGCTCCTTTACCAGGCACACCTAACATACCGCCTTCACCGCTCCAAATACAATCAAAGGCTGAGATACGGTCGCTAATAACCATAATGGCTAATGGCGTATCATATGGCACAGGGTAAGCTTTTTCTTCAATTAAGCGCCGGCTGTCTTGCTTAGTTAACCAATAAACAGAGCGCACTTTACCACTGTGCACCGGCAGTTCAGTACGAATAGGCAGGTCATTGTTAATCGATAAAATTGAATCCGCAATCGACATACTATGCCAACTCCTTAATCTGAAGCATGTACAAAATTTTATGATGCTTAATTTTGAAATGTTTCCTCCTGACCGCACTCACTACAGGAGGAAAATAATTTATATATCTAGATCGTCAGCCGACATGGTTTTTGAAAATGTGGGGTACAAATCTGTTAATTTGTTGACTGAGAATGGGTTGCTCTCATCATCAAATAATGTAATTGAGGTTTTACTACCTACACCGACTACTTTGAGACGATACTCTTCAGTGTCTAAATTCATCTCATTCTTATCACTGGACCAAATATTGCTCCACCATCCATCTTCAGCACCATTGTATTTGACAAACAATAAGCCATTAGATTTATCATAATCTTTGACATCAAATCCTAATTTTCTCAAAACAAGTAATAATCTGGGCCAAGTAATCTCATAGTCTGCGTCAACCACAAAAGCAGGCTCACCGTCGCCATCAAACCCTAAGTCCATCTGCAAACCTTCTCGAATTTGACGAAAGCGTTTGACGTCAGCTACTTTTGTTTCAAATTCATAATTTTTCACTACTCTATTGAGAACGTCGACTTCGTTACGTCTTTTATCTCTTGCTTTAGTTACTACCTCTTTGCTTTGAGCGTTCAACCTTTCCTTATAATCAACCAATTCGACACTGAGACCTGCCGTTCTACCATGAGGTTTTTTATCTAAGGTAAATTCGAAGCGTTGACCAACAGTACGTTCTGATTTAGACCAGCTATACCAATTATTGTCTTTGCTCTCATCCATCACCATCCAGTCTGTGATTAAACGTTGGTTGTCCTTATCAAACAGTTCAACGCCAATACCTTTAGAATCTAAAAATCGGATCAGAGAATTCCAAACTGCAGTATCTAGAGGTAGGCTATCATCAATCTGATCAAACCAAACAATGGCATTTTTTGAGCCTTCTTCTATGTGAGAGCCAGCCACTACCGCTAATACCAATGGAGGCGACATCACACTCAAATCTTTGCCTGTAGCATTTAAGGGTGCGTTTTCACCTAATTCAGGAAGTTGATAAGCGTCATTAAATTTAGGTGAGTCCACATCATCTGGAATATTTATTTTTCGACCAGGTTGCTCTTTGACATAATCAAATGAACCACTGGCAACTTCTCTTTCCTCTAATGAACTGCAGGCACTAAAAAGAGTAGCGGTTATCACTGAAATCGTGATCACTGAGTTTTTTATCAAATTGGTTGTTAACACACCAATTTGTTGAAATTTATAGGTCATGCTATCTCCTTAAAATAATACGCCAGAACTGCGCATGACTTGTTCGATATGATTTTGGCTAGCTAGTTCCGATTCAACTAAAGGTAATCGTAAAAAAGCTGAATTAGTCAGCCCCATTTTGTGTAAAGCCCATTTAGGTAACACGGGATTCGGTTCGATGAACAAAGCCCGGTGTAAGCCGGTAATTTGTCTGTCTATTTTTTCAGCCAATTGGTAATTCTTTGCCAAAGAAGCATTGCACATATCCGCCATTTGTTTTGGCACAACATTAGCGGTGACTGAAATCACCCCATGGCCACCGTTCGCAAGAAACTCACATCCAGTTAGGTCATCACCGCTTAATAACAAAAATTCATCTGAGACAAGCTTCTGTGTGGCCTTTAAGCGTGATATGTCACCTGTGGCATCTTTCAAACCGACAATATTTGGATGCTCTGCTAACTCAGCAACTGTCTCTGGAAACATGTCAGCAACAGTGCGACTGGGCACATTATATAGCAATAAAGGTAAGTCAGTCGCATCAGCAATGGCAGTAAAATGTGCAACCATGCCTTTTTGTTGTGGCTTGTTATAATAAGGCACAACACTTAAAAATCCATTAATTCCAGTACCCGACATTTGTTCACTCAAAAAAATGGCTTCTGATGTAGAGTTCGCTCCGCTCCCTGCAATGATAGGTATTTTGTCATTAGCATATTCGACAGTGCGCCTTACCACTTCTATATGTTCAGAAAAGGGTATAGTCGCAGACTCACCAGTAGTACCAACAGAAACGATGCCATGAGACCCATTTTGAATGTGAAAATCAACGAGACTCTTCAATGAAATATAATCTATTTGTCCGTTATCATACATTGGCGTAATTAGCGCCACAAAACTACCAGTAAACATGCCATCTCCCAAAGATATAACCCCTTATGGTAAAGACCTGGCTTCCTAAAAACAAGCATTGAATAGCCCATTTGATGGATTAGAATTGAAACTGGATCAACCTACCTATAATCATGTATGTTATAGTCAATTTTAAAGCAACGAATTGGTTAAAAATGACGCAACAATTAATCATTACCATATTGGGTTCAGATCAATTTGGTGTGTTAAGCAAATTGGCAGACACAGTTTCTGGTGTGGGGTGCAATATTTTGGATAGTCGCCAAGCTGTTTATGGACAGGACTTTTCTCTTACTATGATTATCGAAGGCAGTCAAAGTGCTATTACCCAAGCCGAATGTTTATTGCCACAAACTTGTCAGAAGCACAATTTGTTGTCTATGATGAAACGCACTAAAAAACATTGTAAACAAAACCTCGAACACCTCGCGGATGTCATCATACATGGCGAAAGCACACCTGGTTTAATCGACCAAATCACCGATTTTCTCAAGCAACATAATATCTCTGTCAGTGCTTTTAGATTAAAATTTTTGGATAGTATTGAAAACGACCCTACTAAGGATAATCGCATAAAATGTAAAATGGTGATTTCTATTCCACATGAACTCGAAGTTAAAAAGATTGAATATGCTCTTCAAGAACTGTTACAACCATTGAATTTAGAGGCTTCAATTAAACAAAATCATTGATAATCTCGTACCGCATTCTTGCTAGTTAAAAATGGCAGTTTCAGCGGGGTTTAAAAAGTTTAGTCAGGCGCTATTTCCAAATATAGTAGCTAAATTAAAAAAGTAGCCAAGGTATGCTCGGAGCCTGAAGTTAATCGCTTTTAAAACTTGGCTAAGAAATAAGGATTGGGGCACTTTATTTTTTATATTGAACCAATCCAGAAGTTGACAGATATTCAGTCATAGAAGCTCCTTGAATTGGAACACTTAACACGTTCTAAGAAGGGTGTTTAGAGGTCGTATGGTTATACTCTTTTCATAAATAATTAAGGCAATTTAATATGCAAATTCTGAATGCGGGTGATAATGCTCCGCAATTTTCTCTACCGAATCAAGATAACCAAAAGGTGTCATTAAGCGACTATAAGGGTAAAAAAGTATTGGTTTATTTTTACCCTAAAGCGATGACACCGGGCTGTACAATACAAGCACAAGGTCTGCGAGATAACCAAGCATTATTGGCCGAATGGAACGTGGAAGTAATAGGTGTAAGCCCTGATCCAGTTAAAAGGCTGCCAAAATTTATAGAAAAAGAAAATCTCAATTTCACCCTATTATCGGATGAAGATCATGCATTAGCTGACGCATTTGGTGTGTGGGGTCTAAAAACATTTATGGGTAAAAAATACGACGGTATTCATCGTATTACGTTTTTAATTGATGGAAAAGGCAAGATAGAACATGTATTTGATAAATTCAAAACCAAAGATCACCATGAAGTAGTATTGGCATATATAAAAAAATCAACATAAATGCTATTTACAATGATCTGCAGCCTGATTCGAAAATAAATTTAATTTATCTTTTAAATCTGTAAACAATTTATAACACCTTATCCTTGTTTGCATGCAAACATTTGCAATAATTTAAGTTAAGCTCGATTTATTTGAATTGTTGATAGTGTTAATTCCTGTAGTAATGAATAGTGTATTGTGTGAGTCCCAGACGCCCAATGCACACCTAAACACTCTATAACCTTAGACTAAATCTATATAGCCCGCAAAAAAAGCACCTACCGATTGGCAGATGCTTCTACAATGATTTTTAATTAAATTAAGATTGTTTCTTAAATCGACGTGAAGCTAAACCAATAATGCCTAATGCAAAGATAGCAAGGGTTGATGGTTCTGGTTCGCTTGTCGGGCCAGACCATGACGCTAGACCAGATTCGAAACTGCTTAAAGATGTTGTTCCTTGCAAAAAAGTTGTAGTTGCGAAAAATGCCTCGTGGCCTGTATTAGCACAAACTGCGACTACTGAAATGGCACATATATTAGTAGATACAACATTCCTGCTCACATCGACTACAAAAAATGATGTCATATCTTTGTTACTTAATTTACTTGACTCAGTAATATATTGATAGCTTTTGAGCTTCGACTATTGGGTTAGGTATTTTTTCAAAAAAGTCTCTATTTTTAGCCACATATCCAATCTCCTGAGTGGCAGCATTGTCCACCATACATAGCCATAACATTGTCTTTGTGTCTTGCCCAAAGCCACCAGCAGCACCAACAAAGCTAACATACTAATGACTTCTTACAGGCGCTAATTCTATGCGACTGGTGAGCTAGGCACCATATAACAGCTTAAGTATTATCTGATAATCATTAGCCAAACTCCTCAACACTTTGTTAGAACGAGAGTTGCGAAACGTTAATAACCACCTCAAACCAAAGTCAGCTAATGAATTCATCTATTAATTGAAAATGAATTTACATTCAAATAATTGCGTCCTTGCATAGAAGATAAAATCAACAAGCAGACCTATAAAAAGTGGCTGGCTAGCTTATACGGTCAGGCCGCGGAAATCATCCCACCATCGAGGACAATGGTTTCCCCACAGACCCAGGCTGAAGCCCTTGAACAAAGATAAATTGCTGTGCCGGCAATATCTTCAGGCGTACCCATTCGTTGTCTTGGAATTTTGGATACCATTCTGTCTGAAATATCTTTATTGCTAACGGCTTCCTTGGTCATTTTGCTGGGAAAAAAACCAGGGGCAATTCCGTTCACATTAATATTGTAGGCGGCTAAATCTGTCCCCAGATGAGTGGTGAGATGCACAGCAGCAGCCTTACTGGCCGTATAAGAATAAGTTGGCATGCCAGAGTTACGAATGCCATTGATGGAACAGATATTGACGACACGTGATGGATCATCGGTTGTCCCTCCCACTTTCAACAGCGGTAGGCATTTCTGTGTCATAAAAAACATCGATTTGATGTTGATATCCATGATTTTATCCCAGCCGTTTTCTGGGAAAGCGTCAAACGGGGCAGCCCAGACAGCGCCAGCATTATTGATCAGAATATCGATTTGCTTTTCATGCTTGCTGAAATCGGCAACAAATTCTTCAATCCCTGAAACAGAGGACAAATCAGACGGAATGGCAATACACTGACCGAACGCTGAGAGTTCCTTTGCTGCCGCTTCCAACTGCCCCACCTTGCGTGCTGTGATATAAACTTTGGCACCGTTCTCAAGCAGCCCCTGCGCCATCATCTCTCCGATACCGCTCGAGCCACCGGTCACTAAAGCGACCTTCCCAACTACATCAAATAAATTTTTCATGCCTATTCCTTGTTAAACTTCCATTCTGCTATCTGCCAAGAGCAGACATCAGAACCAGTGTAAATTGAGATCTAAACTTTAAATATAAAAAAGGCCAATACCCTTTCATAGCATTACTCTAACCTAAGCAATCGAGTTACGGCAATTTATTATCGTGATGGAGGCGGTGGCCAACTTCCATACACAAACTTATTTCTCACCAAAACACTAAAATTAAACAGTGTTTGCTCAGTTATAATAGGCTTCTTCTACTTAACATTTGTAAATAGGCGGATATATCGGTGGGGGTGATGTTCACTATTTGGCTATTATTTGATTGGTACCTTTGGCAATATTTAATTTTAGCCAGCGCTAAACTCATACTAATAAAATGGCTATCTTCACTTAAACTTTCTAAGCAAAACAAAACATTTTTTAATCGAGAGGTAGGGTAAATATCAAACGCACTGAATATCGCGAGGTAAGCTGAATCCTCAATCGTTAGTGCTTGGGTAGCGTAACAAAAACCTTGGCAACGAGGTGTTAAAAATTTTGGGTATGCATTAATAATGTAGCTAGCGATGTTAGCGAGTATGTGTTCAGTAGCTTCAATATTCGTTAGCCACAAAGTATTACGCTCATCAGTTACGAAGATATCATTTTTATGTACATTTAATTCATTGATAGATAATTGTCTTTTAGCTTGTTGGCATAGTTTGCTAAAAATTTGAGGGAGTAACTGTATTTTTGATGAAGATTTAATAGCAACATTAATCGGTTTACCATCCACAGCCCCTTTTGTTAATCTGTCAGATAAGATAACTAAGGGCACAATTAAGTCACTTTGGGAAATAACGGGTAAGGTGTCTGGATTGCTTGTTAATGGTTTATCAGCACTTTTAATATCTCTGTAATTAGCCACTTTTTGAAGGTGTGGCTGTTGCAGCCACAAGTGATACACATGAATGAGCTTGTTGATGGCTTCAGAATACTTTGTCTGCTGAAACTCTAAACTTGCATGCTGTTGTGACGAATTTTTGTGTTTATATAACGCGACCTTTTTCTGTTTAGATAGTTTCTTTTTCGGTAATAATTCGACTAAGTTTGATATTTGTTCCATATCTGCATTAGCGGTAACTAAGGTGATATTAGTTGCTTGGTAAAAACGCTGATGAAACATCTTTAAGTCGGTAACGGTTAAATCACCAATTGATGTGCTAATACCTCCATAACAAAAATCATCTTGGGTGTTGTTTGCATGACTTTTAGCCCCCAGGTTAGTCGCGTGTTCTATGCCAATCAATTCCCGATAAATAACCCCTTTATTATTGCCATCATGAATTTCACAATGCATATCTTGAGTATCGAAAATAGGATTAAATAAGCCATTGAGTAGATAATTAATAGCCAATATAAAGGTATCAGCATTTTGGCTTTCACAATGAAAATAAGTGGTATCGGTCAAAGTTGAAGCATTAATTTTGGCATCAGTAAGTGAGGTCAATTGAAATAAAGTTTCTGGTTTTGGAAATGCAACACTACGACGAAAAACCATATGTTCTACGCCATGAGCAACACCACTATTGTCAAATATGGGAGTATTCACCACAAAAACTGCGCTAAAACTCGTATCATCGACAATGTTAATATGTCTTAAACCATTGATGTGGATGTAGATATCTTGCGTCAATGGTGAAGCCGAGTTCATATTTTTATACGTGCAATGTTTAACTCATTATATTTGGCGAACTTCATTGCATTTTGATTAACTCGCTTGACTATTTCTTTTGATGGTTTCGTTGCACTTGCAATAGCCTGTTGAATTAGATGGTGATCTTCAGACTTACTGCACACGGGATCCGTTTTATGCATATCGCCGGTCATCATAAAGGCCTGACAACGACAGCCACCGAAGTCTTTTTCTTTTTCATCACACCCTTTACACGGTTGTGGCATCCACTCATCCCCGCGAAAATAATCGAAAGAAAAATCTTGTTGCCATATATCAGCAATCGATTTTTTTTTAATGTTGGGAAAAGTCAGTGGTAGCATTTTTGCGCCGTGACAAGGTAAAGCGGAGCCATCTGGAGTAACCGTTAAAAAGGTTGATCCCCAGCCATTCATACACGCTTTTGGGCGTGTTTCAAAATAATCAGGCGTAACAAAAATAAAATGTGGTCCTTTGCCTTGTTGTTTATTTCTGAATTCATTAACAACACGCTCAGCCTCAACTAGCTGATTTTGAGAGGGTAATAAATGATCACGGTTTTCATACGCCCAACCATAGTATTGTGCGCTTGCCAATTCGACATAATCAGCGTTTAGCTCACAGCTTAAGCGCATAATATCAGCAATTTGTTCGAGATTTTGCTTGGATAATACAAAGTTAAGCACCATAGGATAACCTTGAGATTTAATCGATTTAGCCATATCAAATTTATGCTGGTAAGCATTGCCGCGACCAGCAATCGCATCATTCAACTCAGGATCAGCACCTTGAAAACTTATTTGGATATGGTCTAAACCCGCTTCTTTAAGCCTAGCGATACGTTTTTCGGTTAATCCAATACCAGAGGTAATTAAATTGGTATAAAAGCCCAGATCTCTGGAGTGCTTGACTAATACTTCTAAGTCTTTGCGTAATAAGGGCTCCCCCCCCGAAAATCCCAGTTGTACCGCTCCCAACTCTCTTGCTTGGCTAAATACTTGACACCACTGTTGTGTACTTAATTCATTTTTCGTTTCGCTTACCTGAGTTGGATTTGAGCAATAAGGGCAATGTAACGGGCAATCATAAGTTAGCTCAGCGAGCAACCAAAGCGGTGGACCAACTACCGCTGGCTCGCCTTGCTTTGATAAGTTGGTGGAAGCTTGTTTAGTCATGATAAAGCCATTTTTTCTCGATGGCAGTAGTGATAAATTCAATCACATCGGGCGCTAAATTATCAGCATCCGGAAATTTAGTTTGCAGTGTCTCAGTAATCTGCTGAAGGTTTGTTTTTCCATCAATAAGCTGCATTATTTCGCCCGCACCGCCATTGAGTTTGACCATGCCTTCTGGAAATAGTAAAACAAAACAGTTTTGTGCTTTCTCCCACTGAAAGCGAAACATCGGATTAAGTGATGGAATCGTTAACTGTGTCATTGTTACTGTAGTCACTTCAAGATACCTTTGTGATAAATAGGGTTAATGATTGCCTCTTGACCCAGTATCGCTTGATACGGTGCTCTGTCTTGTTGATATGCCAATGTCATTGAATCTAACATGCTCCATAAAATATCCAGTTTAAACTGCAAAATATTTAACGCATCGTGTTGGGCTTCGCGGCTAGTAAAATGGTCTAAAGTTATTTGTAAGCCATGATTTACATCACGGCGAGCTTGTGACAAACGCATTTGAAAATAATTTAACCCTTCGGGTTTTATCCATGGGTAATTATGCGGCCAACTATCAAGACGGCTTCGATGTATTTCGGGCGCAAACATTTCTGTTAATGATGAACAGGCAGCTTGTTGCCAAGTAGCGCTGCGAGCAAAATTAACATAGGCATCTACGGCAAAACGGACCCCAGGGAGAACAAATTTTTCATCTAATAAGTCTTGCCTGTTTAAACCCACCGCCTCACCTAAACGTAACCACGCTTCAATACCGCCTAAGGTCTTTTCACCCACGCTACCATCGTGATCTATGATCCGTTGAACCCACAAACGCCTAGTTTCCATATCGCGGCAATTTGCCATAATGGCAGCGTCTTTAATCGGTATATTTGCTTGATAATAAAAACGATTAGCCACCCATCCTTTAATCTCTTCCTTACTACAATCACCACTATGCATCGCAATATGGAAAGGATGGTGAATATGGTACAACTGACCTTTGTCTCTAAGCTTATGTTCAAACTGTTCTCTGGTCCAAGCCTGCATAAAAAGGGAGCCTATAAGTGAGGTTAAATAAAAGTGAGGTTAAATCGTTATTTCCATGCCATCAGTGGCAATTTCAACACCATTGTCTAAAACAAATTGATGCTGAGCAGATTCTTCATTCAAAATGGGATTGGTGTTATTAATGTGTATTAGGATCTTTCTATCTATCGTAAACTTATTCAGTAAAGCCACAGTTCCATAGTCACCATTGACAGGCATATGCCCCATCTCTGAGCCTAATTTAGTCCCTACACCTTGAGCAATCATTTCATCATCAAGCCATAATGTACCATCAATCAGTACGCAACTTGCCTTGCATAATATGTGTTCCACTTCCTCAGTACTTTCAACGATGCCGGGTAAATAAAATAAATACTTACCTGTACTTTTATCAATGATTTTTAAGCCTATATTGTTGCCTGCAATCACTTTATCGCGATACCGAGAATAAGGCGGAGCATTTGATTCAATAATGACAGGAACAAAATCAATACCCTCCACCCCCTTTACACTAAAAGGTTGTTTTTGTTCGGTGTCAATTTTGCTGAATTTGAGTCCACCATGCCAATTTTCTAATACGTTAAACAATGGGTAAACAGTTGATAAGTCTTCATACACAACATCACTGCAATAAACATCAAGCGGCAGCCCTTCACGCAGGGTTAGTAGCCCTGTGGTATGGTCTATTTGGCTGTCTGTTAAAATAGCCGCACGAATTTTAGTGCCACGACTACCTTGCTCAGGCCAAAGTTGTGGAGATTGATTGATTTGCTCACGAATATCGGGCGAGGCATTAATTAATACCCAGTCGTTACCATTAACACTGACAGCGATAGATGATTGTGTACGTGCTGTTGCCTTAATTGTTCCCTCACGTAAACCTTTACAATTTGCGCAGTGACAATTCCACTGAGGAAAACCGCCACCAGCAGCAGAGCCTAACACTAAAATTTTCATATGTGCCTCGAAATCAAGACAAACGGAAAGAAAGGGATTAACAAGTGATGATCAATTACCTCAGTATTTTCGGTTATTGATAAACCTGAGGTAATGTATTCTTGATAATTTAAAAAATTAACGATTACTGATGTAAAGTGTGACTTCAAATCCTAAACGCATTTCTTCAAAGTTTGGCTTCGTCCACATAATTTATCCTCGATGGTTACTAACAATGTTTTGGGTATTTCTTAATTTTTACTGATGTTATCTGTACTCCGAAAACAAGAATACTACAAAAGCCATTTGAACTTATAGTCATTTAAATTATATTTCAATCGAATAATGAGAATTTTTCATTATTATCTTATTAAAATAAAGAAGAAATAATCGATAGGTTGTTTGTCATTGTTACTTTGGATAAAGCTTAACGGGGGTTGTTATAAAGACAGCATGAAAACCAACGCTATTGACTAATATTCTAATAGCAACAACTTAGTGGCTAATTTGTAAGTTTTATTACACTTTATTTAAAGCTTTTTGCAAAATTGTTAGTGGCATTTATTAAGGCATCGATGATTTTTGGTTCACTTGCAACATGCCCCGCCATTTCAATCACTGATAATTCAGCTTCAGGCCAGTGTTTTTTTAATTGCCATGCTTGCTCAACAGGGCACACCATATCATAACGACCATGAATAATTTTTGTTGGAATATGCCGAATCTTATCAATGTATTTAAGTACAGGTTGTTTTGCAATAAAACATTGATTCATTGAATAATATAGCTGAATAATAGCAGCAGCTTTGGCGTCTTCTTTGATTGAGCTTGCTTCAAGAATCACCAAATCCTGCCAATTAATCAGGCTTGCCTCCCAGTGTTGTAATTTATTAAAAATAGCGTTTGATACCTTAATATTATTACTGGTGAGTTGTTGATATATTGCAGGTAGCGGGTGAGATTGTTGCGAAAGAGGCAGGTCTGCGACTATGTTATTCCAAGCGTCAGGAAAAAATTTCGCCGCACCGTTTTCGCTATAAACCCAATCAATATCTTGCCTACGCGCAAGGAACACGCCTCGTAATATCAAGCCAGAAACATACTCAGAAAAGTGCTGCGCATAATATAAACCTAGTGTAGCTCCCCAAGATCCACCAAAAACCAACCACTTTTTAATGCCAAGATGTTGTCTTATTGACTCTATGTCTTGGATAATATTTGCAGTTGTATTTTGTGCTAAAGCGCCATAAGGACGAGAGCGTCCACAGCCTCGTTGATCAAACAAAATGATATGATACAGCTGCGGGTCAAAATAACATCGATGTGAAGGTCGGCACCCTGAACCCGGACCACCATGTAAAAAAATCACTGGAATTCCTAAAGGATTGCCACATTGTTCAACATAAAGATGGTGCTCTACCCTAGAAATTTGATCTGTCGATGCATCATTCGTTAGCACTTCATGTGTGAGGGCTTCATTAATTACGCTTAGGTGATAATGAAGAAAAGGCTCAATGGCTGGGTAGAGTGACAACATTTATTAATACCTATTCGTTGACTATTCATTGTTTATCTTGCTTAGTTAAACTTAGGATAAAAAAATTTAAAATTGTTAAAGTCGATATTTTATGAATATAGGTAAATCAGATTGTCTTTTTTCACAAAACAAATGCATATGATGCCCAATTTTTTCCATATTTACCTCTTTTAATCGCATCCGATTTGTTCAAACTTAAAGCTCCTTACGTAAAAATCAAGAATGGGAATATCGTTATCACTTATTGCTTGTTAGTTCACTTGAGATGTGTGGATACAGCTATTATGGGTGCCTTTGTCTTTTGAATTGATATAAACAAATTCTTCGATAAAATACCAAGCCAAACAAAGATAGTTTATGCAACCCAAAGAAAGAGAAAAGCCATGGGTGTCAGCTTTTAATTAATAAATTCCATTGCAATACGAATTGATGGTTTGAAATAATTTGCGTTTAATAATCCTACTTTACACCACTATCATTGTGAATATTAAAAATGAACAAGATTTTAATGTTTATTATAATTTAAGTCGAAATTCGGTGTATGTGAGTCCAACCAATTAAAGCATCAATAACGAAACATTAGGTGACTCAGCCTATTATTTTGTTAGCCTTCTAGATTTTCTATAAGCACTAGGCGTAGACCCAAGCCACTGATGACAAGCTCGCGTCAAACTTCGCCGATCAGAAAAACTCATCTCGGATGCAATATCATCCAAATTCATCGATGTAGCCAGTAAAAGCGTCAGGTGATTGGCTCTTACCTCTTGTGGTAGCTGTCGATAATTTTTACCCGCTCGCAACAGTCTTCTCTGCAACGTCGGAATACTCACACAAAGCGCGGAGGCTAAGTCACCTTGTGTGTGAGGCGCACACTGTAATAAGGCCTTAACTTTTTCAAGAAACAGGTTTTCCTGCACTTCAATCGGCGCTATTCCGGCAAGGATTTCTCTAAACACCACAGTTTCATTCATCGCCCAGCGATCAGAACTTCTCTGCCCTAAAGGCAGTTTTAAGTCACTGCTGTGATAAAGAAAAGTGACGCCACCGCCGTCCCTTGTGTACTCGCAGCCAATAATGGCCAATAATGAGGACCTTTGTGGACTGCCTCCCAATATGATTTCTGTCAATGAGATGGATCTCTTTCGCGATGAAGGTCTAAAGTATTATCGGAATTTACTGGCGGCAGGGGTCAAAGCGAGTAGTCGAACAGTCAACGGCACCTGTCATAGTGCGAATGTAATATTTCCTAATGCTGCGCCAGATATATTTGCCGCAACACTTTGGGATATTTATGGGTTTACACTTTTACTTTGCTTTGAGGAAACGACAAACAACTAAGCAGAAACATAAAGGTCAGGTTGTCAATTTCAACCACCCTGCCTCTTGATCCTCTTCGGCTTACTTTGATCTTTGCTTATTGACTTGAGCCAACCTCTAAAAGACGAATGTATACTTTTACCCCACGAATAAAATCGTCAGCTCCAATGCGCTCGTTTGTGCCATGAAAACCCGTTAATTGGTCTCTCGTCAGTGGAAAAGGATTAAAACGGTAAGCATTATCAGACACTCTGCCATAGTGCCTTGAATCAGACGCTGCCAACATAAGCCCTGGCGCAACAATGACATCCCCATAAATACTTTTGATCGATTTCTCGATGCTAATATAACCTTTTGACTCCCAGCTAGAGACTTGAGATGCTGATTTACCTAAACCAAAACCGTCCCATACCATTGGCCTAACTTCAACATTATCATTCTCTACTACCTCACTGACATGCTCAAAGATACTCTCAAGAGTGTCTCTAGGGTGCACTCTAAAGTTGACTGTCGCTATAGCTTCGATGGGCAATACATTGGTCTTAACACTAGCCGACAGCATAGTGGGTGCAGTAGTCGTTCGCAACGTTGCATTCATGGCAGGATCCTCGGCTAACACGGCCTCAATTAGACCACTAAATAGCCACCTATTAGCGAACAACATTTTATAACTGAATGGCATTTCTCGACTGGTTGTATCAAACATAGCCAGAGTCAAACCATCTAACCCCCCTGGTATCGGGTTTTCTTCAAGTTTGGTGATCGCTTCAGCTAAAACGCCTACTGCAGTTTGACTGGGAGGCATAGATGAATGACCTCCGACGCCCTTCCCGACTATTTGCAAGGTTGTCATTCCCTTCTCAGCGACATTAATCGTTGCCACTAATTTATCGACCCCAGGTAAAAAACCGTCCAACAGAAAAGAGCCTTCATCTAGCGACCAGGCTAGCTGTACCCCGGTATCCTCCAAGTAATCAGCGACTAGGGCCGCACCTTTCACACCACCAATTTCCTCATCATGCCCGAAACTGAGGTAAATACTCCTTTTAGGTTGATGCCCGCGAGCCATTAAATAATTGACGGCTTCTAAGATACCAATGACACCACTTTTATCATCAAGCGCGCCTCGCCCCCAAACAAAACCATCATGAATTGTTCCAGAAAAAGGTGGTTGCTTCCATAAAGATTCGGTTCCAGGAATGATCGGTACCACGTCATAGTGCCCTGTGATCAGAATAGGTTTTAGTGTGGTATCTGTGCCAACCCACTTGTACAGCATAGTGTCATTGAACGTTTTTAATTCGAGGGTCTGGTGTAATTGGCTGTATGTTTGACTCACCCAATATTGAAAGTTGGCAAAGTCCTGTGCATTCACACCCTGCGAATTCTCATGGGATATAGTCTGAAACTGAATAGACTCTGATAAATGCGCCAACAACAGGTCTTCATCGAGAGAGTAGTCTACTGTCTCAGGGAGATTAGCCGCCTCTGGAGTATGCAGAAGTGTTCGAGTGACAATAACAATCAGTAAAACTAGGACACTTAATCCTACAATCTTAAAAGTATGTTTGAGCATAGGTAAAATAAGTTTTAATAAGTTGAATTTATACCATGCCTCATATCGTCTATATTTACATCCCTTAAATATCAATAATGTCTTGCCTAATAATACTCTGCTGCCTATTTATTAACCAATGACATTAGACAAAGCTCAATAGCTAAGCGTTTTTCACCAGGTCTTTGATGGCATCGATAGCAACATAAGCTTTGGCTGACAGTTCACCTTTGTCTGCAACGGCTGGATTGTCAACGGCCGATTTAAGCGCTGTGGCCAGCGCATCAACACTGTTTGCCACATCAAGTACTTGTTGTCCAGTCACCGCTATTTTGTGCATGATAGTATCGCCCGCAGCAGCCTTCATAACGTCGCTTGCCGCTGTCATGTTGTTTGATCGGGCCAGTAGTTCATCAAGAAGCTTATCCCGCTTGCCTAGACTTAGGTTTATTTGGGCCTTACCGAGTGCCTGTTTGCATTGGGTGAGGTAGGTCATGTCAGCAACAGATATGCACTGCACGCTGTCCAGTGCCGTCATTGCCTGGTTGACTCGGTTATTCACCGGATCCGCGTCAGACATTGTGGCAATATCCTCTATAGTCCGGTGAACTATTTTATCCATCTGTTGTTGTATGTTCATGGGGAGTATTTCCAATTTATGCAGTGGTTAAAAGGCAAATGCTGCTTTGCCTAGCAATGTGCTAAAAAGCTCTAAGTTCGCTGCTGAAAATGCGTCACACTTGCTGGTAAAAACAACGCTTAATTCGGTGCAGGTTTGAAGATAGGCGATGATTGACCGGTGGTCCTTTTTCCACGCATACGCAAGAGGAGATATGCTGCGGACTTTGGTCAGCATGGATGTTTCCCAATCTCTGATATCCTTTATCCATGCTTGATAAGCAGCCTCAAAGGGCATCAGTTCATTCATTAAACTTTGCACTTTGCTACGTTTTTCAATGTTGCCTGACATATTTTTTTTGTGGCTTGTTTGCATTGCCGTATAGTCGCATCCGGATACTGCTTTACGACAATTATCTAAATCGTTTTTTAGCGCGTTACCGCTAAGCCCGTCAATACCCGCTAATTCAGTTTGTAAACCGCTGTAAACATCATGGTAATTGACTAGATCCTGACGCCCGGATTTCAGATACGTCACCATTCCTTGAACAATAAACTGTTCAACATCTGGCAAGCTGCCAAGTAAAGTGGCGATGGTATCGACTTCATCTTGCACACTTTGCATAATCTCATTAAGCTCTTGATTGGCCGCTTGCTGCTGCAAAGCCCCAAGTGCTGAGGTAAAAGATTGGATTTCTTTTGGTAACGTTAAAGGGTTGCCCGAAATTGATTTAACAGTGTTTTGCACGTTTGAAAGCAGAATATTGACCGCTTCAGTCCCATCTGTACCGGCACTGGATAACACAGAAACAGAGCTCGCATAGGCCGCTAATACGCCCGCTAATTGGCTCACCTTTTTACCCTGCTCACTGAGGTTTTCCACATGCGCGTCTAAATCAACTGGATTACCAAGTTTATCTGACACTTCTTTGCCGGCAGTGACAAGGCTTGTCTGATTGTCATTCAACCCAGCTGAAAGCGCGAAACTTGATTGTTTAAAGGCTGAAATGTTGGGTGAGGCACAGCCCGCTGCCAATAAGCAGCAAAGCAAAATAATAAAGCGCATGAATTCGTTCCCTGTTTTGTAATCCCTAAGTGGCTAGAACACCAGTATGTACGGCAAAATATTCATCTATTTCACCTTAGACCAAAAATGAGTCTTTCACCATTTCAAGGCTATGCGGTCCCTCACAATAAAGTAGACCATCGGCCATACCAATCGTGGCCACCAAATGTTGGTGGATTGATTAATACGTAATCCTTAAACTAGGCGAGTATGTTTTGTTTATTGCCAAACACAACGGTCAAAATATTCCTCTGGATAACCTGCTAAGTACACCTGCAGCTGCAGAGCTTGACTAGCTAACCATAGAAAAGTCGAACTCAACTTCATAAGTTAATTATTTAAATTAGCTCTGAGTCTAAGGGAACCTGTGATAATGTTCATTAAATCTTTAATCAAAAAATACACATGCCCTTCTAATGAAATATTTATGTTTCTCTTGCTGGAATGAACGATGCCTACCCTAAAATCATTAATGACTCGACTAAATTCAAGTATCCTTAGCGTTATGTTACTGACGTCAATCGTGCACGCTGCAGGTGACACGGTGCCAGTAAATGTGATGAATTTTGTAGACGCTAAGACATCTGTGCAATTCGACAAAGTGATAGCCCGGGCAGGCGGTGTGAATTTATGGGGGCATATACGCTCCCCCATCCCCGTAGACAAGCAGCGTCTAAGAAGAATGAATAGAGACACTATTTATAGCTCAGTTGTGGTTGATATTAGCAAAGGGGCTACGCTGACTTTACCCAACGCTGGAACGCGTTATATGTCAGCAACAGTGACCAACGAACATAATTACATCAACAATATTTTTCATGGCTCGGGCGACTTTACATTGGATTTACTGAGTTTCAAAACAAACTTTGTGATGGTCACGGTAAGGATTTTAGTAGACTCAAGAGATCCAGAAGATATCACGCAAGCAAACCATTTACAGAATGGGCTTAAGGTTAGCAGTGCAGCCAGCGGCAACTATACGCACCCCAATTATGATATGCCTAGCTTAAAAGCAACCGCAAAATCCTTAATTCAACTTGCAACCGGGCTGACCGATACCAAAGCCGCATATGGCAAGCAAGAAGAGGTAAACCCGGTAAAACATATACTGACATCTGCCTATGGTTGGGGTGGTTTACCAGAACAAGAAGCATACTACATCAATGTACAACCTAACCTTCCGATAGGCGCCTATACCCTCTCAATTCGGGATGTACCAGTTGATGGTTTTTGGTCAATCAGTGTTTACAACAAAGATGGCTTTTTTGAGCCAAACGATTATCAGTCATACAGTATCAATAATCTCACTGCGAAAAAGAACAGTGATAATTCAATTACGGTCAATTTCGGAGGGCAACCAGACAATATTAATTACATACCTATAGTCGATGGTTGGAATTACGTAGTAAGACTTTATCAACCGCGAGCGGAAGTGCTTGATGGCAGATGGACGTTTCCAGGTTTATCGAAGCAACTGAATTTACAAAAAATCCATGAGAATTAAATTCAAATCAATAAGGTAACCTCATGTATTTAAAATCTTGAATAGTCAACTTGAGTATCACTTTTAGAAAAACAGAGGCAAAAAAACGCATTGATTGCCAACGGAAAAACCTCTTTTACATTTTTAACTTGGTATCTTGGTAATTATTTTTTAAGATGAACACCTAGCCTTGTCTCAGATGTAACTAGTGACAAAATCAAAACAAATAGCCCTGCCCGATCCATTTTGATTTTAAAACAATACCGCACTCTTTTATCACCCCTTTTATTACAATCTTGTTACAAATTTACAACAATTCTCAATGGATCATCAATCCATATGCCTTATACTATTTGCTGCAAATTTCAGGCGCAGGTTATCTTACAATACACTTAAGACGCTGCTTGATGTTGCTTTTCACAAAAAATAATAGGTAAACCCTTTCATCGCTTTAACGGTTTTCCGTTCGTGAGTTTTAGACCAAGCCATACGCTCTAATCTCGAGCCTGCATTACTTTGGAATATTTCATGCTAAATAATACATTTAAAAATTATCAATCTACTCGTGCTTCTATGTTGAGCCTACTGCTGCTGACTACCTTGTCGTTTTCCACTTTGGCAAAGGATATACCCAGCAGAAAACCATCAAAAGAAGGGGTATCTCAACAGCGTTTGGATAAACTGACCGCACACATGGACCAAGCGGTTGAAGACGGTACCATGGTCGGTGGGCTTGGCATGATTGCCCGCAATGGTAAAGTGGTTTACAGCGAAACCTACGGTCAAAGTGATCGCGAAGCAAACAAACCAATGAAGGAAGATACATTGTTTCGTATCTATTCAATGTCTAAGCCTATTACCTCAGTAGCATTAATGATGTTGTATGAGGAGGGCAAGTTTTTCCTCAATGATCCAATTTCAATGTATATACCTGAATTGGCAAATCTCGAGTTGGCAATCTCTACTGCTGACGGTGAAACCACTATGGTGTCTGACGGCACAAGCAGTAAAACAGTGGGTGAAGGAGATGCCAGCAAAGTGGGCCAAACCCGCCAACCCAAACGCCAACCTAAAGTGCGTGACCTCATGCTGCATACTGCAGGCCTTAGCTATGGATTTTTTGGAAATACTGAAGTAGATCAGCAGTACCGCAAAAATGCAGTATTGGCTAATCCCAAAGGCGACTTACAGGCTTTCGTAACAAAATTGGGAAAAATTCCCCTGCAATATGAACCTGGTACTAAGTGGCATTATAGTGTGTCGGTAGATGTGCAAGGCCGTTTGGTAGAAGTGTTATCAGGAATGCGCTTTGGAGAGTTTCTTGAAAAACGTATTTTTCAACCACTAGATATGCAAGACACCAGTTTTGTCGTTCCCAATAATAAGTTAGATCGCCTAGCACAAATTTATTCACCTAAAGGGACGGGAAATGGCTCTGATGCGTTTTTAAACAATACAAAATCAAGCCAACTTGTTGTTAGCCCTCCTCAAACCAATGCTAGTTTTCTGGAAGGTGCCGCTTTTGAAAGTGGTGGCGGTGGCCTAGTGTCTTCGGCAATGGATTACTTAAAGTTTAGCCAAATGATGCTTAACGGCGGAGAACTCAATGGAGTGAGAATATTGTCTCCTAAAACAGTTGAGTTAATGACACTCAATCATCTGGGTGACATGCCCATGGGCGCCGACAACCCAGGTATAGGTTTTGGACTGGGTTTTGGTGTGGCTTTAGATGTCGGTAATATTGGTGAAATAGGTTCGGTTGGCGAATTCGCATGGGATGGTGCTGCAGGCACCAAATTCTGGATTGACCCAGTAGAAAAACTAATAGGGATATTTATGGTGCAAAGTATTCCTCATACGACTCGCTTAGGTAAAGAATTTAAAATACTGACTTATCAAAGTATTGTGGATTAATATCAAAATAAGAGTGCTACAAGGTCATCAATGGGGTCAACATAAGTCATTGACCCCATTCATGTTGAAGCGAAAGCACCAGCGCTATTTAACCTAAACATTTAAGGCGAGGGATTTACTGGCGCTATATTTTTTCTATGACAGGTTTGCCATTACGAAAGTGAATAAAAGGCCCCTCAATATCTGGCGAGTCACCATTGTCTAAGCGTTGTTGAACTTCTTTGAGGATCATTCGTGTGATAACTGGTAATTCGAGTTGCTCGGCATCTCTGAGTGAGACCCAATGCAGAGCTAATAATTCGCCAGATCCCTCCGATGCAGCGTGCACATCTCCTTTTATAAGATCTGCTTCAACCATAAAAAAGCGCGTATCAAAGCGACGGTTTCGATAGGGTGGCGTGATGGCTCTGGCGATGACATTGAGAGTATCCAGACGTGGATTAATGCCCTGCTGTAAAAACGCGTTCCACTGGGCTGAACGGCTGGTAATTGTCACCGAATCCGCTTCGCCAAGGATCAGTCCAGTCTCTTCAAACGTTTCACGAATTGCCGCCAGTGCAAGAGACCTGGCCCGCGACTCAGAACATCCCTTCATCAAACGTTTCAGAACGCTTGGATGCAGATCATTAAGTGGCCGTATGCGACTATCTCCCGCATCCACTTTGCCACCAGGGAAAACATACTTATTAGGCATAAACTTGTGTCCGGCAGCGCGTTTACCCATCAGGATTTTGGGTTGCTCACTGTCGCGTCTAACAATAATAAGAGTAGCCGCGTCTTTGGGTTTGACCGCACGCCCTTTCAAACGCATTTCGCTGGCTGGAGTATTGTTAAGCTCATATTGCGTTTTGATGGCTATTTTATCCCTGTGTCAGTCAATACTATTGGCTCTTTAGTCAGCAGATGACTATGTATATAGTTTATTGCGTAATCAGTCTGTGCTTAGCAGACAATTGGTAT
>Ga0206127_1000739_pt1 | contig 38881 bp, 28 predicted proteins | sample Helgoland_Spring_6_FD_148646 | JGI IMG/M metagenome (GOLD analysis project Ga0206127, IMG submission 148646) | Pelagic subsurface seawater microbial communities from Kabeltonne, Helgoland, North Sea - Helgoland_Spring_Bloom_20160419_1 | ecosystem: Environmental > Aquatic > Marine > Epipelagic ...
ATTTTCTTTTTGTTGAAAAGGTTTTCATTAGATTTTACAAAATTGGTTGGTACTGAGTTTTTCTTTCTAGCTACATATATTTTAGAAATAGCATCACCTAAGGATTCAGATTCTACGCCTCCTCCATTACCACCAGATACTTCTTCTGAGGTTATAATCACGGAAAAGTTAGTTTCTGTTGAGCATCCATTTGTATTCACTCCATTAAATACAAGGTTAAATATTCCTGCCTGCGTGAATGTGAAATATACTAAGGGTTCATTTTCATGCAATCCGTTACCAATACCAGCTAAAGACCAAGAATAACTTGTAAAATCACCATGATTGCTTAAAGTAAACTCTTTGGCAACAGCATTTGTTGCAATTGTGGAATTTGTTTCTGCTATAATTGCTGCGGCTTCTGGAAGTACTGTAATTTGCTTGGTTTTTGTGTCTGAACCAAAACTATTCGTCGCTAATAAAGTAACTGTATAAATACCTGCTGCTGTGTATGTTTTTTTCGGATTCATTAGGTTACTAGTAGTACCGTCTCCAAAATTCCATGTGTATGTAATAGGGTCTGTTGGTTGATACTCTGGATCTGTATTTGAAGTATTGTTAAATATAAATTCGTTTCCAGTTAAACACTCATTGTCATTTACAGAAAATAAAGATAAAGGCGCAATTCCTGCTGGAGTAGGGGCATTTACTTCAGTATTAAAGTTAGCACATTCTATATGTCCTCCGTTTTGTGTCAATCCCGTTCCAATTACTTGGCCCAATATATTGGCGGTATTAACTGTTTTAGTAATATTTGCAAAGGGAGCCATAATTGTGCCTGCCACTGCTTTATTTCCTTCAAGATTTAGCTCTGTTGTATTGTAAAAGTTATATAATATATAAGCACTTTGTGCTAAAGCTACATTATTTTGTTGCCACAAGGTCCAATTAAATGATCCCATTGCATCAATATTAATTATGAGGGGCATATTTGCATCTGGTTGATGATTAAATGTAATCGTATTGACATTATTTAAGTCTGTACCAGTAACGTTTAAATAGTTCGTCCCATTTTGAAGATCAATTTGAATTGTATTAGGTAAACCTGTATTAACTATAGTATTACCTCCAGAATTTTTTACTTGAACGTTGTTTGAATTTCCAGATAAACTTACAGAATTAGTTCTTAATTGTTGGAAAGCCAAAGGAAAATCAATTATATTTTGATTAAACACTGGATTCATTCCAACCGAAGCACTAAAGCTATCTGCATTCCCCATTAATTGAATATGAGATGCTGAATTATAATCTGAATCAGGAGTGACTCTAATTGGTGTTGGCGCATTTTGAGGGTCTGCATACCAAGCGTTTCCTCCATTTGCATTTCCTATTTGGGCATATTGTGAGGCATTAATAACGTTTAAAATTCCGTTATCATAATTTACTTTCTCTCCTACTAATAATCCTATGTCGTTGCCATTAATATCGTAACACCCGCAATCTTGTGATGCTACTCCATAATTTCCATTAATAGTTACATCTCCTCCAGCTGCAAAACTACCATTTGTGTTTCCACTTATTAATTCAACATTGTTCTCAACAAATACATTAAAACATCTCGCAGGCAAAGTAGGATTAAACTTTAATCCCACAGTAACATTGAATGTACATTCTGCAATATTGTTAGAGCTGTCAGTTGTTCTGTAAGTAATTGAAGTTGTCCCAATCGGAAAATTAGAGCCACTTGATAAACCTGCAACTAAAGTAGTTGTTGCGTTACAATTATCTGTTCCGATAGGTGGAGTATAATTAACTATAGTTCCGGAAGAATTAGTTGTAAAACCTGCATCAATATCAGCAGGACAGATAATTACAGGATGAGTCTCATCTATTATATTTACATAGGCAATATCCGTAGCTGAATTTCCATTATTATCGGTAACAGTAAGTATAATAGTGTTATTGCCAATGTTATTGCAATTAAATGTACTTTTATCAATAGAGATATTAGCAATACCGCAAGAAGCTGTTGAGTTATTGTTGATATCAGCTGCCGTTATAAAGGCTTCACCATTACTATCCAAATGTACTGGGATGTTTTTTGTATTTGCATTTATGGTACAATTATTAACTGTAACATTAAATAACTGATTAATTACACCTCTGGCATCCATGTGATGATTTTTGTCCTCAGCTTGAATGTTAATCAAATTTTGACCAACGGCTGAAATTGTAGGAGTTCCTTTTAAAGTTGCTGTACCATCTCCGTGATCTGTTACAGATAGCCAAGAAGGTAAATTATTTCCGAAAATTGTTAAAGTGTCTCCATAGGGTATATCTGGGTCTGAAACCAATATCGTATAAGAGTATGGCAGCCCTACATCCGCAGTAGTAATGGGAGCAGATGAAAATGTTGGTGGAGTGTTAATAAGTTGACTAACTTCATGAGTAACTTGTTCGCCATATGAATCCTCAGCAGTAAAAATAACATGTTTATGACCCCATTGTGCTTGAGTAGGTGTCCAACTAAATACACCAGAAGTAGGGTTGGCTGCAGCAGTTGGAAGAGGATTGAATGATACTCCTGTATAAATAGGGAGCATGGCACCAGTCATTGAATTTTTACCTTCAATCGAAATAATGGCAACTAAATCATTCACATCTGGATCTGATGCTTGAACCGTATATTGAATCAAACTACCAGGACTTACAACAGTATTGTGTACACCTTCTGTTGGAGTTGGAGGTACATCAAAAACGGGATTCATAGAAATATTAATTGCCACACTAGTTGAAACTGTTACATTATTATTATCTTGAGCAGTAAAATTTATTAGGTATTGACCAAATTGATTATTACTTGGAGTCCAACTAAAAGTATGATCTATAGGGTTTCCATTTGTGCCAAATGTTGGAGAAACGTATGATCCAATGGGCATGCCCGATGCAGAAATACTAACTGAACTTCCAGTATCTACATCAAAAGCTCTAAGTGGGAAGGTAATATTCTGACCTGGAGAGATTTGGTATGAAAATCCATCTGAGGGAGTAACACTGTAATCCCATTCTGGTGGATTGGATTGCTCTGTTATTTCCATAATAAAATCGACCAAAATTGAGGCACCTTGGGAGTCTGTAATTACTACAGCCGCGTTATATAAATCACCAACTGTTTTGCCAATTGTATTAAATGTTGCCAATCCGTTGTTAGATACAGAGAAACCTGAAGGTTGTGAACCAATCCATCCATCTGAATTTGTCGCTAACCTATAAGATAAAGCATCATTATCAGAATCTACAGCAGGGATATTGAATGTTGCATTTATTCCCTCTTGTACATAAGCTAAAGCGGGTAAAGAAGTAACGGGAGAATTATTTCCTGAACCAATGTTAATTGAAGTAAAAACATACCATATTTGATTCGCATTATTTTCTAAACCTCCTATTTTACAGCATGATGAATACCAGATTTTGTAATCTCCGTCTGATGGGAATGTGTATGAAATCTCACCAGAATAATACTTAATGCCGTTGGCGTCGCTTGTAAGGTTTTCGGGAACTTTGCCTATTAATCCGCCTGAACCTCCATTTTTTTGAAAGGATAATTTAATATCAAGAGCTCTTGTCCAGGTACTTCTCCATCCACTATTTACTTTGAATATAATGGTTCTTCCTGTATGATCATTGGTGTCTACTCTATAACTAATATCTCCATATCTAAAGTGAGATGCTAAAACCGAATTTGTAAAGAAGAAAAAGCAAAGTATAAAGAAAATATTTTTAATAATGTTTTTCGGCTGTTGAAGTATTTTTTTTATCATCTTTTGCGGGGTTAGATAAATGAATTTATAGGTATAATTCCATTAGAATTAGAGTGAAAAAGAAATTTTAGTATTGTGCTTAAAAAATTACTCTTACATAAAAAAATTTCTGAAAATCTAAAATAGTATGGAATTTTTAGTCATTTTTCAAATGAGAGTCAAATGAAAACTATCTATGGTTTAGTTGCAAATAACTGTAGATAATCAGGTAAATCCCTATAAATTGTTTTGTTTGAGCAAAAAATGTTTTAGATTTAATATAATTTCTTAAAAACTGCAAAAGTTTCTTTATAAGAAAATGCCCAATCAATTATAAGAATACTTTATATGCAAAAGGTTTGTAGAAAAAATAGTCTTTGTACTTTTATGGTATACAATGGATAAATATCTGGAAATTTTAAAAGATTCTTATTTCAATTATTGGAATTACCTAAAAAACTCTGTTTTAATGGACTTGAATTGGGAGAATTATTTCTACGGATTAATTCTTATTTCGCTAATAGTTTGGGCTTTGGAAGCTATTTTCCCTTGGCGTAAAAATCAATCTTTGTTTCGTGAAGATTTTTGGTTAGATACGTTTTACATGTTTTTCAACTTCTTTTTATTGAATTTAATTGTACTAATTGCCTTATCAAACGTGGTAGCTAGTTTGTTTAATGATGCACTAGGAATTGTGGGTTTATCAATTGCAAATTTTCAATTTTTAGAAATCAACAAATTACCATTTATAGTCAGAATTTTTATCTTTTTTGTTATAATTGATTTTGTACAATGGTGGATACACAGATTATTACACAGAGTAGAATTTTTATGGAATTTCCACAAAGTACATCACTCTGTAAAGCAAATGGGGTTTGCTGCTCATTTACGTTATCATTGGATGGAGCCAGTAGTTTATAATTCTTTAAAGTACATTCCTTTGGCTATTATTGGTGGGTTTTCGGCTCAGGATGTTGCTTTTGTACATTTTTTTAATATTGTAATCGGGCATTTAAACCACGCAAATATAAACTGGAATTATGGGTGGTTGAAATATGTTTTAAACAATCCTAGAATGCACATTTGGCATCACTCTAAAGAATTACCCGAAGAAAGAAAATATGGTGTTAATTTTGGTTTGACTTTAAGTATTTGGGATTATATTTTTAAAACCAATTATGTACCACATTCAGGAAGAGATATCGAGTTAGGTTTTAAAGGTGATGAAGATTTTCCAAAAGGATTTATTCAGCAGGAAATATACCCTTTAGGTAAAAGATAAAAACTAAAAAAGTTAGATTTTTAAGGATTGCAATGTTTAATAAAAGCTATTTCAATAAATCAACATTTCGATTATCAAATCATTAATTTAAATTAGTGCTAGAGTGCACACCTTTTTTTAAGAATAAAATAATTCTTTTTTATGTTAAATGAATCATCGCAAAAACAGCATAGTTAATCATGTCTTGATAATTGGCATCAATCCCTTCAGAAACTATAGTTTTTCCTTTATTATCTTCAATTTGTTTTACACGTAATAATTTTTGAAGAATCAAATCTGTTAGGCTAGAAACTCGCATATCTCTCCAAGCTTCGCCATAATCATGATTTTTATTCATCATTAAATCTTTGGTAAATACACTATGCTTATCATATAAAATAGTCGCATCTTCCGTAGATAAATCGGGTTGATCTGCAATTCCTTTTTCTAATTGAATTAAGGCCATAATGGAGTAATTAATAATACCGATAAATTCAGATTTTTCACCTTCATCGACTTTACGAACGTCATTTTCTTGCAGTTGACGAATTCTTTGAGCTTTAATAAAAATTTGATCTGTTAAAGAAGGTAAACGTAAAATGCGCCAAGCACTGCCGTAATCAGACATTTTTTTTATAAACAAACTTCTGCATTCCTCGATAACAGTATCGTATTGTTTTGAAGTATTTTGCATCGCGATAAAAAAGTATTTTTGTCAAAAGTAGTAAAACTTAAAAGGTTTTCATTTATTTTTACATAGAATTTATAAACGAAAAAAATGAAAAGAATTGTTGTTTTTTGTGGTTCCAGTTTAGGGTTTAACCCTGTTTATAAACAAGCTGCAATTGAGTTAGGAAACGCATTTATAAAACAACAGATTGGTTTGGTTTATGGAGGAGGAAAAATAGGAATGATGGGGGTTCTGGCGGATACAATTCTTGAGCAAAATGGAGAAGTTATTGGAGTAATTCCAAAACTATTAGAAAAAGAAGAGGTTGTGCATTCTGGAGTCGAGGAAATGATTGTATGCAAAAAAATGAGTGAACGTAAAGTAATTATGAGTAAATTAATTGATGGTTATATTACCTTACCAGGAGGTTTTGGAACCTTAGATGAACTCTTTGAAGCTTTAACTTTAAATCAATTGCATATTGAGCAAAAACCTGTTGGACTTTTAAATATTAATGGTTTTTTTGATGCAATTTTATTACAGATTGATAAAATGATAGCAGAAGGTTATGTAAAATCAGAAAATAAAAGACTTTTGATTGTTGGTAATTCTGTGGATGATTTATTGCAAAAAATGAATAATTATAAAGCTCAAAAAGTGAGTCATGTAATTAATAAAGTAGTACGCTAAATGACGATTAACTGTAAAGGAAAATTGATTGATTTGTCATCACCCAAGGTGATGGGGATTTTAAACATTACTCCAGATTCATTTTATGATGGAGGAAAATTTAAAGATGAGGTTTCTATTTTAAATCAAGTTGATAAAATGCTAACTGAAGGTGCAACTTTTATTGATGTTGGTGCTTATTCTTCAAGACCAGGTGCTAAACATATTTCTGAACAAGAAGAGTTAAAAAGAATAGTTCCTGTAATTAATCTGTTGATAAAAAAATATCCAGAAATTATTATTTCTGTAGATACCTTTAGGAGTAAAATTGCTAAAGAAACAATACATGCGGGAGCAGCTATTGTAAACGATATTTCAGGTGGAAATATGGATACAAAAATGTTTCAAACCGTTGCTGATTTGCAAGTACCTTATATTTTAATGCATATGTTAGGAACTCCGCAAAATATGCAGCAAAACCCAGTTTATAATGATGTTATAAAGGATATTATTTCATTTTTTGCATCAAAAATTTATACATTACATGAACTAAAACTAAATGATGTGATAATTGATGTTGGATTTGGTTTTGGAAAAACGGTAAACCAGAATTATCAAATTTTAAAAGATTTAGAGCTCTTTAAAATTTTAGATGCGCCAATTTTAACAGGCATTTCAAGAAAATCAATGTTGTATAAAACTTTAGGTGTTTCCGCTAAAGAAGCACTAAATGCAACAACATCCGCCAATACAATTGCCTTATTAAATGGGGCAAATATTTTACGGGTTCATGATGTGAAAGAAGCTGTCGAAGCTGTTAAAATTGTAAATCAATTGAAATAATATTATGGGATTAAAATAGGAAATAATTTCAATTTAAGAAAGCTTTATTTCGTTTTAAAAAAAAATATAACGATTTTAACTAATCATCGCTTAATTTTTTCTTTGAGTCTATTCCAGGTAAATTTATAGTCACCAAACTTTCAATTTCCGTTTTTACATGTATAATGTTACCTTCTAATTTTAATTCTCCTCCCTTTCTTAAAACTTTAGAAATAACCTGTAAAATCAAGTAGATTTAAAATTCAAGCAAAAGCATAGGGTTTTTCAAGTCAAGTAATCCCAGTTAACAAAACTTTTGCAAAATACTAGTACTTGTTTTTTGCTTCAAAAAAAGCAAAAGTCAATTTAAAAACTATTACTTTTGCAAAATATGCAAGAAACTAAAAAACATCAATTAACAGATTGGTTACCAACAACAAACAGAGAAGTTAAAGTTAGAGGTTGGCAACAATTAGATGTTATTTTATTTAGTGGAGATGCTTATGTAGATCATCCCTCATTTGGGCCAGCTGTAATTGGTCGTATTTTAGAAAGCTATGGATTAAAAGTTGCCATTGTACCTCAGCCAAGTGTGAACGATAATTTGCAAGATTTTGAAAAATTAGGTAAACCTAGATTGTTTTTTGCAGCAACTGGAGGTTGTATGGATCCCATGGTTTCTAACTACACAGCCAGTAAAAAAAGGCGAGATAAAGATGCATATACACCAAATGGAGACAAAGGTTTTAGACCTGATTATGCAACTTCTGTTTATTCAAAAATATTAAAAGATAAATTTCCTGATGTACCCGTTTTAATTGGTGGTATAGAAGCTTCTTTAAGGCGTGTAACGCATTATGATTATTGGTCTGATAAATTGCTACCTACCATTTTAGAAACTTCTAAAGCGGATATGTTGGTGTATGGAATGGGAGAACAGCCTTTGAGAGAAATTGTAGAATTATTACAGAAAGGTGTTCCGTTTTCTAGTTTAAAGAATATCAAACAAACTGCGGTCTTAATCAATCAAAAAGAAGAGAAAATTCCTGTAGTGAATGATTGGGATGATGTGACAATTAATTCTCATGAAGCTTGTTTGAGTGATAAAAAAACATTTGCTTCTAATTTTAAAACTATAGAACAAGAGTCAAATAAATTAAAAGCAAGACGAATTTTTCAGGAAGTTGGAGAAAATACTTTGGTAATTAATCCACCTTTTCCTACAATGACAGAAAAAGAAATTGACGGTTCTTTTGATTTGCCTTTTACACGATTACCGCACCCAAAATATAACAAGCGAGGACCAATTCCTGCGTTTGAAATGATAAAATTCTCTATCAACATTCACAGAGGATGTTTTGGTGGGTGCAGTTTTTGTACGATTTCTGCACATCAAGGAAAATTTATTGCGAGTAGAAGTCAAGAATCTGTTTTAAAAGAAATTGACAAAGTAGCAAATATGCCTGATTTTAAAGGTTACTTATCTGATATTGGTGGGCCATCTGCAAATATGTATCAAATGAAAGGGAAAGTACAATCCATTTGTGATAAATGTGTTGCGCCAAGTTGTATTTCTCCTGTTATTTGCTCTAATTTAGACACCTCTCACAAACCATTAACAGAATTATATCAAGCAGTAGATAAACACCCAAAGATTAAAAAATCTTTTATTGGTAGTGGAATTCGTCATGATATGTTAGTGCCTGAATTTAATAAAAATGCAGATTCTAAAGAATTGGATGCTTACACAGAGGAGGTAATGACTAAGCATGTTTCTGGGCGTTTAAAAGTAGCTCCTGAGCATACTTCTGATCCTGTTTTAAAGTTGATGCGTAAACCTAGTTTTACCTATTTTCATAAATTTAAAGAGCGTTTTGATAGAATTAATATAAAGAAAAGACTTAATCTTCAGTTGATTCCTTATTTTATTTCAAGTCATCCAGCAAGTGAAGTAGAAGATATGGCTAATTTGGCTGCTGAAACTAAGAATATGGGCTTTCAGTTAGAGCAGGTGCAAGGTTTTACGCCAACTCCAATGACTGTAGCTACGGTTATTTATTATTCAGGATACCATCCATATACACTAAAACCAACCAGAACTCCCAAAACAAAAAAGGAGAAAGAAGACCAACACAAATTTTTCTTTTGGTATAAAAAAGAAAATAAAGATTGGATTAAAAGGACCTTAAACAAGGTTGGACAACAAGATTTATTAAAAGTATTATTACCAGAAAATACATCTTGGAAAAAGAATAAAACTACTCATAAAAGTGCTCAACACACTTTTGATGACGCTATCCCATTTAATAGAAGAAAAAAGAAGGTGAGTAGAACACCAAAAAGCAAAAAGAGAAGGTAGGTGTATTTTACCACTTACTTCAATTTATCCTATTGACAGATTATTTGTAACGGTACTTATTTCCTAACAGCAATCATCATATGAGGGCTAAAAGGCAATAAATATTCATTATTTTCTGTAAGTTTTTGCAGTGCTTTTAAAGTTTTAGATTTCTTCTTATCAAGCATATTCGCAAAATATGCATTGTCTAACCAAATTATGCCTTCTACTGCAAATAAATTGATAAACTCTAATTTTTGTTCAAAAAATTCTTCTTTCAATTGTTCAGGTTTGTGGTAAAAAGCATCTGCCAATAAAAAAGGGAAATCTTTTGGAGCATTATGAATTCCTGTGGTTAATTCTGTTTTACACATTTCAAAAAAGGAGTTTGCATGAATCATTCCATTCATTAAACCTACAACAGTAGATGCCGTTGCATTAATGGCAAAACCTAAAATAATTCCACCTTTTTTCAAAACTCTTTTTGCTTCTAAAATGGCATTAATTCTTTCTGTTTTGTCCTGTAAATGATATAAAGGGCCATGTAGAATAACCAAATCTGCAATACCACTTTTGTAAGGTAATTCTTGCGCTTTACCAATTGCAATTGAAAACGGGTTTTTAAGTTTTTTAGCTCTTTTTTCTGCAAGTTTTATATGTTTTAAAACAGGCTCTATCAAATGTACTTGATGACCTTCTTTAGAAAGCCATTCACTATATTTTCCTGTTCCTCCACCAACATCAATAATCGTAGTATTTGGTTTAGAAATATGTTGTTGAATTAATGCTTTTATACGTTCAAATTCAAAAATTCCCATTCCTTTTTCAAGGCGAGTTTCTTCTGAAGCTTTATTGTAGAAGTCTTCTAATTTTTTACTGATTAATGCTTTGTTTTTCATCAATTAAATTCTACTCAAATGTAGTTCATTAATTACAATTTAGAAACATACAAAATTTAAAAAAGAAAGTATTAAGTAGTATATTTATGCTTTTGTAATATTTTAATTTATGGATTTTAAAAAACTATTTTTCGTGTTGTTTCTTTTTTCTTGTGGTATTATTTTTTCACAAGATTTATTACAATCTGGCCCTATGGTTGGTTATTCTACAATGAGAGAAGCTTTGTTATGGGTGCAAACTAAAGAGGAAGCAAAAGTATATTTTGAGTATTATGAATTAGAAAATCCTAAAAAACGTTACAAAACGGAAAGTTGTAGAACCAATATAAAGTCTGGTTTTGTAGCAAAATTAATTGCAAATAATATCTTACCAGGTAAAAAATACGCTTATCAAGTATACATTAATGGTAAAAAAGTAAACATAAATTATCCTTTAGAGTTTCAATCGCAAGCATTATGGCAATGGAGAACAGATCCACCAGAAGTAAATTTTGCTATTGGCAGTTGTATGTATGTGAATGAACCAAGGTTTGATAGGCCAGGAAGACCATATGGGAGTAATTATGAGATTTTTACATCAATTTATAAAAAGAATCCTGATTTTATGTTATGGTTAGGAGATAATACGTATTTAAGAGAGGCAGATTGGAATTCTCGTACAGGATTTCTGCACAGATACACACACACCAGATCATTAAAAGAGTTGCAACCTTTATTGGGGTCTACACATCATTATGCAATTTGGGATGACCATGATTTTGGGCCTAATAATTCAGACCTAAGTTTTCCTTTAAAGAAAACAGCCGCAGAAATGTTCAAACTTTTTTGGGGGAACCCTAATTATGATGCCATAGATAAAGGAGGAATTACCGGATCGTTTCAATGGGCAGATTTAGATTTCTTTTTATTAGACAACAGATACTATAGAACATCAAATAAAAACTTTACGGGCAAAAGAGAAATGCTTGGCAAAACACAAATTGATTGGTTAATTAACGCTTTATCGTCTAGTAGTGCCCCATTTAAGTTTGTTGCAATTGGTGGTCAAGTATTAAGTACTGAAGCAATGCACGAGAACTACGCGATATTTTCAGAAGAAAGAAACTATTTGTTGGGTAAAATACGAGAAGCAAGAATTGAGGGAGTGATTTTTTTAGATGGAGACAGACATCATACTGTATTGAGCAAAATGCAAGAAAGTAACTATGTATATCCTATATACGATTTAACATGTTCTCCTTTAACTTCTGGCTTTAATAAAAGTAAAGAGAGGTTAAATGTCTACAAGATTGAAGAAACTATTTTGGGGCAGCATAATTTTGGAATTTTAAATGTTAGTGGGGCAAAAAAAGATCGTGTTTTAAAGATTAGTATTTTTGATAAAGATGGAAATGAATTATGGATAAAAGAAATCAATGCAAAAGATTTGCGATATCAATCTAAATAAAAAAAACTCAAAATAAACCTTTTTCATTATTCTGAAAGAATACTAAAATTTTATTTTTTTTTATTTTTGAAGTGATTAATGCTTTTTTTACCATCAATTAAATGCTATTAAAATACAGTTTAATGGAATGAATATCAATAAAATCCATTTTTGTATTGATTGTAATTTTATGCTTATTTTTAGCAAAGAATCCAATTATCCATAGTATGAAAACTAAAAGTCATTTTTTAAGCTTAATTCTTATTTTACTTTTATCAAATATTTCAATTGCGCAAGATTATTATTTTAAAGATAAGGCACCTTTTGATAAGAATATTCCAACTCCAGAAGAATATTTGGGTTATAAAGTTGGAGAACACCATACAAGACATGATTTAATTGTTGGTTATTTAACCAAATTGGCTGAAGTTTCAGACAGAGCATCTATAGAAATTTATGGGAAAACACATGAAAAACGAAAGTTGGTGATGTTTGCAATATCATCTTCTAAAAATTTAAATAATTTAGAAGAGATAAAATTTCAGCATTTAAAGTTTGTTGATACGGAATCTAATGTTAAAAATTATGACGAGGTTCCTCTAATTATTCAGTTAGGGTATAATGTGCACGGTAATGAACCATCAGGTGCTGAAGCAGCTTTATTAACGGCTTATACATTGGTGGCTTCCAAGCATAAAGAAGTTTTGGATTATTTAGAAAAATCTGTAATTTTTATTGATCCAACAATAAATCCAGATGGAAGAGACAGGCATACGCAATGGGTAAATCAATATCAAGCAAAAAACTTGATTTCAGATAATATTGATGCAGAACATATAGAAGCTTGGCCAAGAGGAAGAACAAATCATTATTGGTTTGATTTAAATAGAGATTGGTTGTTGGCTGTGCATCCAGAAAGCCAAGGAAAATTAAAATGGATGCATTCTTGGTATCCAAATGTTGTTACAGATTTTCATGAAATGGGAACCAATAGTCATCATTTTTTTGAGCCGATGAAACCTATTGGCTCTTGGGATCCAGTTATGCCAAAAGAAAATTATGAGGATTTAAATAATTTGTTTGCTAAATATTTTTCAGAGGCTTTAGATCAGGTTGGCTCTTTATACTATACCAAAGAATCTTTTGATGGAACCTATCCTGGTTACGGTTCTTCTTATCCAGATTTACAAGGAGGTTTGGCGTTGTTATTTGAACAAGCAAGCTCTAGAGGTCATGTTCAAGATACAGATTATGGAAAAATCACGTTTCCTTTTACTATCAAAAATCAATATATATCAACATTTGCAACCATTAAAGCTGCTGTTGAAAACAAAGCATATTTACGAGAGTATCAACAAAAATTCTTTAAATCTGCAGTTAAGAAAAAAGCAAAATCAGATTTAGCGGGTTATGAATTTGAAGAAAAATATGACAAGAACAGAGAAAAAGCATTTATAAATCAATTACTAACACATAAAATTAAGGTATATAAAAAAGGAGATACATATACTGTTCCATTAAAACAACCTCAGCATAGAATGGTACAAACAATGTTTGAGACCTATAACAAATATAGAGATAGTGTTTTTTATGATGCTTCAGCTTGGAGTGTGGCTAATTTTTACAATATTAAATACCAAGGAGTAAAAACAGTAAAATTAGGCGATGAAATTACAACTACAAAAAATATGGCAAATCCTGCAAAAGTTGCAAAAGCTGAATATGCGTATATTTTGAATTGGGATGATTATAATACACCAGCTGCTTTATATTTTTTACAATCTAAAGGTTTAAAAGTTGCAAGTGCTTTTAAGCCATTTTCTATTAATACATCAGAAGGAGAAAGGTATTTTAATTATGGCAGTTTATTAATTCCTGTGAGTAAACAGAAATTTAAAAGTGATGCTATTTTTAAGATTATTGCAACTGCGCAAAAGAAGTTTAATATTCCTGTTTTTGCGACAAACAGTGGTTTTAGTTTAAAAGGAATAGATTTGGGTAGTAACAATTTTAGAGTTTTAGAAAAATCAAGACCTGCACTTTTAATTGGAGAGGGCGTAAATTCTTATGAGGCTGGTGAGGTTTGGCACTTATTAGATACCCGTATTCATATACCTAGTACTAAAATAAGAATGACTAATTTTAGGAGAGCAAATTTAGATAAGTACAACACACTAATTATGGTTTCTGGAAGTTATAGAGAGCTTGACTCGGTTCAAATTCAGAAATTAAAAAATTGGACAGCCAAAGGGAATACTTTAATTACTATTGCAGGGGCTTCTAAATGGACTATAGATAAAAAGTTAGTTCAAGAAAATTTAACCAAAAGACCAAAAGAGAAGGATAAAAAAGTAGTAAAAAGATTACCTTATGTAGATGCTTCAGAAAATGCTGGTAAAGAAAGAATTGGGGGTGCAATTTTTGAGGTGCAATTGGATGTAACGCATCCTTTAGGCTTTGGATACAGATATTCTGAATTACCCGTTTACAAAAATAATAAGGTGTTTTTAGCACCAAGTAAAAGTGCTTATGCAACAGTTGCCAAGTATTCAGAAAACCCACATATTGACGGCTTTGTATCTAAAGATAATTTGGAAAACTTTATCAAACCTTCAGCATCATTGCTTGTGAGTCCGATAGGTAACGGAAGAGTAGTGCTATTCGCGGATAATCCAAATTTTAGAGGAGCTTGGTATGGAACAAATAAGTTGTTTTTGAATGCCTTGTTTTTAGGAAGTGAAATTCGAGTACCTAAGTAAGTAATACATATTGAATATCATCTTGAGCGCAGTCCAAAGATCTTTGTTAAATTTTTCAATTTTAATCCAGATGATATTGGTATTATTTTAAATGTTTATTGAAAAAAGCAATGGTTCTTTTCCAAGACAAATCTGCTGCGGTTTTATCAAACCTTGGAGTAGTATTATTGTGAAATCCGTGATTTGCATTTTCATAAAAGTGAGCTGTATGCTCAATATTATTGGCTTTTAAAACTTTTTCATAGGCTGGCCAACCCGCATTTACTCTTTTATCTAATTCGCCATATTGTAATAATAAAGGAGCTTTTACAAGGGCAGCTTGTTCATCATTTGGTTGCCTTCCATAATATGGCACTGCAGCTCCTATATCCTTAACTTGAACTGCCATCATATTAGAAATCCATCCTCCGAAACAAAAACCAACTACGCCAACTTTACCGGAGCATTTTTCATGATTTTTCAGGTAATTGAAAGCAGCGATAAAGTCTTCTAACATTTTTAAAGGATCTCTTTTTCTTTGCATGGTTCTTCCTTCATCATCATTTCCTGGATATCCACCTAATGGACTCAGAGCATCTGGAGCTAAAGTTATAAAACCCTCTAAAGCTGCAATTCTCCCTACATCTTTAATATATGGATTTAATCCTCTGTTTTCGTGAACTACAACAATTCCTGGAATTTTCCCTTCTTTGTCTTTGGGTATAGATAATAAACCATCAATTTTTAATCCTCCTTTTGGAGAGTTATAGGTTATCATTTTTGATTCTAATCTTGGGTCATCTTCTTTTATAATTATAGAATCTATATAATTGGGCGATATAAAACTTAATAAAGCAGGCAAAGTAATTGCGCCAACAGCAAATAAAGAAAGTTTTTCTAAAAATTGTTTTCTTGTTAATTTATTGTGAGCGTAATCATCGTATAAATCAAAAACTTCTTGGCTGATATCTTCTTTTTTTAGTTGGCTCATTTTATTGAATTTTATAAGTAGTTATAATTGCAACTAAGTTAAATAAAAAATCATAAAAAAATAGGACCAATCATATCTAGCCAATTTTTGTTAAAGGTCATTTGCTAATAAAATTAAGAGAATGTTTTATCTTAAATTATAGGAAATAAATAAAAGCAAATAAGTACACAATTGCTTTTAATTTACTTAGGGATTATGTGTTTTTAAGAATTTAAATGTGAATACTAGAGCAATAGCACTCATATTAATTACAAACTTTACAATCTTCTTTGTCTTTAATTTCTCCAACTAAATTGCCTTTCTCATTAATTGTAAAGCCACAACAATCCATAAAACCTTGAGCTATTAATTTTCTTGCTCTCTGAATTTGAGATTTTGTAGTAGATAATGTTTGTTTAAGCTCGTTTGCAACTTCTTGTTGTTTTAACCCCTTAATATCAGATAAGAATAGTGGTGTTCTGTATTTTTTGGGTAAGTTTTTTAAAATGCCTTTTAGGCAATCTTCTTCTGTGTGCTGACTTTTACGAATTTCTTCTTTTGATTCAAAACCAGCAATTTCATAAGTCTTGTTGTTTGATTTCCAGTGATCTAAAATAGAATTTTGAGCAATTCTAAAACACCAAGATTTTAGCTTTGTAATGTCTTTTAATGTATCTAATTTAGTGTGGATTTTAATAAAAGTATCCTGTAAAATATCATCAGTAAAAGCGCTATTTTTTACTTTACTGATGATAAATTTTTTCAGCTCTTCTGAATATGAAGTCCAAACTTGTTTAGTGTTCATTTTTAACAGCTACAGTTTTTACAGCTACAATTTGTGCATTCACAATTTTTACAATCTCCATTTTTACATCCTTCGCAAGTACAAGTGCAATCAATTTTATAAGTTTTCATCTTTTATGTTTTAAAGTTCATATAGAAGACAATTAAAATTTAAAAAAGATGCAAAAAAAGATGATTTTATTTTGATCTTGAACCTACAAAGTGATCTGACTTTAGTTTAAACAAAACATTAAAGGTGGTTAAGCTTCCATAAATTCTAGTAATGTACTGCTGTAAATCGACTTTATCTTGATCATTCAATATTTTATTAGAATTAATTTTTTGTTCCATAACACGAACTTTATCTCTAACCATTACAATCTTATGAAAAAAAGTATCAATAGGAATCTCTTTATCGGCCAAATTGGCATCAGCAGATCTTAAAATTAAAGTTCCTTTTTTCCATTTATCTGCAATAGGTGAAATTTCTGTAACATCAGACCATTTTTGAAGTAAGTTTTTCAAAGACTTTTCCACCTCATAAAAACTTATAGTATCCACTTCATCCTCTACGGCTTCAATAATAGTAAACTCACTATCAATTTCAATGGTTTCTAATCCATTTTCTATAAAAGTAACCCAGTAATGTTTACTGGTAACATTGGTGACGACTCCAACACCAAATACTGAGTGGTTTATTCTTGATCCAATTCCTAATAATTTCATTTGCAGTTATTTTATGTAAGTTTATTTAAGTGTTCAAACATTTTTTAATTAACACTTATTAGATTGATATCAAAAATAATTACATCTCCGGGTTTAATTTGTCCTGATCCACTACTGCCGTAACCCAATCTTGATGGTAATATAAATGTACCTGAACCACCTGTTCTTAACAAGCGTACAGCTTCTCCAAAACCAGGCACAACACCACCAACATTAAAAGTAGCTTCTGAAGATTCATCAAAAGTAGTTCCATCTAAAAGATACCCCTTATAGCCTAAAGTAACATTAGAGTTAAAGGTTGGAGATATACCACTACCAGAAGAGGTGATTTTATAGTATAATCCAGTGCTAGTTTTGTTAAAACTTAAATTATTATCATTGAGGTAGTTTTGAATATCGGTTTCATTTTGTTCCGTATAGTCTGTTATCTCGTCATCTGAACAAGAAGATAAACTTAATGCAAAAACAAATAGTAAAAGTATTTTTTTCATGAGGATTGTAAAGTTTTTACAAAGATAATTAATGTTATTTTATTTTCTAGGATTATTAGAGAGCGCAAAATGATAGTAATTTAAAAATCAAATAAAGTTAGATTTTACAATATTGATATAAAATAAAAATCCACACTTTTTGTGTGGATTTTTAATTTGTCTATGTCTGACTTGTCTTACATATTTCTTCTGTATTGTCCTCCAACTTTAAAAAGAGCTTCAGTTATTTGACCTAAAGAGCAAACTTTGGTAGCTTCCATTAATTTGTCAAAAAGATTCTCATTTTGAATTGCAGCTTCTTTTAAAATTGCAATTTGTTTTTTAACTTTAGTGGGGTTTGCTTTATTTAATAATTCCTTTGTTTTAATTTGATACTGTTTTTCCTCTTCCGTAGCTCTAATTACTTCGGCAGGTTGAACAGTTGGTGAGCCTTTAGAGCTCAAGAAAGTATTTACACCAATAATTGGAAATTCACCAGTGTGTTTCAAAGTTTCGTAGTATAAGCTCTCTTCTTGTATTTTAGAGCGTTGATACATCGTTTCCATAGCTCCTAAAACTCCACCTCTTTCTGTAATTCTATCAAACTCATCTAATACTGCAGCTTCAACTAAATCCGTCAATTCTTCAATAATAAAAGAACCTTGTATTGGGTTTTCATTCTTGGCCAACCCTAATTCTTTATTGATGATTAATTGTATGGCCATTGCTCTTCTAACAGATTCTTCTGTAGGTGTTGTTATGGCTTCATCGTAAGCGTTGGTATGTAAAGAATTACAGTTGTCATAAATTGCATATAAAGCTTGTAGTGTAGTTCTTATATCATTGAAATCAATTTCCTGCGCATGCAGAGAACGACCAGAAGTCTGAATATGATATTTTAGCATTTGTGCTCTAGAATTTGCACCATATTTTAATTTTAATGCTTTAGACCATATTTTACGAGCAACCCTGCCAATTACAGAATATTCTGGATCTATTCCATTTGAGAAAAAGAAAGATAAGTTTGGGCCAAACTTATTAATATCCATTCCCCTAGATAAATAGTATTCTACATATGTAAATCCGTTAGCCAGTGTTAAAGCCAATTGTGTAATTGGGTTTGCACCAGCCTCTGCAATATGATAACCAGAAATTGATACCGAATAAAAATTTCTCACTTGTTTTTCAATAAAATATTCTTGAACGTCACCCATTAAACGTAAGGCAAATTCAGTTGAAAAAACACAAGTATTTTGTGCTTGGTCTTCTTTTAAAATATCTGCTTGTACAGTACCTCTAACTTGTGCTAAAGTTTCTTTTTTAATTTGTTGATAAACATCTTTTGGTAAAACTAAATCACCTGTTAAACCTAAGAGCATTAAACCTAAACCATCATTACCTTCTGGTAAATCTCCCTGATATTTTGGTCTTTCTAAATTGTTATCATCATAAACTTCTCTGAATTTAGCTTCCACTAAATTTTCTAGTTTATGTTCACTGATATACTTCTCACAATTCTGATCGATAGCAGCATTCATAAAAAAACCTAATAACATTGGTGCTGGACCATTTATAGTCATCGAAACTGAGGTCATTGCATGACTTAGATCAAAACCAGAATATAATTTTTTAGCATCATCTAGGCAGCAAATAGATACACCTGCATTACCAATTTTGCCGTAAATATCTGGCCTGTGTCCAGGATCGTTACCATATAAAGTTACTGAATCAAAAGCTGTAGATAACCTTTTCGCAGGCATTCCTAAACTCACATAATGAAATCTTCTGTTGGTTCTTTCTGGTCCGCCTTCACCAGCAAACATTCTTGTTGGGTCTTCGCCAGTTCTTTTAAATGGATACAGGCCTGATGTGTACGGGAATTCTCCAGGAACATTTTCTTGTAAATTCCAATGTAATAAATCTCCCCAAGCTTTGTATTTTGGTAAAGCCACTTTTGGAATATCAGAATGAGAGAGTGATTTAGTGTGGGTTTCAATATTTATTTCTTTATCTCGAACTTTAAAAGTATAAATAGGATTTTTATATTTCTGAACCTTTTCCTCCCAATTTAAAATGATTTTCCAATTATGAGGATCAAGATTTAATTTTACTTTATCAAATTGAGCAATTAAGAGTTTTATAAAATCGGCATCCTCTTCTTTTGATCTTTCTAAAATTTCTTCTTCATCCAATCCTGTTTTTATGATTGATATGTTAGATTCTAAAATAGATTCTAAAGTTTGATGAATTCCGTATAATTTTTGAGCAACTATAACTTGTGCGTTTGCTTTTTTATCATAAGCTCTATTATTTTCTGCAATCTCAGAAAGATAGCGCACTCTACTTGGCGGAATTACAAATATCTTTTCAGACATTTCTTTGGTAATTTTCATTTTAGAAACCAAATCAGTATTTGTTTTTTCAACCAATTTATCCATAATCGCTTTGTAAAGCGAATTCATTCCTGGATCATTAAATTGAGAAGCAATTGTGCCAAAAATAGGCATATCATCCATGTGAATATGCCATAAATTATTGTTGCGCATGTATTGCTTTTTCACATCTCTAATAGCATCTAGAGCACCTCTTTTGTCAAATTTATTTATGGCAACTAGATCTGCAAAGTCCAACATGTCAATTTTTTCTAATTGAGTAGCTGCACCAAATTCTGGAGTCATAACATACAATGAAGTGTCAGAATGTTCTATAATTTCTGTATCAGATTGTCCAATACCAGAAGTTTCTAAAATGATTAAATCAAATTCTGCAGCTTTTAAAACTTGTACAGCTTCGTTTACATATTTTGATAATGCTAAATTAGATTGGCGTGTTGCTAAAGAACGCATATAAACACGATTATTGTTTATGGCATTCATCCTAATTCTATCTCCTAAAAGAGCTCCTCCAGTTTTTCTTTTAGAAGGGTCTACAGAAATTAAACCAATAGTTTTTTCTGGAAAATCAATCAAAAATCTGCGAACTAATTCATCTACTAAAGACGATTTACCAGCACCACCTGTGCCTGTAATTCCTAAAACAGGAGTTTTAGAACTTTTATTCTTATCATGTATTTTATCTAATGTTGTTTTTGCAATAGCAGGAAAGTTTTCTGCAGATGAAATTACTCTTGCAATATTTCCAATTTTTTTATGGGCTAAATCGTCAATTTTTACATTTAATTTATCACCTATGGCAAAATCAGAAGTTTTTACCAAGTCATTAATCATTCCTTGCAAACCAAGTTCTCTTCCATCATCTGGAGAGTAAATTCGTGTAATTCCATAATCCATTAAATCTTTAATTTCTTCTGGAAGAATTACTCCACCACCACCACCAAATATTTTAATATGGCTAGCATCTTTTTCTTTTAAAAGATCATACATATATTTAAAATATTCATTGTGACCTCCTTGATAAGATGTCATTGCAATGGCATTTGCATCTTCTTGAATAGCACAATTTACAACCTCTTCAACACTTCTGTCATGTCCTAGATGAATCACTTCAACACCTGTAGACTGTATTATTCTTCGCATGATATTTATAGCTGCGTCATGCCCATCAAATAATGAAGCTGCAGTTACAATTCTTACTTTATATTTTGGTTTATAAGGTGGAATTTGTTCCATTCGTAATAAAAGTTATGTTTTGGTTGGGCAATTTACGAAAATCTTAAAAATCAATCGTTATTATTGCTTTTTTTTAATTAAATTTAAGTTTTATTGATTTTAATTTATTTATTTTTTATAAATTATTTGGCATAAAACTTGTGGTAGTAACAATAATATTAATTCTTATATTTTTAGCATTATGAAAAAATTTCAATTATTTATTTTAGTACTGTTCGTTGGGTTGGCTTCTTGCAGTCCAATAAAAGTTGCAACAGATTACGATACAGCGGTAGATTTTAGTCAATTTAAAACTTTTGCATTCTACAAAACAGGAATAGATAAAGCAGATATTTCTTCTTTAGATAAAAAAAGAGTGTTAAGGGCCATTGAAACAGAATTAGTAGCACGAGGATTTATCAAGTCTGAAAAACCAGATATGTTAGTCAGTATTTTTACAAAGTCTAGAAGGCAAGTAAATATCAATCAAAATAATAATTTTGGATATGGATATGGTTTCGGCTGGGGTTGGAATCCTTGGATGATGAATGGAACTAACAATAATATCAATATAAATGAGTATACAGAAGGAACTTTATTTATTGATTTTATTGATAAAAATAAAAAAGAATTGATTTGGCAAGGAATTGGAACTGGAGCGTTAAAAATGAGTAATGTAGAAAAGAAGGAGGAGAGAATAAGCTTATTTGTAAAGGAAATAATCTCAAGATTTCCCCCAGGAAATGAGCAAAATTAATTTTGGAATCAGATATAAAAAAAACTCCAAAACTTAAAGTTTTGGAGTTTTTACTTTTATAAAATTAAGTTTAGCTAATGTCAGCCGACTTAACAGTTTTAATAATTCTACCAGCAATTTTATAAGGGTCTCCGTTAGAAGCAGGTCTTCTGTCTTCTAGCCAGCCTTTCCAACCTTTTTCCACAGTAATAATTGGAATACGGATTGATGCGCCTCTATCTGAAATTCCATAAGAGAAATCAGTAATTGATGCAGTTTCGTGATCACCAGTTAAACGTTGGTCATTAAATTCTCCGTAAACAGCAATATGTTCTTTCACAACAGGTCTAAAAGCTTCACAAATTTTCTCATAAGTTTCTTGAGAGCCACAAGTTCTCAACGTTGTATTAGAAAAGTTTGCATGCATACCAGAACCATTCCAGTCCATATCTTTACCTAATGGTTTAGGATGATAGTCAATATAATAGCCATGTTGTTCAGTTAATCTATCTAATAAATAACGTGCAATCCAAATTTCGTCTCCTGCTTGTTTAGCTCCTTTTGCAAACAGTTGAAATTCCCATTGTCCTGATGCTACTTCTTGGTTAATTCCTTCAAAGTTTAAACCTGCATCAATACATAAATCGGCGTGAGCCTCAACTAAAAGCCTTCCGTGAGTATTTTTACCACCAACAGAACAGTAATACATTCCTTGTGGAGCAGGATAACCTCCAATAGGGAAACCCAAAGGTAGTTGAGTTTTTGTGTCCATAATAAAATATTCTTGCTCAAAACCAAACCAAAAATCATTATCTTCATCTTCAATAGTTGCTCTACCGTTTGATACATGTGGAGTTCCGTCTGCATTTAAAACTTCTGTCATTACTAAATACCCGTTTCTTCTAGTTGGGTCTGGATAAATAGCAACTGGTTTTAATAAGCAATCAGAAGAATCTCCTGACGCTTGTTTTGTAGATGATCCGTCAAAAGACCACATTCCTAATTCTTCAACTGTACCTTGAAAATTTTCATGTTCTTCTACTTTGGTTTTACTTCTCATATTCTGAGTTGGGAAATATCCGTCTAACCAAATGTATTCTAATTTAATTTTTGCCATAATAAGTTATTCTAAATGAAATATTACAATATGATACAAAAATGAAATATTTTTAGTTGATATCAAAAAAAATAGGGGTAAAAAAAAATAAATTAAATAAAAATAATTTTATCCCTAATTTTTATAGGGTATATTTGTATAAAAAATAATAAATCACTAAAAAAATCTCATTATGTCAAAAATTAGATTTTCTGCATTGCAAGAAGCGCTGAATCGAAGCACCATAAAAGTTCTTGAAAATGAAAAACGATCGGTTTTATTTGGTAAAAATGTTTTTAATAAACATGCTATGCAGCAATATTTAACAAGATCTGCATATGATAGTGTAATGAATGCTATTGATAAAGGAACTAAAATTGATCGTAAAATTGCAGATCAAGTTGCTGTGAGTATGAAAGACTGGGCAATTTCTAAAGGAGCCACTCATTATACACACTGGTTTCAGCCACTTACAGGTGCAACAGCAGAAAAACATGATGCTTTTTTTGAGTCGATAAACGGTAGTTTAGCAATGGAAAAATTTGATGGAGAGCAATTGGTGCAGCAAGAACCAGACGCATCAAGTTTTCCGAATGGAGGAATTAGAAATACATTTGAGGCTCGAGGTTATACAGCTTGGGATCCAACATCACCAGCTTTTATTTACGAAACTACTTTGTGTATTCCAACTATTTTTGTGGCATATACGGGTGAAGCTTTAGATAATAAAACACCTTTGTTAAGAGCATTGCAAGCTATTGATACACACGCAACCGCTGTTTGTAAATATTTTGATAAAAATGCATCAAAAGTAAATGCAACTTTAGGTTGGGAGCAAGAATATTTTTTAATCGATGATGCTTTGGCAACATCAAGGCCAGATATTTTAATGACAGGTAGAACTTTATTAGGACACATCCCTGCAAAAGGACAACAACTTGATGATCATTATTTTGGGAGTATACCTACAAGAGCTATGCATTTTATGCAAGATTTAGAGCAAGAATGTATGTTGTTAGGGATTCCTGTAAAAACAAGACATAATGAAGTTGCTCCTAATCAATTTGAATTGGCACCAATTTTTGAGGAAGCTAATTTAGCAGTAGATCACAATTCTTTGTTGATGGATGTTATGCAAAAAGTATCTAAAAGACATCATTTTAAAGTATTGTTTCATGAAAAACCATTTGCTGAAATTAATGGATCAGGAAAACATAATAATTGGTCTTTAGCTACTAAAGAGGGTACAAACTTGTTAAGTCCAGGTAAAACTCCAATGAAGAATTTACAGTTTTTAACTTTTTTTATAAATACGATTAAAGCCGTTTACAAAAATGAAGAATTATTAAGGGCTTCAATTGCATCTGCAAGCAATGACCATAGATTAGGGGCAAATGAAGCACCACCTGCCATAATCTCTGTATTCATTGGTAGTCAGCTTTCAGCAGTTTTAGATGAGTTAGAAAATGTAACAAAAGGAAAATTATCACCAAAAGAAAAAACTGATTTAAAACTTAATATTATAGGTAAAATACCTGAAATTTTATTAGATAATACTGATAGAAACAGAACATCTCCATTTGCGTTTACTGGGAATAAATTTGAATTTAGAGCTGTTGGCTCTTGGTCTAATTGTGCTATTCCAATGACAGTATTAAATACAATTGTAGCCAAACAGTTAAAAGAATTTAAATTAGAGGTTGATGCATTAATAGATGATAAAAACCTTAAAAAAGATGAAGCTATTTTTAATATTTTAAGAGAGTATATTAAAGATGCTAAAAAAGTACGTTTTGAAGGAGACGGTTATGGAGCGGCTTGGGAAAAGGAAGCAAAAAAGCGAGGGTTAAGCAATAATAAATCTACTCCAGAAGCTTTAAAGGTTAAAATTACCAAAGAAACTATCGCTTTGTTTAAAGAAATGAATGTGATGAACAAGATTGAACTTCAAGCACGTTATGAAATTGATTTAGAAGAGTATACCAAACGCTTACAAATAGAAAGTAGAGTTTTAGGGGATATTGCTAGAAATCATATTGTACCAACAGCTATTAATTATCAAAATACATTACTAGAAAATACTAAGAATTTAAAAGAAATTTTTGGAGACGATTTTAAAAATATTGCTAAAGAACAAATTGAGTTAATCATGGTTATTTCTAATCATATTACACATATAAATGCGTTAACCATTAAAATGACAGAGGAGCGCAGAAAAGCAAATAAATTTGAAGGATTAAAATCAGCCGAAGCTTATTGTAAAAAAGTTAAACCTTTCTTTGAGCAAATTAGATATCATTGTGACAAATTAGAAACAATGGTGGATGACAATCTTTGGCCTTTAACAAAGTATAGAGAGTTATTATTCACAAGATAAAAATAAAACATCCTACTTTTCAGTAGGATTTTTTTTGTAAAAGCCTAAATTTGCAACCTTAGAATACACCAACATGAGCCAAGAAATTTCAAAAAGATATGCACAAAGAGGCGTATCAGCATCAAAAGAAGATGTACACAACGCTATTAAAAATATAGATAAAGGATTATTTCCTAAGGCATTCTGTAAAGTTGTACCTGATTATTTAACAAATGATAAAGATTATTGTTTGATAATGCATGCGGATGGAGCAGGAACAAAATCTTCTTTAGCATATATGTATTGGAAAGAAACTGGAGATATTTCTGTATGGAAAGGTATTGCACAAGACGCTTTAATTATGAATATTGATGATTTATTATGTGTAGGTGCTACAGATCATATTATGCTTTCGTCTACAATTGGCCGCAATAAAAGTAAAATTCCGGGAGAAGTTTTATCAGCAATTATAAACGGAACAGAGGAGTTAATTGAAGATTTAAAAAGTTTTGGTGTTACAATTCACTCCACAGGAGGAGAAACTGCTGATGTTGGAGATTTGGTAAGAACCATAATTGTGGACTCTACTGTAACTGCAAGAATGAAGCGCACTGATGTTATTGATAACGCCAATATAAAAGCTGGTGATGTAATTGTTGGTTTAGAATCTTTTGGACAGGCTACTTATGAAACTGAATATAATGGAGGAATGGGGTCTAATGGATTAACATCAGCAAGGCATGATGTTTTTCATAAATATTTAGCAGAAAAATATCCAGAAAGTTTTGATGCTGAAGTTCCTGCCGATTTGGTGTATTCAGGTAATATAAAATTAACAGATTCTGTTGAAGATTCTCCAATTGATGCTGGTAAATTAGTATTGTCTCCAACAAGAACTTATGCGCCAATAATCAAAGAAATTTTATCAAAATACAAATCAGACACAGTACATGGAATGATTCATTGTTCTGGTGGTGCACAAACAAAAATTTTACACTTTATTGATGAATTACATGTAATAAAGGACAATATGTTTCCAATTCCACCTTTATTTAAATTAATACAAGAACAGTCCAAAACAGATTGGAAAGAAATGTATCAAGTATTTAATTGCGGACATAGAATGGAAATTTATGTTTCACCAGAAATTGCAGAAGAGATTATTTCCATATCAAAATCATACAATGTAAATGCTCAAATTATTGGAAGGGTAGAAGCTTCTGAAGCTAAAAAGTTAACCGTAAATAGTGAGTTTGGAACTTTTGAGTATTAATTGATAATTCTTTTTTGTATTATGTACAAAAAAACATTCTTACTTGATTCTATCAAATTTTAAGCCCTAATATATCTTTAGATATATTTATTTATCCCTAATTTTTTAGGGATAATAGCTGTAGATTTGGGCACTTCACAATCAAAGCTTTTATAGACATCCTTTTTGGAGGTATGTAAAAATAACTAATACAGCTATTAAAGGGGAAATGATATTTTTAATCATCCAATTTATAAGCTAGAAAAACAAAAAACATACTATTAATCAAATAGAATAACTTTCCGATAAAAATTGTAAATTCGCAATCCAAGAAAAGCGTAGAAGATGATAGATAAATTAAGGATTGTAAAACAACGTTATGATGAAGTTTCTGATTTAATTATTCAGCCAGAAATCATTATGGATCAGAAGCGTTATGCGCAATTAATGAAGGAATATAAAGATTTGGGTAGCGTTGTAAAAAAGGGCGATGAATACCAATCTTTAATTAGTAATATTGAAGAGGCTAAAGAAATTATTGCTGATGGTTCTGACGCAGAAATGACGGAAATGGCAAAAATGGAGATTGATGAAGCCAATACAAGAATACCTCAATTAGAAGACGAAATAAAATTTTTATTAATACCAAAAGATCCAGAAGATTCTAAAAATGCAGTAGTAGAATTAAGAGCAGGAACAGGAGGAGATGAAGCTAGTATTTTTGCAGGAGATTTATTTAGAATGTATTCTAAATATTGCGAAAGTAAAGGGTGGAAGGTTTCTACTGTAGATTATTCTGAAGGTACTAATGGTGGTTTCAAAGAAATACAGTTTGAAGTTAACGGAGATGATGTATACGGAATTTTAAAGTTTGAAGCTGGCGTTCATCGTGTACAAAGAGTACCACAAACCGAAACTCAAGGTCGAGTTCATACATCTGCTGCAACATGTATGGTTTTTCCGGAAGCAGAAGAGTTTGATGTAGAAATCAATCCAAAAGAAGTAAGAATTGATTTTTTCTGTTCATCAGGCCCTGGAGGTCAATCTGTAAATACGACTTATTCTGCGGTTCGTTTAACACATATTCCAACAGGTTTGGTGGCTCAGTGTCAAGATCAAAAAAGTCAACATAAAAATAAAGAGAAAGCTTTTAAGGTTTTGCGTTCTCGTTTATATGATTTAGAATTGGCAAAGAAAAATGCAGAAGATGCGTTAAAACGTGGTTCTATGGTTTCTTCTGGAGATAGAAGTGCGAAGATTAGAACTTATAACTATGCTCAAGGTAGGGTTACAGATCATAGAATTGGTTTGTCTTTATATGATCTGCCTAATATCATGAATGGAGATATTCAAAAAATTATTGATGAATTGATGTTGGCAGAAAATACAGAAAAATTAAAAGACTTAGGAGATGGAATTTAAATCTCTCTAAATTAACTAATTAAAAATCCTCAAAATAATTATTTTTGAGGTTTTTTTATGAGGTATATCTTTATTTTATCAGCTATATTCAGAAGTTAATTCATCTACAATTAAACCATCTTCTAAAGTTTGAATTACACCTAAAGCGGCTCTTTCTCCAGAAATCATAGCGGCATTTAAAGAACCATTTAATAAGATATCACCCGCTAAAAATATGGTAGATTTTAATTTGGTCTCAGAACTTGAAATTTCATACTGTAAATTACTTAAATTAGGCAATGCTTTTTTAATGTGATAATGTTTCAAAAACTTTTTTACTTCAATACCACAAAACTTTTTTAAATCTTCGGTTACTCTTAAAACTAAATTTAATTCAGATAATTTGTGATCTTTAACAACAGTTGCAGATAGTAATTCTTTAGCACCTTTTGTAGAGGTTTTAATACTATTATGATAAAAAATATTATTTATCAAGGCATCTTTATCAGTAACTAAGCCTATTAAAGGTTTTTGAATGACTCTTTTATTAGTTTCAAAATATAAAGTATGACAACTTTTCCACTCGGTTTCTTGGTTTTTTAAGTTTGAAATTAAATGACTAGCTTCTGTTGCAATAATAGTAATATGTGTTTTTATTTCAGAATTATCTTTTAAAATAATCTTATTATCCAAAACATTTTTTACTGATGAATTAAAAATGAATGTTGTGTTTTTTAAATTGTGTTTTAATTGATTTGGAATTGCTTGAATTCCGTTTTTTGGCAAAACTGCTAATCCATCACCAAACATTTTATATACAAATTCAAACATCCTACTGGAAGTATCAAGTTTATTTTCTAAGAAAATTCCAGTAAAAAAAGGTTTGAAAAAATCATTAATTATAGCTTCAGAAAACCCAAAGTCCTTCAAATATTGAAGTGTAGTTTTTTCATCCTCTTTAAAAATATTACTAATATTTTTTTTCTTTAAAACTGCGTTGAGTTTAAGGATTTTGGTTTTATCAGAAAAATTACCAACAGAAGCTAGTAGGGTTGGAAAAAGTAAAGATAAATTTCGCAAAGGGTCTCCAATAGTTTGTTGTTTTTCATCCTTAAAAATGGTTGCGCCTGGTAATAATTCTTGCAATTCTAATTTTTCATAATCTAAATATTTTTGAGCAGCAGGATAAGAACTCAACAGTACTTGAAATCCATGATCTAAAATATAATCATCAACAATATCAGATTTTACGCGTCCACCAACTTTATCAGTAGCTTCTATAATAGTAGGTTTATATCCGAAATTTTCTAATATTTGAGCCGCAATTAACCCACTAATTCCGGCACCAACAATATGAATTTTATAATCTGATTTTTTCATTTTCTAGGTTTTTAAACGTTCCTTTTGCTTTCTTAAATAAGCAGTAAGTATCTTCTGTACATCTCTATTATCTCTTTTTGGTTGAACATAGAATTGATAGTCTTCGGCATTTATAAGTTCTGAATCTAAGACTTTATCAATGTAACCAAAGCCTTGATATGTGCCTCCTAAAATTAGGGCAAAACCGATTTCATTTTCGTACCTACCATTTTCTTTTATTACTATATTTTCTAAAGCTAAACCAATAGAATTTATAGCTTTTAAAACGCGCTCATTGTAGTTTTTAGCAGTTTCTAAGTCAGAACAAACGCCTTTACATTCTTTAATTTGATGATGGAAACATCTCCCAATATTAGTTTGTAAATGGCAGTATTTTGGGCAAAGATTAAATTCTATACATAATTTTTCTATAAAATTTCTACATTCTGCTAATGAGTAAAAACTATGTATTCGGTTAGGTGCAATTTTTATTCTATTAAAAGCTAAATGAATAATTCCCTTTTGGTCTTCATACGAAAACAGTCCAAAAGCTTCTTTTTTATTTTTTTGAGCACGATTATATTTAGGATATTGATGTTTTATTTCTGAAGATTCAAGTAATAAAGCTAATAATTCACTACCCGTTTCTGAATACGAAATATGTGCAATTTCTAAACACATTTCACGTTCTTTTTTCTTTTTATCGTAAAAATGACTAATTACTCTTTGTTTAATATTATTTGCTTTTCCAACATAAATGATTTCTTTAGCTGAATTTTTAAAATAATATACACCAAAAGTTTCAGGTAAATTATCAACTACTTTTTTGTCTAAAAGTGGGGGTAACGTAGCTTCTCTAGAACGTGAGTTTAAAAAAGAATTAATTATGAAATTATCATCTCTTTCTATTAATCTTCTGAATAACTCTGTGGTAGCTTCAGCATCACCTTTTGCTCTGTGTCTTCCGTTAATAGGAATATTTTCATCAGCACAAATATTACCTAAGCTATAAGAAGATAAACCTGGAATGATTTTTCTTGATAAACGCACTGTACAAAGTTTTTTACGTTTAAAATCGAATCCTAAATTTTTAAATTCATCTTTAATGATATTATAGTCGAAGTTTACATTATGAGCAACAAAAATAGTCTCTGCTGTTATTTCTTGAACTTTTTTAGCAATTTCATAAAACTTAGGCGCATGCCTAAGCATTGCATTTGTAATGCCAGTAAGATTTGTAATAAAAGGAGGGATATTTTGCTGCGGATTTACAAGAGATGTAAATTCATTTACAATTTTTTTACCATCGAAAACAAAAATAGATATTTCAGTTATTTTTTGACCTTTATATCCATTTCCTGTAGTTTCTATGTCAACAATTGCATACAATTTATCCTATAATATCTTTTAAATCTGCAATGGTTGTTGTTGGATTGTCAGCACCAAAAACAAAACTACCAGCAACTAAAACATTTGCTCCAGCTTCTATCAAAGTATTTGCATTTTTATTGGTTACACCACCATCTATTTCTATTTGACAATCAGATGTTGTAAATTCAATTAAATGTTTCAATTGACTTACTTTTTTATATGTATTTTCTATAAAAGATTGTCCTCCAAAACCTGGATTTACACTCATAATACAAACCAAATCTAAATCTACAATAATATCTTCTAAAACAGCAATTGGTGTATGCGGATTCAAAGCCACACCAGCTTTCATTCCTGTTGCTTTTATAGCTTGGACGGTTCTGTGTAAATGGGTGCAAGCTTCGTAATGAACTGTTAAAATATCTGCACCTAAATCTGCAAATGTCTGAATGTATTGATCTGGATTTACAATCATTAAATGCACATCAATTGTTTTTTTTGCATGTTTTTTTATCGCTTTTAAAACTGGCATTCCAAAAGAAATGTTAGGTACAAAAACACCATCCATAATATCAATGTGAAACCAATCAGCATTGCTATTATTTACCATTTCTATATCTCTTTGTAAATTAGCAAAATCTGCTGCTAAAATTGAAGGTGCAATTAAATTACTCATTTTTATAAAGTTGTGTTTTTTTTGTTCATGCAAAAATAGGGATATAAAACAAAAAACTCTCGAAATTATTTCGAGAGTTTTTTGTAATTTTATTTCTAGTTTATTATCCCAAATAAGTCATTAAAATCTTACTTCTAGAAGTGTGTTTTAATCTACGAATTGCTTTCTCTTTAATTTGGCGAACACGTTCACGAGTTAAATCGAAAGTTTCTCCAATTTCTTCTAAAGTCATTGGTTGGTGTTCACCTAAACCAAAATATAATTTAACAACATCCGCTTCTCTTGGAGTTAAAGTTTCTAAAGCTCTGTTTATTTCAATTCTTAAAGACTCATGTAATAAAACACGATCAGGATTTGGAGATTCACCAGAGTTTAAAACATCATACAAATTTGAATCTTCACCTTCAATTAAAGGAGCATCCATTGATACATGGCGTCCAGAATTTTTCATAGATTCTTTTACATCATTTACCGTCATGTCTAGTTTCTTGGCAATTTCCTCAGGGCTTGGTGGGCGCTCGTTTTCTTGCTCTAAGAAAGCATACATTTTATTGATTTTATTTATAGAACCAATTTTGTTCAATGGCAAACGTACAATTCTAGATTGTTCTGCCAGAGCTTGTAAGATAGATTGACGAATCCACCATACAGCGTAAGAAATAAATTTAAAACCTCTAGTTTCATCAAAACGTTTTGCTGCCTTTATTAGTCCTAAATTTCCTTCATTAATTAAATCAGGTAAAGTTAATCCTTGGTTTTGATATTGTTTTGCCACAGAAACAACAAATCTTAAGTTTGCCTTAGTTAATTTTTCTAGTGCTCTTTGGTCACCAGCTTTTATAAGCTGTGCCAATTCTACTTCTTCATCAGCAGTAATTAAGTCTACTTTACCAATTTCTTGTAAATATTTGTCTAACGATGCAGTTTCTCTATTAGTAACTTGCTTTGTAATTTTAAGTTGTCTCATCTAATTCTCTACGACTTTTTAAAGGATTAATGTATTGCTACATTTATTTATACGTTGAGATTTATAAAAATGTTACAAAAAAGTAAAAAAATATTTTGTGATTAATATTTTATGTTCAAACTTAATGGTAGTAGATGTTACGACTCTTAAATAGTTAGATATTATCAAAGATTTGATTAGTTGAAATTTATCTACTATATTTACATCAAAATAATAAAATTTTCAGATTTTCTTTAAGAATATCTTAAAGATAGAAATATTGAAGAATTAATAAAGTATTACATCGTCTGTTTCAATTAAATGAATCGACGTTAGTTTTCAAATAAAAGAATAGAAGTGCATATTAATAGCACCAAAATTTGATGGAAAGTTGGGGGACTGACTATCATGAGTGAGAAATCACAAAAAAAGAGACCGTTTTTTAACGGTCTCTTTCACTATATGTATTTAAGTTTTAAAATCTAAAATAATCCATTTATTTGTGAATCTATTCTATCTATGATATAACCCAAGTCCTCTTGATTTGCAACAAAATCTAAATTATCAACATCTATTATTAATAATTTACCTTTTGTATATTCAGAAATCCAAGCTTCATATCTTTCGTTTAATCTGCTTAAATAGTCAATACTTATAGAGTTTTCATAATCTCTACCACGCTTATGAATTTGACCAACTAAAGTAGAAATATCTGCTCTTAGGTAGATTAGTAAATCTGGAGGTGAAACCAAGTTTTCCATCAATTCAAATAAGGAGCTGTAGTTATTAAAATCTCTATTTGTCATTAATCCCATGGCATGTAAGTTGGGTGCAAAAATATGCGCATCTTCATAAATGGTTCTGTCTTGTATAATATTTTTACCACTTTCTCTAAGCTCTAATATTTGACGAAAACGGCTGTTTAAAAAGTAGACTTGTAAATTAAAAGACCAACGCTCCATTTCTGAATAAAAATCATCTAAATAAGGATTTTCATCTACAGATTCATAATGAGGTTTCCATTTATAATGTTTTGCTAATAACTTGGTTAATGTGGTTTTGCCAGCACCAATATTTCCTGCAATTGCAACGTGCATATTTAAAAAATTAAAGTTTTTCAGTCACGTCAAAGGTAATGAAAAAACTAAAACAGAAGGCGCTTAGCAAATCAATTTATAACCAAAACCTCTAATATTTATGATTTGAATATTAGGGTCTTTTTTTAATTTTTTACGAAGTTTACTTATAAAAACATCCATACTTCTTGCGTTAAAAAAATCATCATTTCCCCATAGCTTGTTTAGAATAAAAGTTCTGTCTAAAACTTCATTTTTCTTTTCAAAAAGATAAAAAAGGAGTTGTGCTTCTCTATGAGTTAGGTTTTCAGTGGTCTCTAGATGTGTCAATGTTTGTTTTGTAAAATTAAAAATATAATTTCCAATTTTTATGGTTTCAACGTTGGTTTTTAATTGTATTCTATTCAATAAAGCTTTGATTCTAACAATTAACTCTTCCATTGAAAATGGCTTTTTTAAATAGTCGTTTCCTCCATGTTCAAATCCTTCTAAAACATCACTTGTTTGAGATTTTGCTGTTAAGAATATGATGGGAATTTTTTTATTTTCCTGTCTTATTTCTTTAGCTAGTGTGAAGCCATCTTTTTTTGGCATCATTACATCCAATACTAAAATATCTGGTTTTTCGTTTTGATAAATTTCCAAAGCATCATCTCCATTTTCAGCATGATAAACAGAAAACCCCCTTGTTTCTAAACTCTCTTTTACAATCATTCCTAAACTGGCCTCATCTTCTGCTAATAAAACATTTATTTTAGACATTAGGTATGGTTATTTTAAAAATGGTTTGACTTTTATTTGATGAAAGTAAAATGATTCCATTATGCTTTTCTACAATTTTTTTGCAATAATACAGGCCAATTCCAAATCCTTTTACGTCATGTGTGTTTCCTTTTGGAACTCTATAAAACTTATCGAAAATTTTTTCCTGTTGATTTTTTTCTATACCATTTCCATCGTCAGCAATTGTAATTTCTACAGATTGTAAAATAGAATTAATATTAATTTCGATATTATTTCCTCCATATTTAATTGCATTATCAATTAAATTCGAAATTACATTTTCAAAATGAAATTTATCTATATTTAGATAAATTGGTTGTAGATTAGATGAAAAAATTAGTGTTTTATCACTGATTAATAATTGATGCTTATGTACTAATTTTTCTGTCATTTCTACCACATCTATACTTTCTTTTTTAAGCAAAAGTTGTTCGCTATCTAGTGTGGCAGTTTCTAGCAGTTTTTCTACCATTTGATGTAATTTTTTTAATTGAACAGATGATAGGGCTAGGTATTTCTGTGTTTTTTGTTTATCATCAATTACATTAAAATTTTCCATAGCCTCAATGGCAGTGGAAACTGTGGCAATAGGTGTTTTAAATTCATGCGTAATGTTGCTTATCAAATCATTTTTGATAGCAGCCAAATCTTTTTGTTGATTAATGATTTTTAATAAATAAAATAAACAAGAAATGATTAATAAAGAAAGTACCAGTGATAATGAAATTCCTCCAAAACCTCTTTTTAAAGCCTCAAAATTTGGGTTACTATAATACAATTTAAAAGCCTCATAATCTTTTAAGTATGTGGATTTTGAGGTTGCATAAAATTGTTTATCAACTAAATTGGAATCATTCGTTTGTTTAAAAAGTGTATCATTTTTAATATGATGAAAGCTTGTTTTTAAATTAATACCTTTATTTGATAATTGTTGCTCAATTAAGGAATCAATTTTTTTATAATCTATATTTTGGTCTAAAAATGAAACAAAGATAGGTTTTAAATTGGTGATCAATTTTAAGCTATCTGCAGCTTTTTTACCTCTAAAATAACTTATAGAACTGCTGTCTCCTTTTTTATTTACATGAAATCCTCTTTTTTGACTGGTAAATTGAGTAAAAGGATTAATACTTTTATTTTTTGATTCAGAACTAATTGTTGTGTCTTTTTTATCATTAAAATCAGATAAAACTTTTGTTGTATTAAGCATCATAGAATCAATTTTTTCTGGAGAAAAATTTTCATCTGAAGAAATTGTAATACTATTAATACTAAACTTTGGTTTTACATTATCCTTAGACTTTGAGCTATTTTTTATTTTTGAAAGTATTGCACCAAAAGGTTTGTTGTTAGAACGTATTAAAGTTTGTTCACTATCATAATCATTTTTAATAATGGTTAAGAAGTTGCTTTTAGCTAAAAAGGAATAATATTCTTCTACAGCATTGTCTAAACTTAATTGAATTTCATTTGCTACACGTTGTTTGTTTTCTTCGTAATTTCTATGGTTCCAATAAAATTGTACAGCAATTGTAGCAACTATAGTTGTTGTAATTAAGTAAAGAAGCAACTTCTGTTTTTGAGTGTTCATGGTACAAATATAGGAGGTATTTTACATAAAACTTGCTCGTTAACATACGTTAACACTCGTTAACCTAAATATAAGTAATACAATTGCATCTTTGTTGAGTAAAACAAAAAAATACAATTTATATGAAAAAATTATTAATATTATTATGTCTATTTTCTTTGTCAAGAACACTGGCACAACAAGAAAGTAATTTAACAAAAGAGAAGAATATTAATGGATTTACTATTTCATCAATTTCTTACATGGCAGACTCAATAGAGGAGCTTGAAACAATCAATTGGATTGATGTTAAGGAAATTTTTGGTGAAAATAGAAATAATCAGAAGATAGAATTAACTTTTGGTTTAGATTTTAAAAAATCTAAAAATAATTTTAAAAGTTCAATTAAAATTGCTGGAGAAAGCAAAGATTTAGATTCTTTAATTAAAAAGTCTTAAAGATTAGTAAGGTCATTAATAAAAATATCAAAAAAATATCAAAATTAAATTATGAAAACAGTAATCACAATGTTCGTCCTATTATGTATGACATCTATTCAAGCCCAAAAATTTAACGGAAAAGCAACTTACAAAACAAGCCAAAAATCAAATATAAAAATTGATGCTAATCAAGAAGGAATGACAGATAAAATGCAAGAGGAATTGCAAAAAAGGCTTCAAAAAATGAATCAAAAAACTTTTATTCTAGAGTTTGACAAAACTAAATCTACATATAAAGAAGATGTGGAATTAGACGCGCCAAAACCTCAAGTTGGTGGGAATAGAGTAATGGTAATGTCTTTTGGAGGTTCAGGAAAAGGTAGTATTTATTATAAAGATACACAAGAAAAAAGATATACTAATCAAACAGAAATTATGGGAAAAGTTTTCTTAATCAAAGATGAATTGCCCAAATATGAATGGGAAATGTCAACTGACACAAAGAATATAGGACAGTATACTTGTTACAAGGCAACTTATTCAAAAGAAGTAGAAAATGAAAATATAAGTTTTATAAATGGCGAAACTAAAGAAGAAATAGTAAAAGAAACAGTTGTTACTACAGCTTGGTATACTTTAGAAGTGCCAGTAAGTAATGGGCCAAAGAATTACCAGGGTTTACCTGGGTTAATATTAGAAATTAACGACGGTAAAAATTTAATTGTGTGTACAGAGATTATAATAAATCCTTCTGAAGTTATCAAAATTGAAGAACCTAAAAAAGGCAAGGTAGTGTCGCAAAAAAAATACGACGAAATTCAAAATAAGAAGTCTAAAGAAATGTTAGAAAAATTTAAAAGTAGAAACGGCTTTGATATGGGAAATGGAGTAAATATTAAAATGGGAGGTTAATTTTTTGTTTAATTTTTTCAAAATTAGATTAAACTTTTAAGTTTTTTTTAAGTCTTACAGAAAATTAATAAGATTACTTTTGACGAAAATTAAATAAAATGAAAAAATTAGCTACACTTATTCTTCTAGTGATAACAACATCTTTTTTTGCACAAAAGAAATTTGAAGGCAAAGCTGTTTACATGTCTAAAACAACAATGGATATGAGCAGATTTGGAGATAGATATACAGAGCAACAGAAAAAACAAATGAAAGCTCGTATGAAAAATTTTTTAGAGAAAACATATACATTAACTTTCAATAGATCAGAATCTTCGTTCAAGGAAAATGTTTCTCTCGAGGCTCCAGGCGGCGCTTCTGGAAGAAGTTGGGGAAGAAGTAACGGTCAAGGTTCTATTTACAAAAACGTTCAAGACCGTAAAATGATTGAAGATGTGGAGCAGTTTAGCAAACGTTTTTTAGTAACTGAAGAAATGGAGCAGCCTAAATGGGAGTTAGGAACTGAGACAAAAAAAATTGGACAATATACATGTTACAAAGCAACCATGACCAAAGAAGATACCTCTATAGATTGGGGGAGCATGTTTGGGCGTGGAAGAAACAACACTGCTAAAAAAGATTCTACAAAAACTGATGCTAAAGAGTCAGCTCCTAAGAAAAGAATACTATCAATAACTGCTTGGTATACGCCTCAAGTACCTGTGAGTGCAGGTCCAGATACGTATTGGGGATTACCTGGATTAATTCTAGAATTAAGTGCCGGGAGAACAACAATGTTATGCACAGAAATCACAATCAATCCTGATGATGCTATTGCTATTAAAACCCCAACTAAAGGTAAAAAAGTAAATAGAGAAGAGTACAATAAAATTGTTAAGGAAAAAACTGAAGAAATTAGAAATCAATTTAGAAATAGAAGAAGAGGTGGTGGGAGATCTTAATCATCTTTAGTAAATTCTATAATCCAACATAATTAATTCATAATATGAAAAAAATACTAGCGATTGCCATTTTTATGGTGTCATGGGCTTTTACTGCCCAAATTACATATACTGGAGTGGTAAGAGACTCTATTGGCGAACCCTTAGAAATGGCCAATGTAATTGCTTTAGATACCGTAGCTAAAAAAATAAGTTCATTTGGTTTTACAGATGCTAAAGGTAATTTTAAATTAGATTTAGATAAAAATACGGTTTACAATATTAAGATTAGTTATGTAGGTTTTAAAGAAATTAGCGAGTTTATTAAAACAAGCGATGTCAAAATGTCTAAAAACTACACCATGTTTGAAGACAATATGTTAGATGGTATCAAAATTGTTTCTAAAATGCCTGTGGTCGTAAAAGGAGATACCATAATTTATAATGCGGATTCCTTTAAAAATGGTACAGAACGAAAATTAGAAGATGTTTTAGAAAAATTACCCGGAGTAGAAATAAATGATGCAGGTCAAATTGAAGTAGAAGGAAAAGCTGTAGAAAAAATTACCGTAGATGGTAAAGACTTTTTTAGTGGTGATACAAAGTTGGCATCTAAAAATATACCTTCTAGTGCAGTGGACAAAATACAGGTTTTAAGAAATTATTCTAGTGTGAGTCAATTGAGTAGTGTGCAAAATAATCAGGATAGAGTTGCCATTAATATAAAATTAAAAGAAGGTAAAAAGAACTTTTGGTTTGGTGATATTACTGCAGGTGCAGGAGATTCTCCAAATACAGGGCTATATCTTTTTCAGCCTAAATTGTTTT
>Ga0206127_1000742_pt1 | contig 38839 bp, 33 predicted proteins | sample Helgoland_Spring_6_FD_148646 | JGI IMG/M metagenome (GOLD analysis project Ga0206127, IMG submission 148646) | Pelagic subsurface seawater microbial communities from Kabeltonne, Helgoland, North Sea - Helgoland_Spring_Bloom_20160419_1 | ecosystem: Environmental > Aquatic > Marine > Epipelagic ...
AATTACGGTTTCTTTCGGAGTTCGTAACTTTGCGAACCTAAACAAAGGAATTAAAGAAATTGCCAGAGTTTTGAAACCGACAGGTGTTTTAGTTATTTTAGAAACATCTAACCCAACATCTTTTCCATTTAAACAGGGCTATAATTTATATACTAATTTATTTTTACCAATTGTTGGTAAAATGTTTTCGAAAGATAAAGATGCTTATTCATATTTGTCAGAATCTGCAAATTCTTTCCCTTTTGGTCAAGCTTTCAACAATATTTTACAAAAAAATGGGTTTACACATACAGAAGATAAACCAGTAACTTTTGGAGTTGCTACAATTTATACTGCACGTAAATAATGATGAGTAAAAAAAATATAATATTCAGTTTTCTCCTTTTTACATCAATTGTTTTTTTCTCACAAAGTGAAAGAGTTGAATACCTTCCAACTTTTGATAAAAATAAAATTCATTATGGTTTTTATTTGGGCTTAAATCAAAATGATTTCAAAATTAGTTTAGAGGACGTTACTTCAATACCAGACGCTAACATTACGGTAAAACCAGACACTGGTTTTAACGTTGGTTTAATTGCAGACCTTCGCCTCCATAAAAACTTAAATTTACGTTTTGAGCCCGGTTTAATGACCAATTCTAAGAAAATTTACTTTAATCACTTAACTAGCCCAAGAGATAGTGTTAGAGATGTAAGTTCTACCTATTTACACCTGCCAATATTGTTTAAATTTAGCACAGATCGATACAGAAATATTCGTCCATACCTGCTAGCAGGAGTTTCATTCAACCATAACTTTTCTAGTAATGAGGACAATCAAGATGATAATTTTGCAAGTAAGTTTAGAATGAAAACAAGTAATTTTATGTACGAAGTTGGTGTAGGAATCGACATTTACTTATATTTCTTTAAATTCTCCCCTTCTATTCGTGGAGTCTTTGCAATAAACAATGAGATTAAATATGATAATCCAGCAAACGGAACAAGCCCATGGACAGCTCCAGTAAATTACATGGGAACTCGCGGCGTTTTTCTAACTTTCGCTTTTGAGTAGTAATTAGTTTTAAAGATTAAAAGAAGAAAATACTCTTATCAAATTTCTAAAAAATTTTCTCCAATACAACGAGTAATGACAATTTACTAGAGTCTTCTCCTAAATTCGCTCAATAACACAGCAGTTGCAGTAGCAACATTTAAACTTTCAGTTTCTTTCGTCATTCCAAATCTTGGAATCGAAATTTTATGAGCAATTAACTTTTTTATCGCTACTGAAACTCCATTTGCCTCATTTCCCATTATAAAAACCAATTCTTTTGGTAAGTTTGTTTGGTAGACATTTTCACCATCCATATCTGCAATAAAAGTTGGTAATTTGGTTTCTGTTAAATACCCTTCTAAATCTACATAATTAATAGAAATCCTCGTTAATGACCCCATGCTTGCTTGCACCACTTTTTGATTATAACAATCTACAGTGTCTTTTGAGCAAATTAATTCATCAACTCCAAACCAATCGCATAAACGAATAATGGTTCCTAAATTACCCGGATCATTTATTGCGTCTAAAGCGATGATTAAACCTTTATTTTCAGATAGTTTTTTATGAGGAATTCTGAACAAACCTAAAACTTTGTTAGGTGTTTTTAAATTACTAATTTTCTTTAAATCTTCCTCTGAAATCCTAACAACTTTCTCATCAGAAATGTCTTTGTAAAAATCATTTGTACAAAAAAGTGTTTCAACCTCAAAAGAAGATTTTAACAATTCACTTACAACTTTTACGCCTTCAGCAATAAATAATTTATGCTTTAGTCTATACTTTTTTTGAGATAAACTTGTTAATAGTTTAACTTGATTTTTTGATATACCCATTAATTGATTGTAAATAGAAATAAACCATCTAAAAATACTATTTTTGATTTTGATAGCACCGCTAAATTAATGAAAAAACTTTTTTTATCATTTTTATCCGTACTCATTTTTATTTCCTGTAATTCTACGAAGCAAGTTGCAGAAAATGAACACATGCTTACACAAAACTATATTTATATTGATAGCGTTAAAAATAAGAGTAGTGATCTTCAAAAATATATTCTTCAAAAACCCAATTCTAAATTTTTAAACTTACCTTTTGCTCTTTATTTACACAATATCGGAAACCCAAATAAACCGCAAACCCCTTCAGAATGGGGGGAGAAAAACCCCAATTCTTATCAGTTTGTTAAAACTATTTTTTCAGAAAAACAAAGTATTGCATACGCAAATTCTTTTATTAATTTAAATAAATGGTTTCTTAAATACCAGGGACCTGAAATTATAAACAAGAAAAAAATAAAAAGAACTGCAGAAAATTTATTAGCGTATTACAAAACCCAGGGATACTTTAAATCTAAAGTAAATACAAAAGTTAACTTATTTAAAGATAAAAAAGCTACAGTAGAATATCATATCACCAAAAGAAAGCCTACCCTTTTAGATACCATAAATATAAAAATAGAATCAAAGGTATTAGATTCTATATACAAAAACGCTGGCAAAATATCTCTATTAAAGTCGGGAGATGTATATAATGACAAAACATTTAGAAACGAAGCAAGTAGGGTCTTAAAACTTTTCAGAAATAGTGGTATTTATCACTTTACAGAATCTTCCTTGGGCTTTTACATAGACTCTACGAGAACGGATTATAAAACTAATGTAGATTTTTTAATCTCTGGAAATAGACTAGAAGAAAATCAAGGAACATATGTGAACATTCCTTTTAAATTACACAAAGTAAAAGAGATAAATGTAATTACTGATTACTCATTCACAAAAAAAGGGGAAAAACTAAAAGATTCTGTTTCGTTTAAAGGAATTAACTTTTTAGCGCATAATAAAGTTAAGTACAATCCTAAATATTTAGCGCAATCTATTTTTCTAAAGCCAAATCAAATTTACAAAGACACTTTAAGAAACTTAACAAGAAATCACCTAAAGTCACTTAAAAACTTCAAATCTACCAATATAAAGTTCAGTACAATTCCGGGAACTGATAATGAATTAAAGATGGATGTTTTTTTATCACCCATAGAAAAATATACATTAGGCTTAGAAACAGAAATAACACATTCAAATATAAGAAACATAGGTGCTTCAGCTAAATTTTCTATCTCAAACAGGAATGCTTTTAGAGGTGCAGAACTCTTAAAGCTATCTTTTTTGGGATCTTATTTTAATTCAAACAATGGTCCCGGCTGGGAAATTGGTGCAGACGCATCTTTAGAAATACCCAGATTTATAGCCCCTTTAGGTTTAAGCAAATTAGTACCTAAACGAATGTCTCCAAGAACATTATTTTCTATTGGATCTAGTTTTCAAAAAAATATTGGTTTAGATAGACAAGCCTTTACTTTTTTATCTGATTACAAATGGCAGTATAACACGAAAAAAACAATTCAGCTAGAAATACTCAACACCCAATACATTAAAAACTTAAATATTAATAGTTACTTTAAAATATACAGTTCTGAATTTTCAAATTTAAATAACGTAGCCAAAGTATACGACGCAGCCAATAATATTAGTACCAACTACCCTCTTTCAAATAACATAGACAACCAAGTAAGTGAGGCTATCAATTTCATGAGAACAGTTTCTAATGATAATAATTTTAAAGTTACAAATTCAGATGAGTACAACAAAGCTTTAAATATCTTGAATAGATATAATATTGTAACATCCGATTTTTTAATTCCTGTTCTTGCTTATTCTTACACATACAATAATCAAACAAAGTTTAACGATAATAACTTTTCGTTTTTCAAAGCAAGAATGGCTAATTCCGGCAATTTTTTAGGGTTAATATCTAAAAACACAAATACAAACAATAAAAAAACATTTTCTAAAATACCTTTAGCTCAGTATTTTAAAATCGATTTTGAATACAAGAAATTTTGGGATATAGCTTCTAATTCTGTTTTCGGTTTCAGAACATTTTTAGGTGCAATTATTCCTTATGATAATTCTGATATTCCTTTTACTAAAAGTTATTTTGCTGGTGGTTCAAATGATATTAGAGCTTGGCAAACTTATGAATTAGGTCCTGGAAGTAGAAATACAGGATTAGAATTTAATGTTGGTAGTCTTAAGTTTCTTGCAAGTGCAGAATACCGGTTTGATGTTATTAGTAAATTAAAAGGTGCAATATTTATTGATGCAGGAAATATTTGGGATATTACTGGCTCAAGTTTTGTTGATGAAGATGCTAAATTTAATGATTTATCCTCTTTAGAAGATATGGCTATTGGCTCAGGTTTTGGAGCAAGATTAGACTTTAACTTTTTAATTCTTCGTTTAGATATTGGATTTAAAACCTACGAACCTTATCTAACCGGAAATAAATGGCTTAAAAACTACAACTTTGCGAATGCTGTGTATAACATAGGAATCAACTACCCCTTCTAAAATGAGAGAGAAACCTATAACGTTTTCGTTATTTTTCACATACTCTACTGTCTATTTTTAGTACTTTTGATTCGTAATTAATGATTAAAAAAACAAAAATGAGTCATAATATAAAACCTGGTGTTGCAACTGGAACAGAAGTTCAAGATATTTTTAACTATGCAAAAGAAAAAGGATTTGCTCTACCAGCAGTAAACGTTATTGGATCAAACACAATTAACGGTGTTCTGGAAACTGCAAGCGAATTAAACGCTCCAGTAATCATTCAGTTCTCAAATGGTGGTGCACAATTTAATGCAGGAAAAGGTTTATCTAACGAAAATGAAAAAGCAGCTATCGCGGGTGCTGTTGCAGGTGCAAAGCACATACATGAACTAGCAGTTGCCTATGGAGTTCCTGTAATTTTACATACCGACCACGCAGCGAAAAAATTATTACCTTGGATTGATGGTTTATTAGATGCCTCAGAAAAACATTTTGCACAGACTGGAAAATCTTTATTTAGTTCTCATATGATAGATTTATCTGAAGAGCCTCTAGAAGAAAACATCGCTATTTGTAAAACTTATTTAGCTCGTATGAGTAAAATAGGTATGACTTTAGAAATTGAATTAGGTATAACTGGCGGAGAAGAAGATGGTGTAGACAACTCTGATGTAGATGTTTCTAAATTATACACACAACCAGAAGAAGTTGCCTATTCTTATGAAGAATTATTAAAAGTATCTCCTCAATTTACAATTGCTGCCGCTTTTGGTAATGTACACGGTGTTTATAAACCAGGAAACGTAAAATTAACTCCAAAAATATTAAAGGATTCTCAAGAATTTATCACAAAAAAATATGGTGTTGAAGAAAACCATATTGATTTTGTATTTCACGGAGGTTCTGGATCTACAGTAGAAGAAATTAGAGAAGCAATTGGTTATGGAGTTGTGAAAATGAACATTGATACAGATTTACAATTTGCGTTTACAGAGGGAATTAGAGATTATATTCAAGATAAATCAGCTTATTTAGCTACTCAAATTGGTAATCCTGATGGGGCAGATCAGCCTAATAAAAAATTCTATGACCCAAGAAAATGGTTACGTGAAGGTGAAAAAACTTTTAAAACACGTTTAAAACAAGCTTTTGCTGACTTAAACAACGTTGATACTTTATAAAAACTACCCTATTAAATAGGTGAAAAGCACTTTGAATAAATCAAAGTGCTTTTTTTATGACTTTAAACATCAAAAAGGAAACTTTAAAGAAAAAACTTTTACATTTGTACTCCTAAACTTGATTTCTATTTTTAAAAATAGGTGTAGAAACAAAATAAAACAGAATAACTAGTATGGCTTGGTTTAAAAGAACAGATAAGGGAATACAAACTTCTACAGAAGACAAAAAAGATACTCCAAAGGGTTTATGGTACAAAACCCCTAGTGGAAAAATAATAGATACAGAAGAATTAAAAAGAAACTTATACGTAAGTCCAGAAGATGGATATCATGTAAGAATAGGAAGTAAAGAATATTTCGAATTATTTTTTGATGATAACAAATTTAAAGAGTTAAATACAAACCTTACCTCAAGAGACCCTTTAAAATTTGAAGATACTAAAAAGTACCCTGAAAGATTAAAGGCAGCAAAAGAAAAAACAAAGTTGAAAGACGCTGTAAGAACAGCTGTTGGTAAATCACTTGGAAAAGATTTAGTAATAGCTGCAATGGACTTCTCTTTCATTGGGGGATCAATGGGTTCTGTTGTTGGTGAAAAAATAGCAAGAGCTATAGATTATTCCATAAAAAATAAAGTACCTTTTTTAATGATTTCTAAATCTGGTGGTGCACGAATGATGGAAGCATCACTCTCTTTAATGCAACTAGTTAAAACATCTGCAAAACTAGCTCAATTAGCAGAAGTTAACATTCCATACATTTCTTTGTGCACAGACCCAACTACTGGAGGTACTACAGCCTCCTATGCTATGCTTGGTGACATTAACATTGCAGAGCCTAACGCATTAATCGCTTTTGCAGGACCAAGAGTGGTAAAAGATACAACTGGAAAAGATTTACCAGAAGGTTTTCAAAAATCTGAATTTGTACTAGAGCACGGTTTTTTAGATGGAATTTACGAGCGTAAAAACTTAAAGAAACAAGTTAATTTGTATATAGATTTAATACAAAACATACCAATTAGAGCATAACTAAAAGCTTTTATTTACTCGCTTTATTATTCTTAGAGTAAAACTCTAAAAAAGAAGAAGTTCAGCAATGTTTCTATTCAAAAAATAAATTATATATTTGCAACCTCAATGAATAAATCATTGATATACATAATAATCATTTAAATAATATTGGAATGTATTTAACCAAAGAAGTAAAAGAAAGCATCTTCGAGAAACATGGTAAAGGAAAAAACGATACCGGTTCTTCAGAAGGTCAAATTGCACTGTTTACACACAGAATTAATCACCTAACGGAGCACTTAAAGAAAAATCGTAAAGATTTTAATACTGAGCGTTCATTAGTAATGTTAGTAGGTAAACGTAAGAGTTTATTAGATTATCTTAAGAAAACGGAAATCAATAGATATCGTGCGATAATTAAAGAATTAGGAATTAGAAAATAATTCTTACAAAAAGAGGCTCTGTAAACGTGCCTCTTTTTTTTATTTTGATAAATTTACACGTAGATTTATACAAAACAATAATTTATTTTTTTCTGCAGAAGCAGAAATTTAAAAGTATTTAATTCTGACTAACAGACAGAATCTATATAAAAAAATCAAAAATAGTAACAGCATTTTTGAATTTCCATTGCAACAACAGACAGCAACACAACAACAAACAATTTAAAAATTTAGAATTAAAATTTATGATTCCAAAAGTATTTAGAGAGGTTATAGACCTTGGAGATGGAAGAACTATCTCGTTAGAAACTGGTAAGTTAGCGAAACAAGCTCACGGTTCGGTTGTTGTTCAAATGGGTAAAGCAATGTTATTATGTACTGTAGTATCTAGCTACAAAGCAGGAACAGTTGATTTTTTGCCATTAACAGTAGATTATAGAGAAAAATTTGCTGCTGCAGGTCGTTACCCTGGTGGTTTTTTCAAAAGAGAAGCAAGACCAAGTGATGGAGAAGTATTAACAATGCGTTTAGTAGACCGTGTTTTACGTCCATTATTTCCAAAAGACTATCATTCAGAAGTACAGGTAATGATCCAATTAATGTCTCATGATGAAGATGTTATGCCTGATGCATTAGCAGGTTTAGCAGCATCAGCAGCTATTCAATTATCTGATTTTCCATTCGAATGTCCTATTTCTGAAGCACGTGTTGCTCGAGTAAACGGTGAATTCGTAATCAATCCAAGTAGAGCTCAATTAGCAGAGTCTGACATCGATATGATGATTGGAGCATCAGCTGATTCTGTAATGATGGTTGAAGGTGAAATGGATGAAATTTCTGAAGAAGAAATGGCAGATGCTATTAAGTTTGCCCATGAATCAATTAAAATACAATGTGCTGCTCAAGTTAAATTAGCAGAAGCTTTCGGAAAAAAAGAAACTAGAGAATACGAAGGAGAGAGAGAAGATGAAGAATTAGCTGCAAAAATAAATGACTTTTGTTACGATAAATGTTATACTATTGCTAAAAAAGGAACTTCTAAAGTAGAACGTACAACTGCTTTTTCCGAAGTAAAAGAAGCATTAAAAGCTACTTTTTCTGAAGAAGAATTAGAAGATTATGGTGATTTAGTTGGTAAATATTTCAACAAATCTCAAAAAAATGCAGTTAGAGAATTAACATTAGCAGAAGGTTTACGTTTAGACGGTCGTAAAACGGATGAAATTAGACCAATTTGGTGTGAGGTAGATTATTTGCCATCAACACATGGTTCTTCTATTTTTACTCGTGGAGAAACTCAAGCTTTAGCAACGGTAACTTTAGGAACATCAAGAGATGCTATAAAAATAGACATGCCTTCCCACGAAGCTGAAGAAAATTTCTATTTACATTATAACTTCCCTCCTTTTTGTACAGGTGAAGCACGTCCTTTAAGAGGAACTTCAAGAAGAGAGGTTGGACATGGTAATTTAGCTCAAAGAGCTTTAAAGGGAATGGTTCCTGATGATTGCCCATACACAGTGAGAGTGGTTTCTGAAGTTTTAGAATCTAACGGTTCTTCATCTATGGCAACAGTTTGTGCTGGTACAATGGCAATGATGGATGCCGGTGTTCAAATGATTAGACCTGTTTCTGGTATTGCCATGGGATTAATTTCTGATGGAGATCGTTACGCTGTTTTATCTGATATTTTAGGTGATGAAGACCATTTAGGAGATATGGATTTTAAAGTAACGGGAACTGCAGAAGGAATTACTGCGTGTCAAATGGATATTAAAGTAAAAGGATTGTCATACGAAATTTTAGTAAATGCACTAAAACAAGCTCGTGATGGTCGTTTACACATTTTAGAAAAATTAACTGATACTATTACTACTCCAAATGAAGAGGTAAAAGATCATGCTCCTAAAATGATTAACCGAAGAATCCCTAATGATTTGATTGGTGCATTTATTGGGCCAGGTGGTAAAAATATTCAAGAATTACAGAAAGAGACTGAAACTACAATTGTTATAACAGAAGACGCTGTTACCGAAGAAGGGATCATTGAAATTCTAGGAACAAAACCAGATGGAATTGAAGCAGTAATTGCTAAAATTGAATCTATGATGTTTAAACCTGAAAAAGGATCTACATACCAAGTAAAAGTAATCAAAATGTTAGATTTTGGTGCTGTGGTAGAGTATGTTGAAGCCCCCGGTAATGAAGTTTTACTACATGTAAGCGAATTAGCATGGGAACGTACAGACAATGTTTCAGATGTTGTAAACATGGGAGATGTTTTAGATGTAAAATATTTCGGTTTAGACCCAAGAACTAAAAAAGAAAAAGTTTCTAGGAAAGCCTTGCTAGAGAAGCCTGAAGGTTATGTAGCGAGACCACCAAGAGACGACAAACGTTCTGGAGGACGCGATAATAGAGGTAGAGACAATCGTCGTGATTCAAGAAAACCAAGAGAACCAAGAAAAGAGGATTAAATTCTTTTATAATTGACATTAAAAATCGCCAAAATAATTTGGCGATTTTTTTTGTTTATAGCCTATTTATAAAATGCTTTTATTTACTTTGTAAGGAACTTATGACAATTCAAAGTAACACATATTTATCTCTCGGAACAAATCAAGGAAATAAACTTGAAAATCTACAAAATGCTATTAATTTAATAGATGATAGAATTGGGGGAATTCAAAACATTTCATCTGTATACAAAACTCCATCATGGGGTTTTAAAGGAGAAGATTTCTTTAATATATGTATTGAAGTTTCCACGCAGCACCAACCTGAAACGTTAATGAATTCTTTACTAAAAATAGAGAATGATTTAGGTAGATTAAGGTCTAACGAAGATGGTTATCAAAATAGAAATATAGACATAGACATATTATTGGTAAATGATGAGATTATATTTTCAAAAACACTCATAGTTCCTCATTCAAAAATGTTACAAAGAAAGTTTGTAATGATTCCATTAGCAGAAATAGCGCCAAATGCTATTCATCCAATAGAAAAAACTAAAATCTCGGTTTGTTTACTAAACTGTGATGATTCCTCTGAGGTAACATTAACAAATGAGACTTTAAAAAGACCAACACCAATTTATGAGAAATATAACTATATTGCTATTGAAGGGAATATTGGAGCAGGTAAAACATCTTTAGCAAATTTACTCTCCCATGAGTTTAATGCCAAAACAGTACTAGAACGTTTTGCCGACAATCCTTTTTTACCAAAATTCTACGAAGATAATGAGCGATACGCTTTTCCATTAGAAATGAGCTTTTTAGCTGACAGGTATCAACAACTTACAGACGATTTAGCACAATACGATTTATTTAAAAACTTTATTATTTCGGATTATTATATCTTTAAATCTTTAATATTTGCTCAAGTAACTTTGCCGAAGGAAGAATATCTGTTGTACAGAAAAATGTTTGACTTAATGTACAAGGAAATTACAAAACCTGATTTATATATCTATCTGTTTCAAAACACAGAACGACTTTTAGAAAATATAAAAAAAAGAGGACGAGATTATGAACAAAGCATTGAGACTTCTTATTTAAAGAAAATACATAATGGTTATAAAAACTTTATAAACACTGAAAAGAATTTAAACCTATTAATAATTGATGTTTCAGAATTAGATTTCGTAAATAAACCTGAAGATTACAATTACATTGTCAATAAAATAAAGACTTTTTAAAAAACAATCAAATACTTTATTAATCAAAAAAATCCATTTTGATCTTTAGGTATTGATCAATTCTTAAATCCATTTATAAGCAACGAAATATGTTTACAAAAACAAGATAAATATTATTATTTTAACTCTAACTTCTCTGCAAAATAATCACAAAAATCACGCATTGTAGCACTCATTTTTTGATCATCTGTTGCTCGCTCAAAAGAATCAGCCATAGAAACTAAAGTTTGATGATAAAATTGTTTCATATCATCTACAGGCATATCTTTTGTCCATAAATCCATGCGCAAAGTATCTTTTTTCTTATGATCCCAAACAGAAATCATAATAGCTTTAGAAGCTTCATTATTTATACCTCCTTCTTTTGCTGACCAAGAAATTTCTTCTGGCACTTTGTTTTCATCTAAACCAACTTCAAACTTGATTTCTGAATTATGTTTTACTGACATTATTTTCTGGGCTTATATCTAGATTTCTTATACAAATCTAATTCATTAATTTTTAATAATTGCTGCAAAGATACATCATTATTACGCATAAACGACCTCACTATTTGCCACCCTAACCAGGCACCTATTCTGCCAGGAGATTGATTATCGTTTTCTAAGTAAAACTTAGAAAATGGTGCATTATCTAAAAACCTTTTATTAAGTTTTGTATCTGTACTAAACAATAGTTTTCTTTCAATGAAATACTTCCAAATATCTTCTTCATTCGCAACAGCCCAATCAAGTTTTTTCTCTAAAAATCCAATTTTTAATTTATCTGAAATAGTAGGCAAATACAGATCTAATAAATACATTTTCTTTCCTTGATGAATCATTTTCCCAATAAAACTTCTACTGCTAAGAGACGGAATCAGATTTACTGAAATTGAATTAGCAATATCTACAATTATATTTTCTTTAGTATTATTCTCTTTTATGTACTTTGGATAATCTGAATAAAATTCATGTTCTTTTCCTAAATATACATCCAAAGAAATGAGTAGTATACTATCTGCATAAATCACACGACTATCATAATCTATATTAGAAATCATCGTAGTTATATTGGGTGATTTAAATTTAGGATTATAATATTTTATGTGTTTGAAAAGAGATGTTAATTGTAATTCTAAACCAGAAATATCACTATATATTTTTTGTGTTTCATTAAATAAATCGATTTCTTCTTTATTAGACATTTTAGACATTGCAAGACTATCTGAAAATGATCTTGGAAATAAGTAAGGATATTTATTTTTTAAAAGAGGTAAATTCTCTTTATTAGATTTATAAAAATCAATCTCATACCTATTTACTAAAAACTCTACATCAATACCAGATACATCAACAAATCCTTTATTATCTGAGCTACATGATGTAATGGTTAATAAAATCAAAAAAACTATTATAAAAAATCTCATAAACTTCGTATCTTGCTATTGAAAATATAAAACGATAAAAATACTAAAATAGTTTATCAATGAATACCGTAAAAGTTGCAGATCATATTATAAAATGGCTAAAAGAATATGCTAAAAATGCAAAAGTAAAAGGATTTGTTGTTGGAGTATCTGGCGGAATTGATTCTGCCCTAACATCAACACTTTGCGCAAAGACCGGTTTCCCAACTCTATGTGTGGAATTGCCCATCCACCAGGCAAAAAATCAAGTTACGAGAGCGCAAGAACATATTAACTCATTAAAAAGTAAATTTGAGAATGTTTGTGATATTAGAGTTGATTTAACTTCTACTTTTGAGGATTTTAAAAATGTAGTTCCGAAAACGGAATCTTCCGTAAAAGTAGATTTGTCTTTAGCTAACACCAGAGCAAGATTAAGAATGACTACTCTATACTATTTAGCCGGCTTACATAGCTATTTAGTTATAGGAACAGGTAATAAAGTCGAAGATTTTGGGGTAGGATTTTACACTAAATATGGTGATGGAGGTGTGGACTTAAGTCCTATTGCAGATTTAATGAAATCTGAAGTTTATGAATTAGCTGCATTTCTTGATGTCCCAAATTCAATACAAAAAGCAGCTCCAACAGATGGATTATTTGGAGATAGTAGAACTGATGAAGATCAAATAGGAGCTTCTTATGATGAGTTAGAATGGGCAATGGATATGCAAAGTAAAGGAAAATCAGAAAATGATTTTTCCGGAAGAGAATATGAGGTCTTTAAAATATATTTGAAACTAAACAAGGCTAATCAGCACAAAATGGAACCAATACCTATTTGTAAAATACCTAAAGAACTTCAATAAAATAATTCTTAACAACAAAAAAGCCTTAATTATGTAGAACACAATTGAGGCTTTTTTTTATTTTCTTTATAATAAGTTTGCTGATAGCATACTCTGCTTTATTCTCATATATGCTCTTTTTTTTGAACCTTTTGATATTTCATAAGGTAATAAAACGAACAATTTAAGCACGTTTAGTACTTGTACTAGTTTTTTCATTATGTGAGGGATTTCTTTTTAGCGTTCGCAATATACACAAAAATATTTAATTGCAATAATAATTACTGTAGGTGAAAACACCTGTTTTTACAATTTTAAAAATCATACAACTCTATTTAACTTTTCAAAAAGCCTCATTTTCAAGCTTGTATAATTTCTAATAATATCTAAATCTATTGATGCACTTTGGTCCTTAACAGCCTGATTCATCAATTCTTCAATCTTTTCTCCAATTAATACTCTTCTTAAATTGTAAACAACGTCGTTTACTCCTTTCGCTAAAACCTCTAAAACGGACTTAACTTCTATATTTTGCCCTTCCCAATCACTCAACTGGCGGTTAGGATTTTCTTTCTCCATTAAAATAGAGGTTACAATTGTAGATATATCAGAATTTTGATGATTGATTAAACCATCAATATCTAATTTTTCTAATTGATTCAATTGATGAATAATTTCTGTATAAATTTCCTGAAAAAGAACATTAGAAAATTCTATTTCATCCTCATGCAAATGCACATAAATTTCAGCAGAAACCGTATTTTCATACTTTCTTGTTTCTATATGTTCTACTCCTTCCTCATCAACATTAATTACCTCTTCACTAAATTCAACTTGCTCATTTCCATATAAAAGCAAAATTTTAATAATTTCATTTTCAAGAATACTTAGTTGATCTATTTTTTGAGTAGAAACCGCACCACCTTTAACCAAACCCATTTGAGCCTGTTCTTGGTTCATAAAATATTCTGCGGGTGGCTCATTTGGATCTTGCGGTGCTCTATTTTGCTGTCTGTTTTTTTTGTTTTTTTCTTGTATTCCTTTTTTTAATAATTGGGCTAACTCACTAAATAAAACTCGCTCAGAAATATCCATAACTCTAGCACATTCTTGGACATACACTTCTCGCTGAATACCATCTGGAATTTTAGAAATGCTACTAACAATATCTCTAATAACACCTGCTTTTTTTATAGGATCGTTTTTGGAGTCTTTTAATAAAAGTGAAACTTTAAAGTTGATAAAGTCTTGAGCAGAATTTTCTAGATACTCTTTTAGCTCAGCTTCCGAATTTGATTTTGCAAAACTATCAGGATCTTCTCCTTCAGGGAATTGAACTACTTTTACGTTCATTCCTTGCTCTAAAATTAAATCTATACCCCGAATAGAGGCTCTAATTCCCGCCGCATCTCCATCAAAAAGAACTGTTATATTTTTGGTAAGTCTATTTATCAATCGTATTTGATCTGGTGTTAGCGCAGTACCAGAGGAAGCTACAACATTTTCTACACCAGACTGGTTAAAAGAAATTACATCTGTATAACCTTCTACCAAAAAACAATTATCTTGTTTTGCTATTTCTTTTTTAGCTTGATATAATCCATAAAGAATTTTACTCTTGTGATAAATATCGCTTTCGGGTGAGTTTAAATATTTAGCCGCCTTTTTATCAGAAGTTAAAATACGACCTCCGAAACCTAAAATACGACCCGACATAGAATGTATTGGAAACATTACGCGCCCTTTAAAACGATCAAATTGTTTGTTTTCTTTTACAATTGTTAATCCTGTTGAAGCAAGATATTTTATATCATATCCTTTTGCTAAAGCACTTTTTGTAAAATTATCCCATTCATCGATACAATATCCTAATTCAAATCTTTTAATGGTTTCATCTGTAAAACCACGTTCTCTAAAATAAGATAATCCAATCGCCTTTCCTTTATTAGAATTTAGCATTAAATCATGAAAATAGTCTTTGGCAAAATTAGATACCAAAAACATACTCTCTCGTTCATTCATCTGCGCCTTCTCTTCAGATGATCTTTCAGTTTCTTCAATTTCTATATTGTACTTTTTAGCCAACCACCTTAACGCTTCTGGATATGAAAAATGCTCATGTTCCATTAAAAAAGAAACTGAGTTACCTCCTTTCCCAGTAGAAAAATCTTTCCAAATTTGTTTTACTGGAGATACCATAAAGGATGGTGATTTTTCATCTGTAAAAGGACTTAACCCTTTAAAGTTACTTCCTGCTTTTTTAAGCTGAACAAATTCACCAATAACCTCTTCTACCCTTGCAGATTCAAAAATTTGGTCTATGGTACTTCTTACTATCATGAATGCTATTTATTGGAAAGTGAAAACAAAGATAAGAAAACCTTATTTCTGATAAATTTTATAATTAAAAAACCTCACTAAATTAATAATGAGGTTTCAATATCTATTTTTTTTACCTTAAGAGGCTGTCCTTAATTTTTTTAATGTTGTATTTGTTAATTTTGCCTCTGCGTAATCTTTAGTCACGTTAAATTCTTTTTCATCAGAACTCGGTAAATCAAACATGGCATCTGTAAATATAGCCTCACATAAAGAACGTAACCCCCTTGCTCCTAGCTTATACTCAATTGCTTTTTCAACGATATAATTTAAAGCCTCGTCCTCTATAACAAAGTCAACATCATCCATTAAAAATAGCTTAGCATATTGCTTAATTATCGCATTTTTAGGCTCTGTTAAAATTGACCTTAAGGTTTTAGCATCTAAAGGGTTCATGTAACTCAACACAGGTAAACGCCCAATAATTTCTGGAATTAATCCAAATGCTTTTAAATCTGATGGTATAATATATTGCAACAAATTTTCTTCATCTACTTTATCATCATCTAAAGAGGCACTAAAACCTACAGCTTGCATATTTAAACGCTTACTTATAAGTCTTTCAATTCCTGAAAACGCGCCACCAGCAATAAACAAAATTTCTTTAGTGTTTACTTCTATAAATTTTTGTTCAGGATGTTTTCTTCCACCTTTTGGTGCAACATTAACAACGGTTCCCTCTAATAATTTTAATAAAGCTTGCTGCACTCCTTCTCCAGAAACATCCCTTGTTATAGAAGGATTATCACCTTTTCTGGCAATTTTATCAATTTCATCAATAAAAATTATACCTCTTTGTGCCTTTTCTACATCATAATCTGCAGCTTGCAATAATTTACTTAAAATGCTTTCTACATCTTCACCAACATAACCTGCTTGTGTTAAGACAGTAGCATCAACGATTGCAAAAGGTATATTAAGCATTCTTGCAATTGTTTTTGCAACCAAGGTTTTACCTGTACCGGTTTCTCCTACTAAGACAATATTAGACTTTTCAATTTCTACATCATCTTCACTTTCTTCTTGTAATAAACGCTTATAGTGATTATAAACAGCAACTGCCATTGCTCTTTTTGTTTCATCTTGACCAATTATATATTGATCTAAAAACTCTTTGATTTCCAAAGGTTTTTTAAGTATTAAATCTTTAGAAAGCTTATTTGATTTTGAATCAGAAACTTCTTCTTCCACAATTCCATGAGCTTGCTCAATACATTTATCACAAATATGGGCATCTATTCCTGCAATTAGCAAGTCAGTTTCTGCTTTTTTTCGTCCACAAAACGAACATTCTAAATTTTCTTCTTTCGACATTATATCTACTTTATTCTTTTAGGATTTAACCTATATTTTTCTCGCTAAAACTTCATCAATCATTCCATAAGCCTTCGCCTCTTCTGCTTTCATCCAATAATCTCTATCAGAATCATTATGAACTTTTTCAATAGTTTGTCCTGAATGATTTGCAATAATAGCATACAACTCATCTTTCAATTTTAAAATTTCTCTAGTCGTAATTTCAATATCTGAAGCCTGACCTTGAGTTCCTCCTAAAGGTTGATGAATCATAACTCTAGAGTGTGGCAATGCAGAGCGTTTCCCTTTTGCTCCCGCACACATTAAAACCGCTCCCATAGAAGCTGCCATACCTGTACAAATTGTTGCAACATCTGGTTTTATAAACTGCATTGTATCATAAATACCTAAACCGGCATAAACGCCTCCACCTGGTGAATTAATATAAATTGAAATATCTTTATTTGCGTCTACACTTTCTAAAAACAATAACTGCGCCTGAATAACATTCGCTACTTGATCGTTAATTCCTGTACCCAAAAAGATAATTCTATCCATCATTAACCGAGAAAAAACATCCATCTGCGTAATGTTCATTTGACGTTCTTCCATAATATATGGCGTTAAACTACTTGTTATTTTACCTAAATATGTGCTGTTTATTCCTTGATGTTTTGTTGCGTATTTTTCGAACTCTTTTCCGTAATCCATTTTCGTGCTTCTATTTTAAGTTTAATAGTGTAAATATAAGAACTATTTATTACTATTTTGTTTGAGTGAGTCGCTAAAAAAAACCTGAATCTAACAATTCAGGTTTTCTCTTTATCCATTGTGTTCATCAGCAAAAATTGATACCAAAAACAGTATGATTATTACTTATAAACTTCTTTTATGAAATCTTCGTAAGAAAGCTCTTTCGATTTAAAACTCATATTCTCTTTATAAAAAGCCAATAATTTTTGGCTCATTAATTGAGATTGTAATTTTTGAGCTTCTTCTTGGTTTTGTAAAATTCTACCAGCAATATCATCCAATTCTTTTTCTTCTGGATTCATGTTACCAAACTGAGCCATTTGCGAACGGATAAATCCTTTTGCATAATCTACCAATTCTTTGTAATCTAATTTAATATCATTATCCTTCATAATCTTTCCTTCGATTAATTGATAACGTAAACCTTTCTCAGACTTATCAAATTCTGCTGTAGCTTCCTCTTCAGTCAACTCTTTTTCTCCTGCAGTTTTTAACCATTTCTTTAAGAAACTAGCTGGTAAATCAAATTTTGTGTTTTCTACTAAATACTCTGTAATTGCATTTAGTAATTGCTGATCTCCCTGCTGCTCAAATTGCTTTTCGGCATCTATTTTAATTTTTGCCTTTAATTCAGTTACAGAAGTTACACTTCCATCAGAAAACAATTTATCAAATAACTCTTTATCTAACTCAGCTAATTCTGTTTTTGTAATTTCTTCTATTGTTACAGAAACTGTAACATTTAAATCTTTTGCAGCATCTTTGGAAACACCTAAAATGTGTTCTAACTTGTTATTATCCTCAAATAACCCCTTGGTTTCTAATTCGATTACGTCACCAACCTTAGCTCCAATTACTTTCTTTTCATTTTTCTTTCCTTTCAGATCTTTTACTAAAAAAGTAGATTTTTTGTTGATTTCGTTTTCTTCGTTTACAAAAGTAGCTGTTACATTTGAATCCACTAAAGCTTCTTCTAGAGGAATCATCTTACCATAACGCTTTTGAATATTCTTAACTTCTTCGTCAAGTAATTCTTCTGTTGCAACGATATTATATTTTGTTACTTTCTTTTTAGAATCTAAGTTTACATCAAAAACAGGTGCTAAACCTAATTCGAATTCAAAAGAAAAAACTTCTGCATCCCAATCAAAATTCTCTGTCATTCTTGGAATAGGATTTCCCAAGATGTCTAATTTCTCGTCTGCTAAAAATTTATTTAAAGATTCTTGTAAAAGCTTATTAACCTCATCTATCATTATAGATTTACCGTACTTCTTTTTAATCATACCCATTGGTACATGCCCTTTTCTAAAACCAGGAACATCTGCCTTTTTACGATAATCTGCTAATAAACCTGTTACTTTTGCTTGGTAATCATCAGCAACGATATCAACTTTTACAACTGCATTTAATGCATCTATGTTTTCTTTTGTAATATTCATTTATTTGTTCTTTTATCTTAAAAAAATCGACTGCAAAACTAATCATTTTAATTGATTTCACAAATCTTAAATACTTCTATTTCAGCATCGTTATTTACTTTTTAATGGTTTTTACGTCTCTTATCAATAATGAAAATAATACTAAACTAAAAATAGACAGTAAAACACTGAATAATAATGCAAAGAAAAAATTGTAAACAAGAAAGCTGTTCGTTAATTGAAATTTAAATAAGGTAAAAACATGCATTCATTTCAAAAAGAAATATCACTAAATATTGGTAAATTTAAAGACAATGTTAAAATAATTTTAAACTGACAGAAAAAGATATTTTTTCACTGATTTAAAAAAGCATCAACTGGACAGAATCTCACAACTATGGCGTGCGCATTCCTATGCAATAATTCAATTTGCTTTTACACCAAAAAAAATATAACTTCGTAACTATTGAAAGTATATTGTTTAAAAAATCTTATAGTTTCATCAAATTAGGTAAAATCTTATATGAATTAAAAAAATATATTATGAAATATCTTACATTTTCTATTTTTATTTTGACATTAATCTCTTGCTCATCAAATGACGATAATAATCCACAAACCGATTATACTATATGGAGTGGAGATAAAATTGAATTCGTTAAAAATGGTGATTCTGATCCAACTTTAGAGGCGAATCAAGATAGAATAACTCCTAGTGTTGCAATTACAAGAGATAATTCTGGGGGTGAAATCTATAATATCCAATCAGAATTCACCTCTGCCAAAAGTATAAGCCCAGTAGGCACAGAATGGGCCATAGGCACAGTTTCTAATATAGCAAACCTTTCATTTAAGACATTCAGAAACGCGGTTGGAAGCCCCAAAGATGTTGTGGGAAAGAACTTGGTTATGCATATCATAGAAGAAGACATTTACTTATCCGTTGAGTTTAAAAGTTGGGGACAACAAAAAAATGGAGGTTTTTCTTATGAGAGATCTACGGAAAATTGATAAGATTAAATAAATATTACTGGCACGGAATCGAATAAATTGCGACTTTCATTTTCTGAATTCTAATAGCTTAAAAACTATTTCTTCTTAAATTCTGCTGTAGATTTGCGTTCTAATTCAGCTTGAAACTCTTCCATTACAGGTTTTACAGTACTATCTGGGATATCTGATACTTTTATATACATTAATCCATCTACAGCATTATTAAACTTAGGATCAACATTAAAGGCAACTAAACGTGCATTTTGCTTCACATACTTTTTAATTAAAACAGGAATCCTAAGCGCCCCTGGTTCAATTTCATCAATAATTTTATCAAATTTTTGCATGTCTGCCTCCGTTGCATCAAACACAAAATCTTTATCTGCATCTTTTAACTTTACCTTGTATTCTTTCTTGGGATGAATATACTGAGCTATATAAGGATCATAATAATGAGATTTCATAAACTCAATCATCAATGATTTAGAAAAATCTGAAAATTTATTACTAATAGAAACACCACCCATTAAATATTTATATTCAGGATAACGCAATGTAACATGCACAATTCCTTTCCATAATAAAAATAAAGGCATTGGTTTCTGCTGATACTCACCAATAATAAAAGCTCTACCCATTTCTATGGTATTGCTCATCATTTGATGTAATTCTGGTTCTATCCTAAACAAGGTTTGTATATAGAATCCATGAATACCATTTTTTTTATAAATTTCATTACCAAGCCCCATTCTATAAGCACCGGCTAAAAGTTTTGCCTCTCTATCCCACAATAATAAATGATGGTAATCTTTATCGAACTGATCTAAATCTATTTCTTTATTGGTTCCTTCACCAACATCTCTAAAAGTAATTTCGCGAAGTCTACCAATTTCATGTAATAAATTAGGAATCTCTTTAGCACTAGCAAAAAACACTTCGTAATTCTTACTCTCTAATAAACGTCCATCAGCTTCTCTTAAAGCATTTACTTCTCGTATAAATAAATCTGAATTTTTTTGAGTCGTTATTTTTTTAGCAGCTTTTTTGGGTATTTTTATATTTTGAGTAGAAATTAATTTATGCGCTTTCTCAAAAGGATTTGCCAACATGTAGGTTTTCTTTCTAATAAACTCATAAAATGAAGGAATATCTTTATACTCTTTTTGGTCCTTAACAGAAATTGGTTTTCCTATTCTTACTTTTATTACCTTACCTCTTTGAGAAACAAGCTCGGAAGGAAGTTTTGCTGTTCTTAAGGTGTCAGAAATTTTTGATAAAAAGTAAAAAAGACGGCTATTTTTGGCGTGAAAATAAATAGGAATTACGGGAACATTTGCTTTCTTTATTAGCTTAACCGCGCCCTCTTCCCAAGGTTTGTCTACATTTAATTTTCCGTCTTTGTATGTAGAAACTTCGCCTGCAGGAAAAATACCTAGAGGCTTGCCTTCTCTTAAATGCAAAAGTGCATTTTTGATTCCAATAAGACTCGATTTTACATCTTTTCTATCTTCAAAAGGATTTACTGGCATTACATAGGGCTTTAAAGGAGTAACTCTATGTAATAAAAAGTTTGCAATAATTTTATAATCTGTTCTTTTTTCAACAAGTAATTTCAATAACAAAACTCCATCAATACCTCCTAGAGGATGGTTAGAAATTGTGATAAAAGGGCCCTCTTTTGGAATTCTTTTTAAATCTTCATCCGGAATTTCAAAATTAATATTACAATCATCTAAAACACCGTTTAGAAAATCTAAATCAGTCTTGTTTTTATTATTATCGTAGATTTTATTAATTACCGAAATACGAAGAATTCTTAATAAAACCCATCCTACAAAAGTTCCAAAAAAACCAAGTTTCTGCAGACCAATGACCTGTGCAATTTCTTTAGATGTTACTAATGCCATTCCTTGTGATTAAAGCGAAATGCAAACATACTAAAAAAACAAATATCGTAATATTATTTTGCGGCTAAAACAATCTGAATTGTCTCTTTATTTACCTGTGTTAATAACGATTCTCCTTTTTCTTCAATGCTTAAAACTGCATTATTATCAAAATGACGCACAGTGTATAAATCCACTCCTTTTTGCACATCTATTTTAAACTGCGTTTTTAACTCATCATAAAAAGCATCAAACTTGTTAAATTTATTATCAATACAAACAGAAAAACTAATCGCAGAATTCTGAATTAAATTTACTTTTAATTGATAATCGTGTAGTTTTTGAAAAATATAACTAATGTTATTTTCTACCATAAAAGAGAAATCTAAAGCAGAAATTGAAACTAAAACCTGATCTTTCTTTACAATAAAACAAGGTATATCAGGCACTAATCTAGTCCCTTTAGAAACTTTTGTACCTGTTTCTTTGGGGTTTACAAAAGAACGCACCAATAAAGGAATTTCTTTTCTCTCTAACGGTTGTAATGTTTTTGGATGAATTACTGACGCCCCATAAAATGCCATTTCGATAGCTTCTTCATAAGAAATTTGCTCTAATAAAGTAGTTTCTTTAAATACTCTTGGATCTGCATTTAAAACCCCTGGTACATCTTTCCAAATAGTAACGCTTTCTGCCTCTAAACAATACGCAAAAATCCCTGCAGTATAATCAGAACCCTCTCTACCTAAGGTTGTTGTATTTTCTGTATCATTTGCTGCAATAAAACCCTGTGTTATATTCAGTTTAGTAGCATCTAATTTTTCAGTAATTATCTTTTGAGTTAAATTCCAATCTACTTTTGCGTCTCTATAATTACTATCTGTTTTAATGTAATTTCTTACATCGAACCAGTTGTTATCAATTCCTATTTTTGATAAGTAAGCACTTACTATTTTTGTGGATAAAAGTTCTCCGAAGCAAATAATTTGATCATACACATAATTGTATCTTTGAGAAGTATTTCTTGCTAAAAACCAGCTTAATTCTCCTAAAAGAATATTAATTTCTTTATAAATTGCATCTCCTTTATCAAACAAATCATCTATAATGGCCTTATGGTAATCTTCAATAACACCTAAATTATCCGATAATTTATCTGTCTTATTATAATAGGCATTTATTACCTCTTCAAATGCATTTGTAGTTTTCCCCATTGCAGAAATTACAACTACTGTATTTTCTGTTCCTTCGCTTTGTAAAATTTGAGTTATATTCTTTACACTTTCTGCGTCCTTTACAGATGCTCCTCCAAATTTAAAAATCTTCATTTTAACTGTTTTGAATAAAATTCACTAAATTCTCTTTGTTCATTTGTACTACAGACCAATCATTCAAATAAGTGGCTCCGGTGCTTTTGTAAAAATCTATTGCATTGGTGTTCCAATCTATAACTTCCCAGGCAACCCTATTAAAGTTATTGTCAAGAGCGTATTTTAGAACAGCTGTATACAAAGCCTTTCCCGCTCCTATTTTTTGTTTGCTCTTGGTTACAATTAAGTCTTCTAAATGAATAGCTCTACCTTTCCATGTAGAATATCGCTCATAAAACAAAGCAATACCAATGATCGCATTTTCTTGTTCAGCAACATAAATCTTAAACTTTGGATTTGTAGAAAAACCATCTCTTACTAAATCTTCAACTGTAATTTCTACAGCATCTGGTTCTTTTTCAAAAACAGCTAACTCTGTTATTAAATCTAGCACAGATTGCATATCTTTTTTCTCACCTAACCTTACTGTAAAGTCCATATTACTTAAATTTTAGTCAAAGATAGTTCTTTTGTTATCCTTCAAAAAAAATTAAATATTTTAGACAATTATTTTTGATTTGTTTAAATTTTAGAAGCAAAAAAATAAAGAACTAAATCGTTGTAGTACATTAAAAAAAGTTGAATCTTTGTGAAAAATCTTGAATCTTAAATAAAATGAGTGCTCAAAAACAAACTTTAGGGGAATTTATCATAGAAAATCAGCATGCTTTTAAGTATAGCTCCGGAGAACTTTCTAGTCTTTTAAACTCTATTCGATTAGCTGCAAAAGTGGTAAATCACGAGGTAAATAAAGCTGGTTTAGTTGATATTATTGGAGCTGCAGGAGACACAAACATACAAGGTGAAGACCAACAGAAATTAGATGTTTATGCAAATGATAAGTTTATTCAAACCTTAACTAGAAGAAATATTGTTTGTGGTATTGCCAGTGAAGAAGAAGATAGTTTTGTTGCTATTAATAGTATTGATGAAAAAAATCAAAATAATTACGTTGTTTTAATTGATCCTTTAGACGGTTCCTCTAATATTGATGTTAATGTTTCTGTGGGAACTATTTTTTCGATCTACAGAAGAGTAACTCCTCTTGGAAAACCTGTACAAATAGAAGATTTTTTACAAAAAGGAAGCGAACAAGTTGCTGCGGGCTATGTAGTTTATGGAACCTCAACAATGTTGGTTTATACAACAGGTAATGGTGTAAATGGTTTTACACTAAACCCTGCAATTGGTACTTTTTATTTATCTCACCCAAATATGACATTTCCTAAAAATGGAACGATGTATTCTGTAAACGAAGGAAATTATATGGATTTTCCTCTTGGTGTAAAAAAATACATAAAACATTGTCAGGGAGAAGAAGGAGACAGACCTTACACGAGTAGATATATTGGTTCTTTAGTTTCTGATTTTCACAGAAACATGATTAAAGGTGGAATTTATATGTACCCAAAAGGATCGAGAAATCCGAATGGAAAATTAAGATTGTTATACGAGTGTAACCCTATGGCTTTTTTAGCAGAACAAGCTAATGGTAAATCATCTGATGGTTACACAAGAACAATGGATGTTCAGCCTACAGAATTGCACCAAAGAGTTCCTTTTATTTGTGGTAGTACAAATATGGTTGAAGAATTGGAAGAATTTATGATAAAATATGGAGAATAAGTCTTTCTTATACTAAAATAAATTTTCAATACGTAAACTTCTTGTAAAACCCCTCATTAATGGTTAGTTTTACAGTCGTTAAAATAATATTAACTTTTAAAAACATAAAAAATGGCTTTTCAATTACCAGATTTAGGATACGCTTACGATGCGCTAGAACCAAATATTGATGCAAGAACTATGGAAATTCACCATACAAAACATCATAACGGATATACAACAAAATTAAACGGTGCAATTGCAGGTACTGATTTAGAAGGAAAATCTATTGAGGATATTCTTACTAACTTAGACATGAGTAATGGTGGTGTAAGAAATAATGGTGGTGGTTTTTATAATCACTCATTGTTTTGGTCAGTAATGAACCCTAATGATAGAGGCTATTTATCTGGAGAATTAAAAGACGCTATTGAAGCTGCCTTTGGTTCTAAAGATGCTTTTATTGAAGCTTTTTCTAAAGCCGCTGCAACTCAATTTGGTTCTGGTTGGGCATGGTTATGTGTTTTACCAGGCGGTAAAGTAGAAGTTTGCTCTACGCCAAACCAAGACAACCCATTAATGCCTGGTGTAACTTGCGGAGGAACGCCGATTTTAGGTTTAGATGTTTGGGAACATGCGTACTACTTAAATTATCAAAACAGAAGACCAGATTACATTAATGCTTTCTTTAATGTAATTAACTGGAACGAGGTGGAAAGAAGATATGCTGAAGCTAAATAAAGGCACAACCTTTTTAAATACAAAAAAGCACTCTATGTTTAGAGTGCTTTTTTTTGCATAAAACTCTTATAATTTGCTGTAAATATGATCATTCGATGCCTAAAAAAGAAGACTTACTAATTTACAAATTAATGAAATTAAAAAAAAATTAAAAAAAAATCAAAAACATTTGCTAGATGTATAAAACTTACTATATTTGCAGCCCAGTTAGGAAATAACGGGGTTTCATTACAAGTTCAAATTATAAAATAATGACTGCGAAAGTAGCTCAGGGGTAGAGCATCACCTTGCCAAGGTGGGGGTCGCGGGTTCAAATCCCGTCTTTCGCTCTATTAAATAAAAAACCATGCTGAAGTGGTGGAATTGGTAGACACGCTGGACTTAAAATCCAGTGGTCAGTAATGGCCGTGCGGGTTCAAGTCCCGCCTTCAGTACAAAAAACCGTAACATTAATTTGTTACGGTTTTTTTTGTTTATTCACTCCTTGTTTACACTAGCAATTTTTAAAAGTATTGGGTTAATATCAGCGGTTCGAACTTTATTTTTTTCAAATTGAAATTTTTCTGGAAATATAGAACCAATTAGTTGTCTTTTATCATTGATTTTGCTTTATTGAATAGGTTATTGATATCTTATAGTTTGCTTAATCCTTTCTTGTAGGTTTCGATGATTTCAGATTGTTTATTGCATTGTTCACCTTTTGTTTTCATCTCTTCTCAACTATTTTGATATCTGTTTTTTGTTTTATGAAAATCATCTGCATCGATAACACCATCTACAAATAAATCTTGCACTTTATCAAGTCTGTCTTCCATATCCTTTATTTTTTTTAGTGACTAGGTCCAACTTTTTGAGATTCACTTTGTGTTTTTATTCTTTCTGTAACCATCGTATTGATTAACTTTTGTGCATTTTTATTTAAGTTAATTCCGTCTAGGAATGCGTTAAACCAAAGTTCTGCATCTTCAAGTTTGTATCTTGTATTACACGGTTTTACACAGTGGTAATAAGCGTAGTATTTAGAACGGCCTTTTGAAGCGCCAGCGAGCAAGGGGCTGTGACACTTGGGGCATAAATCAAAATCTTTTAGCGGATATTTAGGATTTATTTTCTTGTGTGCTACTTTAAGTTGATTTTTACCTCCATCAATAATGGTTTGGACTTTTTAAAAAGCGCTTTAGATTTAAGTGGTATTACCCATCAAACATTAAAAAGTCATGGATTTGATTTTGATGCCATACACAAAGCAGAACCTAAAATAGATGATAATGGGGACGTGGTTCAGATTAATTACGTTTATGATATTTATTTTGAGCTAAAAGAAGAATTATTAATAATTAGAAACTAAACAAATAAAAATGAAAGCAATTATTTTAAGTGATATGGACAAACTTTTGTCGCCAATAAAGCAAGCTCAAAAAAGTAAGGAGAACAAAGAATCAGTATAAAAAAACAAAGACGAGAATTGGTTAAAGGCTATTAAAATCGAAAATAATCGCTGAAGATCGATTTTAATGCGGTTTATAATAAATTTAGAGTGAAAAATTGTTGATAATCTTTATATTAAAATCCCTATTTAAAGCATATATGAAAATATGTGATAGATAATTGTTCATTATTGGTATGAATGATTTTAAATTTATTTGATATTTACACATGATCTCAAAAAGCAGTACACAAATATTAAAAATCCATTCTAGGGATAACGTAGTAGTTGCTTTGTGTGATTTAAGTAAGGGATTAACAATTCAAATTGGTGACAGTAAATGTCAACTTGTAAGCAATGTTGCTTCAAAACATAAATTTTCAATTGATAATTTAAATATAGGAGATTCTATTTTCATGTATGGGGTAGTTGTTGGAAAAGCAATTAAAGAAATTAAAAAAGGGGAATCCATAACAACCTTAAATATTTCTCATAAAACCGAATCTTATGAAATTCCAAAATTAAAAGAGCTAATTAAATGGGAAGCTCCTAATTTTTCTGATTTTTTGAACCGTAAATTTTTAGGATATCACAGAGATAATGGTGCTGTTGGCACTGAGAATAATTGGTTAGTCATTCCACTAGTTTTTTGTCAAAATAGAAATGTTGAAATTCTGAAAAAAACCATGTTAGATAAATTTGGTTACGAGAAGTCAGCTAAAGATACCTATCATTTAGATGAGCTTATTCATAAATATAATTCTGGAGCTTCAGAACATGAACTTCTGGAAGTAGATTTAATAAAAAGTAGTCATAATAACAAAAATAAGCCCTTGTTTTCTAATGTTGACGGAATTTATTTTTTAACTCATGATGGAGGTTGTGGTGGGGCTACTTCTGATGCAATTACACTTTGTAATTTATTGGCAGGTTACATTAATAATCCAAATATTGCTGGAGCAACAGTTTTGAGTTTAGGCTGTCAACATGCTCAGATTAAGCTTGTAGAAAAGGCTCTACAACGCATCGCTCCAAATATTAAAAAGCCAATTTATTTTTTAGAACAACAACAAAGCAAATCTGAACCAGAATTCTTGGCAGATGCAATAAAAAAAACATTTACTGGTTTGATTCAAGCCAATAAAGTTTCAAGAGCTCCTGCACCTTTAAATAAATTAACACTCGGCTTAGAATGTGGTGGCTCAGACGGGTTTTCTGGTATTTCTGCCAATCCAACCTTAGGCTATATTTCAGATTTAATTGTTGGGCTAGGAGGCTCTGCAATCCTTTCTGAATTTCCAGAGCTAAATGGCGTCGAACAAGAACTTATCAAACGCTGTGTTGATATTGATAAAGCACAGAAATTTGCCGAAATCATGGAGGTCTATAACACTAAAGCAACCGCTTTGGGTGCAGGATTTCATGCAAATCCATCCCCTGGAAATATAAAAGATGGTCTTATTACAGACGCTATAAAGTCTGCTGGTGCTGCAAAAAAAGGAGGTACTTCGCCAATAGTTGATGTGTTGGATTACACAGAACAGTTAATAAAACCCGGTTTAAACCTATTATGTACCCCCGGGAATGATGTAGAATCGACTACAGGCCTAGCGGGTTCAGGAGCTAATTTGATTTTATTCACAACAGGACTTGGAACGCCTACAGGCAATCCAGCTGTACCCGTTATAAAGGTATCCACGAACACTAAGCTGTATAATAAAATGAACGATATTATAGACTTTAATACAGGTACTATTATTGAAGGTACAGATACCATAGAAGATTGTGGTAAAGCACTACTTGAGTTTATCATAAAAGTAGCAAGTGGAACCATACAACCACATGCACGAAGATTAGACCAAAACGATTTTATTCCTTGGAAACGAGGCTTATCTTTATAAATTTAGATATATGAAAACAAAATTTTCTTTAAAGAATAAAAGCGCCATCATTACAGGAGGCGGTGGCGGTATAGGCAAAGCCATTGCTGAAACATTTTCTCAACAAGGAGCTCATGTACATATTTTAGATTATGATTTACAATCTGCCTCAGAAGTCGTTCAAGCCATTAAGACGAAGGGTTTTTTAGCTACTGCCTATTACTGCGATGTCGCAAATTTTCAACAAGTTTCAGATATAATTTCAAATATATCATCTCATACCTCAGTCGATATTTTAGTTAATAACGCAGGCATAGCGCATGTGGGAAATATTGAAACCTGTAAGGAGGAAGATTTAGATAGATTATACAATATAAACATCAAAGGGGTTTTCAATTGTACGAAAGCTTGTATTTCATTAATGAAAACTCAAAATAGCGGAGTGATTTTAAACCTAGCGTCCATTGCCTCTTCTGTTGGTCTTTCAGATCGTTTTGCCTATTCTATGACAAAAGGAGCGGTATTAACAATGACCTATTCTATAGCAAAGGATTATATTAACCACAATATTCGTTGTAACTGTATTTCTCCGGCTAGAGTGCACACGCCATTTGTTGATGGCTTTATTAAAGAAAACTATCCAGGAAAAGAATCGGAAATGTTTGAAAATTTATCAAAAACCCAACCTATTGGTCGGATGGGAATTCCACAAGAAATAGCAGATTTAGCATTATTCTTGTGTTCTAACGAATCTAGCTTTATTACAGGCTCTAACTATGGAATTGATGGCGGCTATGTCACACTTAACTCAAAATAAAAATAAATGAAACTTATTAGATTTGGAACTATTAATAAAGAAAAACCAGGGGTTTTGTTACCCAATGGAACGAAGTTAGATGTATCTGCATTTGTATCTGACTACAATGAAGATTTTTTTGGTAATGAGGGAATAGAAAAACTACAAAATTGGTTAAATAAAAATCAAGATTTATGTCCAATTGTGGAAGATACAATCCGATTAGGTGCACCACTTGCACGACCCTCTAAAGTTGTTTGTGTTGGACTTAACTATGCCAAACACGCTGCCGAAAGTGGAATGGATGTCCCTCAAGAACCTGTACTCTTTTTTAAAGCAACTTCTGCTATTGTAGGACCCTTTGATGATATTATAATTCCTAAAAATAGCACCAAGACAGATTGGGAAGTTGAACTCGCTGTTGTAATTGGAAAGAAAGCTTCCTATGTAAGTGAAAAAAACGCCATGAATCATATAGCTGGTTATGTTTTACATAATGATGTAAGTGAACGTGCCTTTCAAATAGAACGTTCAGGACAATGGGTTAAAGGAAAAAGCTGTGATACTTTTGCTCCCCTTGGTCCTTTTATTGCAACAAAAGATGAAATTACAGACCCCAATAATTTAAATCTTTGGTTGAAACTCAATGGCGAAATTATGCAAAATAGCAGTACCTCAGACTTTATTTTTAATATTCAGCATGTAGTGAGTTATATTAGTCAGTTTATGACTTTACTCCCTGGCGATGTTATTTCTACGGGCACCCCTTTTGGTGTTGGGCTTGGATTAACACCCCCAAAATACTTAAAGAATGGTGATATTGTTGAATTAGGGATTGAACATTTAGGTGTTTCCCGCCAAGTATGTAAATCATATAAATGATCATAGATAGTCATCAATATTTTTGGAATTATAATCCAGTGAGAAATGCATGGATAGATACTTCTATGCATGCCATTAGAAAGGATTTTCTTCCCAAAGATTTCTTGCCGATTATAAAAGCCAATACTATTGATGGCTGCATAGCAGTTCAAGCTGACCAATCTGACCGAAACAGAATTTCTGTTGCAATGTGCCGATAAAAACCCGTTTATAAAGGGCGTGGTAGGCTGGGTAGATCTCACGTCCAACAATTTAGAAGAGCGTCTTGAATATTATGCATCTAACTTTCTGTTTAAAGGGGTTCGTCATATCGTTCATGCAGAAAATGATGACTATTTGCTAAGAAAGGATGTACAATATGGAATTGGGAAGCATTGATGTGGAGTTTCCAACAAGCGCTTCCCAACATTAATCCAAACGAGAAATGGGTTTTGATGGACAAAATTTATGATTTAAATGCATAGAAACATATGAAACAACAAATAAATTACAAGTATCCTTCAGTTGATGATTTACGAATTCGAGCCAAGGCTAAAATTCCAAAATTTGCATTTGAATACTTAGACGGTGGATGTAATAACGATGTAAACTTGAAAAAAAACACTTCTCGTATAAGAGACGTAGAACTCAAGCCAAAATACCTGGTCGATTACACGCCTCCAAATCTAAAGACTGAGCTTTTTGGCCACGAATATGACGCTCCTTTTGGTATTTCACCAGTAGGGTTACAAGGTCTCATGTGGCCAAAGTCGCCCGAAATATTAGCAAAAGCCGCATTTGACCACAATATTCCATTTGTATTGAGTACGGTTACAACAGCTAGTATAGAGTCCATTGCCGAAATAACAGAAGGCCGCGCATGGTTCCAGTTATACCATCCTGCCGAAGAACGTGTAACAAAAGATCTCTTGAAAAGAGCAGAAGCCGCACATTGTCCTGTCCTTATTATTTTGGCCGATGTTCCTTCCTTTGGCTATCGCCCACGGGATATACGCAACGGCTTATCGATGCCACCAAAAATGACAGTTTCAAACATTTTATCTGCAATGAAACGGCCTCATTGGGCGCTAAACACTCTAATTAATGGACAACCAAGTTTTGAAATATTAAAGCCCTACATGCAAAAAAACCTGAATTTAAATCAATTAGCTAAATTTATGGATGCAACGTTTTCTGGTCGTTTAAATGAAGATAAAATAAAGCGTATTCGAGACCTTTGGAAAGGAAAATTAGTATTGAAAGGTGCAGAGTCTATACATGATGTTGAAAAAGCCTACCAACTCGGGCTTGATGGAGTTATTATATCTAATCATGGCGGAAGACAAGTAGATGTAGGCCAGGCCACAATAGATTCCTTAAATAGCATTGTCCCACTATATAAAGATAAAATCAAAGTAATGATGGATAGTGGTATTCGGGGTGGTGCCGATGTAGCACGAGTCATGGCAAGCGGTGCTGACTTTAGTTTTATGGGGCGTACTTTTATGTATGGAGTTTCGGCTTTGGGGAAAAAAGGTGGAAATCACACCATAGCCATGCTTAAAACTCAATTAACGCAAGTTATGGAACAAATGAGCTGTGCTGAAGTAAATGATTTAACAAAGAACTTAATTTAGTCATATAGATAACATATTATGAACAAAAGAGCTTTTTTTTTATTCGTTACTTTATGTATTTCACTATACAGTACTGCACAAAATGAAATTAAAAAATATATACCAAGTGAAGAAAATTTAGTAGCTCGAAAATGGTTTGAGACTGCAAGATTTGGACTTTTTATTCATTGGGGTGTATACAGTATTTTGGGTGATGGTGAGTGGGTAATGAACAAAAAAAATATTCCAAAGGATACTTACGAAATATTACCTTCACTATTTAATCCAACAGAGTTTGATGCATATCAATGGGTTAAAACAGCAAAAAATGCGGGAATGAAATATATTACAATTACTAGTAGACATCATGATGGATTTTCGATGTTTAATTCAAAGGCTAGTGATTATAATATAGTTAGTAAAACACCTTACAAAAAAGACATTTTGAAAGAATTATCGGAGGCCTGTGAATCTGAGGGAATTAAATTATTTTTTTATTATTCCTTATTAGATTGGTATCGAGATGATTATTTTCCAAGAGGTAAAACAGGCAAGGGAATTACCGGTAGGGCTGAAGGTAATTGGGGAGATTATATTGAATTTATGAAAAAACAGTTAAAAGAACTGTTAACAAATTATGGCCCAATTGCAGGTATTTGGCTAGATGGACATTGGGATAAAAAAGATGCAAATTGGCACTATGATGAGATCTACGAATTAATTCATCAATTACAACCAAGTTGTTTGATTGGGAATAATCATCACCAAAGTCCGAAATGGGGTGAGGATTTTCAAATGTTTGAAAGGGATTTTCCTGGAAAAAACACTACTGGTTTCGGCACTGTATATGATGATGTTAGTACTAAGATGCCTCTAGAGGTTTGCGAAACAATTAATGGTTATTGGGGGTTTAAATATAAAGCCAATAAACACAAATCTGCCAAAAGGATAATTAAAGATCTTATTATTTCAGCTGGTTATGGCAGTAATTTTTTACTCAATGTAGGTCCAATGCCCAATGGTCAAATTCAATCCAAACATGTTGCTACTCTTAAGGAAGTAGGAGATTGGTTAAGACAAAATGGAGATGCTATTTATGGAACAGAAGCAGGTCTATTTCCACCCTCAGATTCTATGGTATCAACAATGAAGGAAAATAAAATATTTGTTCATTTTATAGGTTCAAACAGCGATGTATTTGAAATTCCTAATAAAAACCTAAAGATTGAATCTGTTATTCTATTAAAATCTAAAAAATCAATTGATTATAGTACAAATTCCAATAGGATTGAGTTTTCTATCCCTAATGGAGAAATTGATGATATCGCCACCATCATTCAAATTAATCTATTTTAAATTATGAAACATTCAGAATCCATACCGGTAGTCCCAAAAAAAATCATAATACCATTTATTCTATTAACCTCTTTATTTGCTTTATGGGGTTTTGCTAATGCAGTTACAGATCCCATGGTACAAGCCTTTAAAAAAGTATTGGAATTATCTAATTCTCAGGCCGCATGGGTTCAAATGGCTTTTTATGGAGGCTACTTTTGTATGGCCATCCCAGCAGCACTATTTATGCGAAAATACTCATATAAGGTAGGGATTCTAATTGGATTAGCTTTGTATTCAATTGGTGCTTTGTTATTTTATCCTGCTGCGATTACAGAACAGTTTTGGTTTTTTTGTCTCGGGTTATACATTTTGACATTTGGTTTGGCTTTTTTAGAGACTGCTGCAAATCCTTATGCCCTTGCAATGGGACCGAAGCAAACAGCTACTCAGCGTCTCAACTTAGCACAGGCCTTTAATCCAATTGGTTTGATACTAGGTCTTTTTGTAGCCCAGCAATATGTATTGAAACAACTAAAATCTGATGATGTTTTAGATTTTAGTGCGTTAGATGAAGCTTCTAAAATCATAATCAAAACTACAGATTTGATGGTGATTCGAAATCCTTATGTAATATTGGGATTGGTTATAATAGCGGTATTTGTTTTATTTTTAATAATTAAAATGCCCAATTCAAAAGATGATGTCTTTAATGAAAATATTGGAAAAACAGTTAAAAGATTATTCAAGAATAAAGATTACTCAAATGGTGTTGTAGCTCAAGTTTTATATGTTGGTGCACAAATCATGTGTTGGACATACATCTATCAATATGCTGAGGGCATTGGCATAGATAGTGTTACGGCTGGCTACTACCAAATGGCTGCTTTTGTACTTTTTACTGTAGGCCGTGCTACTGGCACCTATTTATTGCGCTTTATAAATGCAGGTAGATTATTAATGATTTTTTCTTTGTTTGCCATAGGTTGTACTATTGGGGTAATCCTTATCTCAAGCATTTTAGGGCTCTATTGTTTAGTTGGAGTTTCCTTTTTTATGTCGCTTATGTTTCCTACAATTTATGGAATTGCTCTTGGAGGCTTAACGGAAGATGAAAGTAAAATTGGTTCTGCAGGACTTGTAATGGCTATTGTTGGTGGAGCGCTTATGCCAAAACTTCAAGGGATGATTATTGACCTTGGTGGTTATGGAGTCAATGACATAAATATATGGGGTGTATCTGAAGTTAATTTATCATTTGCCCTACCAACTTTTTGTTTTTTATTCATCACAATTTTTGGACTAAAGTCCTCCGTAAATAAATGAAATTAATAATTCAAACATTATTTTTTCTTCATTTTATTTTTTTAAGTTGTCAAGAAAAAAAAGAGGTTTTTGTGAATTTTTCAAACCCAGAGCTTGATTATTCAGGGAGAGTGAATTTCGATAATAAAGAAGGAGCAGAGTTTTATTGGACAGGGACTTCTATAAAAATGAATTTTGAAGGTGAGAATGTTAGTGCAATTTTAAAGGACGAGACTGGGGATAATTATTACAATGTCATTATTGACAATAAACTTAAAGCTATTATTCAACCCGACACGATAAAGAAAACTTATACATTGGCTTATAATTTATCTAAAGGAAAACATACCATTGAATTGTTTCGAAGAAATGATTGGAATCGAGGAAAGACGCAATTTTATGGTTTTAAGATTAATAACAATGCAAAGCTATTACCAAAGACAGAATCTACTAGTCGAAAAATAGAATTTTATGGAGATTCTATCTCCGTGGGCTATGCAAATGAAGATACCTCAGGGGCCGATTCTCCTCTTGGATTCAATACTAATAATTACCTAAGTTACGCGGCTTTAGTAGCTCGACATTACGATGCAAAGTATCAATGTATTTGTAAAAGTGGTACTGGTGTGACTGTAAGCTGGCACCCTTTAACTATGGATGAATTGCACAACAGGTTAGTACCTTTACATGCAGAGAGTCTTTGGGATTTTTCATTATATCAACCTGAAATTGTAGTGCTTAATTTATTTCAAAATGATTCGTGGCTTGTCAATCTTCCAGAACATAAGGAGTTTAAAAAAAGATTTGGTACTACAGCTCCTACCGATAAATATATTGTTGAGGCCTACCAAACATTGGTCTCAAAAATTAGAAGTCATTACCCTCAAGCCAATATAATTTGTACTCTTGGGAGTATGGATGCTGTTAAAAACGGATCGAAGTGGAGAGACTTTATTGAAATGGCAGTTTGTAAGATGAAAGACCAAAAAATATTCACGCACTATATGCCATACAATAATTCAAAAGGGCATCCTTCAATTTTAGATCATCAACAAATGGCCAAGAGTTTGATTAAATTTATAGATCAAAACATCAAATGGAGTGCTAACCTTAAAAATTAATAACTTAATAATAAATTACAATAAGATGAAATATGTATTAATAGTGATTGCTTTTTCAGTGATGAGTTCTTGTAATCACAAAAAAAATAAAACAACAGAACATTCTAATCCTAATATCATTTTTATTTATCTCGATGATTTGGGTTATGGTGATGTTAGTGCATACGGAGCCACAGAGTTAAACACCCCCAACATTGATTTTTTGGCAGATAATGGTCTTAAGTTCACCAATGGTTATGCCACTTCAGCCACTTGTACACCTAGTCGATATGCACTTCTCACAGGACAATACCCTTGGCGAAATCGAGATGCAAAAATTCTTCCAGGTACAGCACCACTTCTCATAGACACAACTCAAACTACAGTTCCCAAAATGTTACGCAATCATGGTTATAATACTGCTATTATTGGAAAGTGGCATTTAGGCCTTGGAGCTGGTAATGTGGATTGGAATTCGCACATATCACCTGGCCCCAATGAAGTTGGATTTGACTATAGCTTTATTATGGCGGCAACTCAAGATAGAGTACCAACAGTTTATATAAAAAATGGGTATGTTTTTAACCATAATTCTGAGGACCCCATTGAAATTGATTATAAGAATAATTTTTCTGGTGAACCTACTGGAGAAAACTCCCCACATTTATTAAAAATGAAAGGGGATTTACAACACAACAGAACAATCGTTAATGGTGTTCCTCGTATTGGGCATATGAAAGGTGGGCAGTCTGCTCGATGGATTGATGAAGATATGGCAGATATATTTCTGGATGAGGTGAAAGCTTATGTTAAAAAAGAAAAAGATCAGCCGTTCTTTCTCTATTATGGATTGCAACAGCCCCACGTACCAAGAACACCTCATCCGCGCTTTGTTGGTGCTACAGCAATGGGTCCTAGAGGCGATGTAATAGCTGAAGCGGATTGGTGTATTGGAGAACTCATTAAAACACTTAAAGAAGAAGGTGCTTTGGAAAATACATTAATTTTCTTATCAAGTGACAATGGTCCTGTTTTGGATGATGGCTATGAGGACGATGCCATTGAAAAATTAGGGAAACATACACCAACAGGCAATTTAAGAGGAGGTAAATACAGTTTGTATGAAGCGGGTACTAGAGTTCCCTTTATTACTTACTGGAAAGGACATATTGAACCAGGTGTATCCACCGAAATTATTTCACAGGTTGATTGGTTATCCTCACTATCAAATCTGATTAAACAACCGGTAAATAATCTTGACAGCGAAAATCATTTGGATTTATTGTTAGGAAAAAGCGTAAAAGGACGTAGTGATATCATTTTAGAAGCAACTTCCAGAACAGCCTATCGTCAAGGCGATTGGGTATTGATTCCACCTTATCCTGGACCAAAAATGTTTTTAACTAAAGGTATAGAAACGGGAAATGACAATGAATTTCAGCTCTATAACTTAGTTGATGATATATCACAACAAAACAATTTAGCTGAAAAGATGCCTGAAAAGAGAGATGAAATGATGGAAGCTTTTATTTCTATTGTAGGTGATGCTTACAAGGAAACAAGTAGACTAAAATTTGATTAATGGGCTATGATTTTTTGATCTTTAAGCCATTCTTTAGTGACATTTAGCCATGAGTTAGTGGGTGCAGCTGCGTTTTTAATTCCAAATCCATGACCACCTTTATCCATAAGATGAAGTCTTGTTGGAATTTTATTTTCTTGCAACGTCTCGTGGTACAGTATACTATTTTCAGGGATGACTACAGCATCATCTATCGCATGAATCAATAATGTTGGGGGTGTTTTTTCAGCACTTATTTGTAATTCATTTGAAAAGAAGTGAACTTCCTCATCTCTTGGGGACTTTCCCATAAAACTATACTTAGAACCCATATGAGTGAGTTTGTCTGTCATGCTAATGACGGGGTAAACAAGGATACAGAAACTTGGTCTATAACTTTTTTTGTCTGTACTTTTTCCCGAACTAATAAAATCAAAATGATTTGAAAGAGTAGCCGCCAAATGGCCTCCTGCCGAGAATCCTATTATTCCAATTTTAGCGCTGTCTATATTCCATTGTTTTGCGTTTTCAGCTATTATTTGTAAAGCACGTTGTGCATCTAATAAAGCAACTTTTGTCTTACATGGTTTGGATTCCCAATGCGGAGTTCTATACATTAATACAAATGCACTAATCCCAATTTTATTTAACCATTCAGCAACCTTTATTCCTTCATGTTCAAAAGCCAAATTTTTGTAACCTCCACCAGGAATTACTAAAACAGCGGCTCCTTCTTTTTTTGGATGAGTTGATGGGTAATACCACAATTGTGGAGTTTTTATTTTTTTACTTTTTTCACCAATTGTTAAATTTGATTCAATTTTATCAAAACTACTACATGGAATATGTTTCTCATAAAGTGGAAGAATAGTGTCTTGTGAAAATACAAATAAAGACCAAAAATATATAAAATAGATAATTACTCTCACCGATAGTAAAATTGTTTTTTAAAAAAAAAGCCACTTTGATTTAAAAGTGGCTTTGTGAATTATTTGGTTGGTTAAAAAAATTATTTTTTTATTAGTTTTTTAGCGGAAAACCCTGATACTTCCATAATGTAAATTCCAGAGTTTAGATGTCCCAAGCTAAGAGGACTGCCATCATAAATATAACTATTTACTTTTGATCCTATTAAGTTGTAAATATTTATAGTTGTTCCCATATTTAAGCCAGATAATTCCACTTGATCTTTGACAGGGTTTTGAGAAAGACCAAATTCAGATAAAGTAAATGAATTCGTATTTAGTGTGTTTCCTGGAGCCATCGTCACAGAGCTAACTTGCACTTGAGTTATTGCATTACTTCCAGTTGTGGTTAATGACTGAGCGTGTATAAAACCATAAATATTAGTTGTTGCTGCTGAGTAAACGTTTGAATTTATTCCCGTATATGAACCAATGACGGTCTCAGTTCCATCAGTTAAGTTCATTAATTTTGAAGAAATTGTTGAACTCGTTGCATCAGTACCAAGGGTCAAAGTCACTAGCACCGCTAAATCATCAGATTC
>Ga0206127_1000751_pt1 | contig 38488 bp, 35 predicted proteins | sample Helgoland_Spring_6_FD_148646 | JGI IMG/M metagenome (GOLD analysis project Ga0206127, IMG submission 148646) | Pelagic subsurface seawater microbial communities from Kabeltonne, Helgoland, North Sea - Helgoland_Spring_Bloom_20160419_1 | ecosystem: Environmental > Aquatic > Marine > Epipelagic ...
CAGATGTTGTTGTGATTGCAACGCCTACGCTCATTGCGGCGGATATGATTGGGCAACTAGCTGCTCTGTCTAAGCAGGGCTTGCTGGATCCAAAGACCATCATCACCGACGTTGCGAGTGTTAAAGGTAACCTGCTGCAAGCTGCCAAAGACGCGTTCGGCGAAGTGCCCGCAAATTTGGTCTTGGGGCACCCGATAGCCGGATCCGAAAAGAGTGGCGTGGAGGCGGCAAAGGCCGATTTGTTTGTTGATCACCGTGTTATTTTAACGCCAACCGAGGAAACGGACGGGGACGCTCTGTTGACCATCAGACATCTATGGGAGTCAACGGGTGCAGAAGTGGTGGAAATGGCGGTCGATAACCATGACGAGGTGTTGGCGGCTACTAGTCACTTGCCTCATATATTGGCCTACTCACTCGTTGACGCTTTGGCCGGTAGTTCAGGGCAACAAAGTATATTCCGTTTTGCAGCGGGTGGTTTTCGTGATTTTACTCGGATTGCCTCTAGTGACCCGACCATGTGGCGCGATATTGCATTGGCAAATAGTGAAGCGTTGATAACCACCATTGATCAGTTTTCTGCTAAATTAAGTCACCTGCGGGGCGCTATTGCCAGCGGCGATGGTGACGCCTTAATGGATAGTTTTGGCCGGGCGAAGGCGGCTCGCGATCATTTTGCCGACATGTTGGCCTTGCAGGACCAATCAACCACTACCGATGAATAGCGTTTTTTATCGGATTAATCGTAATAGTAGGAACTCACGTGGAATTTAAAGTTAATCCAGGCGGCTCTCTCTCAGGTTCTCATCGAGTGCCGGGTGATAAGTCTATGTCCCATAGATCCATCATGTTTGGTGCAGTGGCCGAGGGTGTCACGCATGTAAAAGGCTTTCTTGAGGGCGAAGATGCACTCGCGACCTTGAGCGCGTTTCGAGCAATGGGCGTTAAAATTGATGGGCCCCGAGAGGGGGAGTTGACCATTCATGGGGTCGGTTTGAACGGCCTCAAACAGCCATCATTACCCTTGGATTTGGGCAACTCCGGAACCGCTATGCGGCTGATGGCCGGTTTAATGGCGGGTCAGAATTTCCCGGTGACGTTGGAGGGCGACGAGTCACTGTCAAAGCGTCCGATGGGTCGAATTGCTGAGCCGCTGCGGTTGATGGGTGTCGATATCGAAACAGAAAAGGGCGGTCGTCCACCCCTGAGAATTAACGGAACGGGTACTGTGAACGGTATTCACTATGATATGCCAATGGCAAGCGCTCAGGTCAAATCGTGTGTCTTGTTGGCAGGGTTGTATGCCAAGGGTGAAACGTCGACGACCGAACCTGCACCCACTCGAGACCACACTGAGCGTATGCTGAAAGGGTTTGGCTATCCAATACGGGTTGAAGGGGCTACTGCCACCGTGCAGGGGCTCGGACGACTAACCGCAATGGACATTGACGTACCTGCTGATATTTCATCGGCGGCTTTTTTTATGGTGGCAGCAACAATCGCCAGCAACTCAGACATTATGCTCAACCACGTGGGCATGAATCCGACCCGTATTGGAGTGATCAATATTCTCCAGCAGATGGGTGCTGATATAACCATCAACAATGAGCGAGATGTTGGTGGCGAGCCGGTGGCGGATATCAGGGTGCGATCTAGCCTGCTGCATGGAATTCATATTCCCGAAGACCAAGTACCTTTGGCGATCGATGAATTCCCTGTACTATTTATTGCAGCATGCTGCGCAAAGGGTACCACTACGCTGACTGGTGCAGAGGAGTTGCGGGCTAAAGAGAGTGATCGCATTCAAGTGATGGTCGATGGCTTGCGATCTCTCGGTGTTGACATAAAAGGGACTGACGACGGTGCGGTTATCGTCGGCAATACTTCTGAGGGAGTCTTTAGCGGCGGTCGCGTTTCCAGTCACCACGATCATCGCATTGCTATGTCCTTCGCGGTTGCGGCACTGCGGGCTACAGGCGCTATTTTTATCGAAGGTTCCGATACGGTTGCTACATCTTTCCCGAATTTTGTTGAACTTGCTGCTGCGGCGGGTTTTGATATTCAGGTGAACACCTGATGGTTGCGCCGGTCATTACCATCGACGGGCCCAGTGGCTCTGGAAAAGGTACGCTCTGTCAACTGTTGGCGGCCGAGTTAAACTGGCATTTACTCGATAGTGGTGCGCTTTACCGAATTGTTGGGTTGGCTGCTGAACGCAAGGGCATCGATTTCGATGATGGCTCTGCATTGGCTGAACTTGCTGTATCGCTTGAGGTTGAGTTTAACCCCTCGGTCTCCGGCGAGCCCTCTGCGGTTATTTTAAATGGCGAAGATGTGAGCGCAGCCGTCCGCGCCGAGACGACGGGTGCGCTAGCCTCTAAAGTCGCCGTGCATGACCCCGTCAGGCAGGCGCTAAAAGAACTCCAGCGAAGCTTTTTAACCGCCCCTGGGTTGGTCGCGGACGGGCGCGATATGGGTACCGTGATTTTCCCTGCTGCCCCGTTGAAAATCTATCTCACCGCCTCTGTGAAAGAGCGGGCCGAAAGGCGCTTTAAGCAGTTGAAAAACAAGGGTGAAAGTGTTAATCTCGCCGCCCTTTTGGGAGACATCCAATTGCGTGATGAGCGGGATATGAATAGAGCGGTTGCACCGCTTAAGCCCGCTGCCGATGCCATAGTGATTGATAGCACGGCAACAGCCGTCGAAGAGGTCTTTGTCAAAGTGCTTGAACGCGTAAAGGCTGTGTATAAAATATAGCGTTAAGCCTTTAAGAAAATTAGTTTTTGGCTCTGTTTGTAGTGAAATTCCAGCTGTTACTACAAATGGTTATTAGTAAATGGCCCATAGGCGCTGGTCCTATGGAGGGTGATAATAGTCTGTAAATCCAGACGGTAAGACTTAAGTCACCGGCTTATGAAAAGGTAGAGTGTGATGAGCGAAAGTTTCGCGGATTTGTTTGAAGAAAGTTTAGGTACCATCGATATGAAACCCGGTTCAATTGTAACCGGTGTAGTTATTGATATTGATAGTGATTGGGTCACCGTTCACGCAGGACTTAAGTCCGAAGGTGTGATTCCCCGTATCGAATTCCTCACCGAAAGTGGTGAGTTGAAGTTGGAAATAGGTGACGAAGTACAGGTTGCTCTGGAAGCTGTTGAAGATGGCTGGGGTGCTACCAAATTATCCCGCGAAAAAGCCAAGCGCGCTGAAGCCTGGAAAGTACTTGAAGCGGCCTACGCTGCTGAAGAATCTGTTGTCGGTATTATCAACGGTAAAGTGAAAGGTGGTTTTACCGTTGACGTGAATTCTATCCGTGCTTTCTTACCGGGTTCTTTGGTTGATGTTCGTCCTGTTCGTGAGACGACACATCTTGAAGGTAAAGAACTGGAATTTAAGGTCATCAAACTCGACCAAAAACGTAACAATGTTGTGGTGTCTCGTCGTGCCGTCATGGAAACAGCTAACAGTGCTGAACGTGATGAGTTGCTGGCAACACTGCAGGAAGGTCAGTCAGTTAAGGGTATCGTTAAGAACTTGACCGATTACGGCGCTTTTGTGGATCTGGGTGGGGTAGATGGTCTGTTGCACATCACCGATATGGCTTGGAAACGCATCAAGCACCCCTCTGAAATCGTCAACGTTGGTGACGAGATCGACGTCAAAGTATTGAAATTTGATCGCGAGCGCAATCGCGTTTCTTTAGGTCTCAAGCAATTGGGTGAAGATCCATGGGTCTCCATCACGGGTCGTTACCCTGAAGGCGCCCGTGTTAAAGCGACCATCACTAACCTGACAGATTACGGTTGTTTTGCCGAAATCGAAGAAGGTGTTGAAGGTCTGGTGCACGTGTCTGAAATGGATTGGACTAACAAAAATATCCACCCATCGAAAGTCGTCAACCTCGGCGATGAAGTTGAAGTAATGATTCTTGATATTGACGAAGAACGTCGTCGGATATCACTGGGTATTAAGCAGTGCATGGAAAACCCATGGGATGCGTTTGGTCGTCAGTTCAATAAGGGTGACAAGATTAGTGGCGGTATCAAGTCGATCACTGACTTCGGTATTTTCATTGGTCTGGATGGTGCTATTGATGGTTTGGTTCACTTGTCTGATATTTCCTGGAATGAAACCGGAGAAGACGCGGTACGCAAGTACAAAAAAGGTGACGAGATAGAGACTGTTATCCTTTCTGTAGATCCCGAGAGAGAGAGAATATCTTTGGGTATCAAACAGTTGGAAGACGATCCGTTTAATAACTACGCAACGGCTAACGATAAAAACAGCATCGTAATGGGTACTGTTAAGGAAGTTGATGCCAAGGCTGCGGTTATCACGCTAGCGGAAGATATCGAAGGGACTTTGAAAGCGTCTGAAATTAGTCGCGACAAGGTTGAAGATGCCCGTAACGCACTGAAAGAAGGCGATGAGGTTGAGGTTAAGATCATCAGTATTGATCGCAAAAACCGCACCATAGCGCTATCTATCAAGGCTAAGGACATGGCCGACGAGAAGGAAGCAGTTAAGGCGCATAAGGTTGCCGAAACTGAATCCGCTGCTCCTGCAACCATTGGTGACCTGATCAAGGCACAAATGGAAGGTAAGGAATAAGACGGACTATTCCCCCCCGACCGGTCTTGGTTGGGGAGGAATTTCAGCTAAGTTATTGATGGGAGTGAATTTTTCCCTACTTTTTTATTCGCACATATCGAAATCCAGTGCTACTCTTGTCCTTGTTATTAGTGCAGGAATAAGTCACAGGTATTAGATATGACGAAATCTGAGTTGATTGAGAGGATTGCATCCCGACAATCGCAGCTATCTCTGAAAGACGTAGAGCTGGCGGTCAAAACCATTATTGAGCAAATGTCGCAAAAGCTGGCATCTGGCGAGCGTATTGAAATTCGCGGATTCGGCAGTTTTTCTTTGCACTATCGTGAGCCACGTCAAGGTCGCAACCCAAAGACGGGTGAAGCTGTGGAGCTAAATGGTAAGTATGTACCCCATTTTAAGCCGGGCAAAGAAATGCGAGAGCGGGTTAATGAGAGCCTTCAGCGAGATTTGTAAGATTGTCATCGACAGTGGTTCCACTGTCAGCAAATCCCCCTTCTATTGTTTAACTGTCAGCTCATCCACTCAATTCGCCGCTTTGCGGTTGCAGTACCTTAAAGTGAACGGTATGGTCTTACAGGCCGTTTATTTTTCTATAATCTTTGTATTTGCGCCGGTTAACCGAGGGGGTGTTCAATGCGTCCAGTGAAACGTTTGCTCGTTCTTATATTTCTGGTCTGTGTGCTGTTTTTTGGTGTGTTATTTTCTATTCAGAATACGGATCAAATTGCGCTTGATCTATTACTTGTTCAACTACCAGAGCAACGACTATCACTCTGGGTGCTGTTGTCTTTTGCCCTAGGTGGTGTTGTTGGCATGTTGATTAGCGCAGCGGCGATACTCACGTTAAAAAGCCAGAATCTGGTATTACAAAGAAAGCTGCAAAAGCGGCAGAAAGAACTGGGTTCATTAAGGACGTCAGATTTCCCTGTGACTGCAGACAAGTGATAGCTGATAGTTGGCAATTTATTTTAGTGTTTATTGCCATAGCCATCGGTTGGCTCTTGGGTCGTGGCAGTCGCGTTAGTGATGTCGGTGATAATGCACCGCTGCACAGGGAATACTACAAAGGCCTAAATTACCTGCTGAATGACCAACCCGATAATGCTCTCGATAGTTTTATCACCTCCCTCGAAGTTAATAGCGAGACCCTCGAAACCCATATTGCCGTTGGTAACTTAATGCGCCGGAAAGGCGAGGTGGATCGGGCTATTCGCATTCACCAAAACTTGCTGTCCCGTCCCAGTTTACCGCGAGTACATTTGCACAAAGCGCATCTGGAGTTGGCGAGGGATTTTATTAGTGCCGGTTTACTAGATCGAGCAGAGCGCTTATTAAAGGATTTAATCGAAGAGGCTCCGGAGCTGCGAGAAATTTCATTGCGGCTTTTACTGGAAATTTATCAAGACGAAAAAGAATGGGTCGAAGCAATCGGCGTTGCTCGTCAGTTATTACCGCGGCGTTCTTTATTGAAGGCAGCGAGCCCTGCGGATAAGTCTGTTGTCCTCGCCTTGTCACATTATTGTTGTGAGCTGGCTAAACGGGCGCTGGATAAAGATGAATACCAAGTTGCTCGTACTCATGTAAAAAAAGCGCTTTCTTATGACCGTAACTGTGTTCGCGCATCATTATTGTCTGCTGATATCGAATTTCAGGTTGGTCATTATAACTGGGCGATAAAAAGTTTGCGGAAAGTCAGATATCAAGATCCAGCTTTTATCCCTGAAACCATGGAATTATTGAACGCCAGTTATGAGCAGCTTGACCAGATTGACGAGTATTATCGTTATTTGATCGAAACACTCGATTACTCACAATCGGTTAGTAGCTTGTTATCGGTTGTCGAAAATATCAGTAGGACCCAAGGCGACACTGCAGCAGGTGAATTTCTCGGCCAACAGTTAACGCGCAGTCCATCATTGCGGGGATTGGCCAAGTTGGTGGAACTGTATATTGCCAATAGCGACGGCGGTTCAAAAGATAACCTAAACGTATTACAGCTGTTAATAGAGCAGTTGATGCGAAGTAAGCCCCAGTACCAATGTCACCATTGTGGTTTTTCGGGTAAGCGCTTGCACTGGCTTTGTCCCAGTTGCAAACAATGGGGACAAATAAAGGCGATTCGAGGTGCCGAAGGCGAGTGACTCTAATCTAATCTAGCCTGGCCTCGGCCATGGTCTTTGCTAAAATACCCACCAGCTTGCATGTTGAGACAAGCTTACACCCTAAAGGCAGACATTTTATGACTACAACTTCGCCGGTAATTGTTGCTTTAGATTACGCCGACTTATCGTCCGTTGAGACTATTGCCGACCAACTGGACCCTGCACAGTGTCGCGTTAAGGTCGGTAAAGAATTATTTACCCATTGTGGTCCCGGCGTGGTGAGAATATTGCAAGATCGTGGCTTCGACGTGTTTCTTGATCTCAAATTCCATGATATTCCTAATACCGTCGCTGGTGCGGTTAAGGCTGCTGCAGATTTGGGCGTTTGGATGGTGAATGTACATGCTTCTGGAGGCGCGAGAATGATGGAAGCCGCTGCTGAGGCTGTTGCAAATCTCAAGCACGCGCCATCATTAATCGCAGTAACGGTCTTGACCAGTATGGATCAACAGGACTTGCAAGATGTGGGCATTAGTTGTGAGCCGGTAGAGCAGGTGTTGCGGTTGGCAAAATTAACACGACGTTGTGGTTTTGATGGTGTGGTTTGTTCTGCTGAGGAAACGTCTTTATTGAGGGCCGAAATTCCAGGAGAATTCCAATTAGTAACGCCTGGCATTAGGCCGGCAAACAGCGCTCAAGGCGATCAGCGGCGAATAGCAACCCCGGAGCTGGCGATGCAGTCTGGCAGTAGTTTCTTAGTCATTGGCCGTCCAATAACCCAGCAACAAAATCCGGCTGAGTCGCTGGCATTAATTAATCGGTCGTTGGGGGTAGTCGGGCAGTAACAATGCCCCTACAAAAATTGGTATTGCCTAATGGAATGGCTGTGATAGTATCCGAGATGTAAGCGGGGATTTCCCCGTTTTAATGGACTAATTAACTTACATACAAGGAGCGTTATTATGCGTTTAATCCGTTATATTTGCCTGTCCCTTTGTTTATTATCGCCCCCGCTGTTTGCGGAGGATCCCCCTGTTTCATCACCTGTTAATATCAATACGGCTGACGCTGCGACGCTGTCAGCATCGTTAAAAGGTGTTGGTTCGAGTAAGGCGCAAGCGATTGTTACTTATCGAGATAATTACGGACCTTTTAAATCGGTTGAAGAGCTAACCGCCGTGCGGGGTATTGGTGATTCGTTGTTGGCGAAAAATAAAGATGTTATTTTGTTAGAATAGTTACGTTGACTATCCCTGTGGCTGGCGCTCGTCAGTCACAGTTTTTACAGTCCTGATATTCCGCGGTTGGCCCTGCTTGAAACGATAGCCAAAACGTAGGATTTGGCACCAGTAGCCGGCCCTGTAACTATGGAACGGGGTCGTTTTTTATTGTCTGTTCAAGCGTTTTAGATCGAGTTTGCGGTTAGCAGATGTTGCTTTCAGTATGCTTGCTCTATGCTTATAATTCTCTGGTCTAACAGCTTCTCTGATCTGCAATTCAGTTGTGCTAAACTGTCATCGAAAATTTCACGGGGGTTCAAACTTGGCAATAATTGATATTTTTAATGGGGACGCTGATGGTATCTGCGCACTTACTCAGTTGCGCAATGCAGTGCCTGCGGTTAGTAAGCTTGTCACTGGTGTTAAACGTGATATTCAGTTGATGGATCAAATTGAAGCCAATGCGGGTGACAGTATTACTGTATTGGATGTATCACTTGATAAAAATCGTGATGGCCTAAATGCTGCACTGAAAGCAGGTGCCAATGTGTTCTACTGCGATCATCACTATGCCGGTGATATTCCGAAGAGTGATCAATTAACCACGCTTATTAATACGGCTGCGGATGTGTGTACCAGCCTATTAATCAATGGCCATCTGAAAGGGCGGTATGTTGAGTGGGCAATAACCGGGGCATTTGGTGATAATTTAAAAGACAGTGCTCGTCGGTTGGCTCAGCCACTAGGCCTGTCCGAACAACTATTGAATCGCTTAGAAAGCTTAGGTATTTATATTAACTACAATGGCTATGGATCAAATCTTGAAGATTTGCATTTCACACCTGAAGATTTATACAGGCAGGTAAGTCCGTATAGCAGCCCCTTCGATTTCATGAATGAAAACCGACAAAGTTTTGAAAAGCTGGAAAATGGCTATCGATCAGATATGGCCTCGGCGGCTAATCTCTCAGCTGAATTTGTCACTGCCAGTGTCGCTGCATTCATATTACCTGATCAGCCTTGGTCTCGACGTGTCAGCGGTGTTTATAGCAACGATTTGGCCAATGCGACACCAGACAGAGCTCATGCGGTATTAACTGAAAAAACGAATGGTAATTACCTTATCAGCGTCCGTGCGCCGCTGGAAAATAAGATCGGGGCAGATGAGTTATGCCGTAGTTTCCCCACGGGGGGTGGACGCGCCGCGGCGGCAGGCATTAACGATTTGCCTGCTGATCAATTAAACCAATTTATTGATCAGTTCAGTGAACTTTACAATCGTTAATATCATTAACAATAAGGTGTAACAGAGCCGCATGAATATGGTACTCAGCCCGGACGCTATTCAAACTCTTGCCGTTATTGTGTTTTGTTTTGGCTTGCTAGTCTTTTCTCGGTACCCCGCGGATGCCATTTTAGTGGGGGGTGTAGGGTTACTTGCGCTACTTGATATTATCACCGCGGAAGAAGCACTGATTGGCATGTCGAATGAAGGCATGGCAACGGTTGCAATGCTGTTTGTGGTAGCTAGGGGGTTGGCTCAAACCGGAGTTGTCGGTTGGGTGTCCACCAACTTGCTTGGTCGTCCAAAAAGTACAGAGGTCGCTCAGTTAAGATTGATGCTGCCGGTCGCGGCAATGAGTACTGTGCTCAATAATACGCCGGTTGTGGCGATGATGGTGCCAGCGGTCAGTGACTGGGCAAAGCGGCTAAATCTAAATGTCTCTCAGTTGATGATTCCTTTGAGCTACGCGGCGATAGTCGGCGGTACGTGCACGTTGGTGGGTAGTAGTACCAATCTGGTGATCAATGGAATGTTAATGGAAGGTCATCCAGAGGTTGGCTTGAGTATGTTCGATCTTGCATGGGTAGGAATTCCATGTGTGGTGGTGGTCATTGTCTTTACGCTGGTGTTTAGTCGTTGGCTGCTGCCCCATCGGGGCGAGAAAGAGTCACAGGTTTTTGGTGATGCCCGGCAATATATCGTTGAAATGGAGGTAGAAGTTAACAGTCCATTGGTCGGTAAAAGTATCGAAGACGCGGGCCTGAGGCAGCTGCCCGGGATGTATCTGATTGAAATAGACCGCGCAGATCAATTAATCACGGCGGTCTCCCCTAATGAAATATTGGTCGGTGGTGATCACCTTATTTTTGCGGGTGATGTGAGATCGGTTGTTGATCTAAAAAATATCCATGGACTTAAGATCGCAGAAAAACAGGTGTTTAAATTGTCCAGTGGCGCTCATGCCCGCTGTCTCGTTGAAGTGGTTGTTTCTCGAGGCTTCCCTCAGCTGGGAAAATCTATCCGCGATATGCGATTCAGGAATGTATACGGTGCGGCTATTATTGCCGTGGCACGCGATGGCGAGCGTATAAAAACGAAAATTGGTGACATTTTTCCCAAACCTGGAGACACATTTTTGCTTGAAACGCATGATCGATTTGTCAGTCAGCAGCGCTATAGCAAAAATTTTCTGTTAGTCAGCGAAATCGAAAACTCGCAGCCGGTGCGCCATGAGCAGCGAAATATAGCGGCGGCCATTATGGTCTTGATGGTTATTTCTGTTGCACTGGGTTTACTAACGATGTTTAAGGCGGCCATAGTTGCAGCGGGTCTTATGATCGTTACTCGGTGTATCACGGTTCAGGACGCTCGACAAAGTGTCAACTGGCAGGTCGTGCTGGTCATAGCGGCGTCCATAGGATTGGGAGGGGCGATGGAGAAGACCGGTGCAGCGCTAGTGATTGCGAATATTATGATCAATGCTACCGCGCAGTCGCCAACGGGGACATTGATTGGCTTGTTTGTATTAACGGCAGGTTTTTCAGCAATGATCTCTAATTTGGCTGCAGCGGTATTGATTTTTCCTATTGCTGTGGCCGCTAGTCAGCAATTAGGGGTAGATGTTGTCCCATTTGCAGTAACCGTCATGATTGCTGCCTCTGCTTGCTTTGCCACCCCGATTGGTTACCAAACCAATCTTATGGTTTATGGCCCGGGCAATTATCGCTTTGCTGACTTTCTAAAAATTGGGCTACCGTTAACCTTACTGGTCGGTATCACAACGATTCTAATCGTACCGTTAGTCTGGGCCTTCTAAGTACGGTACCAATAGCCTTCTCTGGCGATTACAATCTAGATTTATAAGGGTTGTTCCAAAATTCCACAATCAATGTGATGCTTTACCGTGGTAGTTCAATCATTTCTTTCGTTTGTTGCTGTGGTTTATTTCAAGGATTTAGTCATATAATTCGTCATCTCTTTTGGCAACTTATTCGTTCTGATGATGTGCCGAGACTAAGGAATAATATCAAGGAGTTTTATCGTGCCGACTTACAGTTGTATTACCCTAGCAAGGCCTGTAGAGGGAGTTCCATCGCAGGAGGATTTCAATGTCGAGACCCGGACGGTGCCGACTATATCGGATGGGCAGGTGTTGGTCAGGAACTTTATCGGTTCGGTTGACCCGGGTATGCGCTCTATTCTTTCTGGAGTTGATAGCTACGCGCAGGTGCTAAAGCCCGGGAGCATTATTTCCGGAGCAACGATCGGCGTTGTGGAAGATAGTCATCATCCCAAATTTGCAATTGGCGATGTGGTGAGTGGTGGCTTCGGATGGACTGAGCTGGGTGTATCCGATGGTCGCGGCCTGTTGAAGCTAACTGATAGGCGTGTTCCATATTCCTGTCATATAGGTGTTCTTGGTGTTCCGGGACTGACAGCTTTTTTCGGTTTGGAGCGTATTGCTCAACTCAAGGACAATGAAACTCTGTTAGTTACGTCAGCGGCGGGCACCGTGGGTGCAACGGCGGGTCAATTGGCCAAACTGAGAGGTTGTCACGTTACGGGTATTGCCGGTAGTGATGATAAATGTTCTTGGCTTAAAAATGTCTGTGGCTTTGACGAAGTTATTAACTATAAGACGGTTGGCGATCTCGATATGGCTATCGCAGAAGCCTGTTCGGGTGGTATTGATGTACTGTTTGATAATGTTGGTAATACCATGATTGACCGCGTTATTCCGAGGATGAAAGTGGGTGGACGTATAGTCGTGTCAGGGCAGGTCGCAGACTATAACAAAGCGCCAGAAGATGTTCCCGGTATCCATAATACGTCGGCGTTTATAACGCACCGATTACGCATGGAAGGTCTTGTTGTTTACGACGACTTCAGAGACTTCTCGCGAGCTAAAGAAGAGATGATCGGTCATATCATGAAGGGCGACTTGCACTACCGCGAACATGTCACTGAGGGTGTTGCCAACATGCCGGAGGCATTTATAAGCTTGTTTACTGGAGAGAGTTTTGGGCGTCGATTAGTGCAGCTTGGCGACATACCGGAGCAGCGACAATAATGGACTTCCATAGCTATAAAACCATTCAATTTCAGCGAGAAGGCCGTGTTCTGCGAGTGCTTTTAAATAACGGCCCAATGAACGTAATTGATCATTGTTTACACGGTGAGCTGTCTCGAGTGTTCGAAGATATTCAACACGACGAGGACAGCGACCTTGTCATTTTAACAGGCGCTAACCGAGCATTTTGTGCCGGTGGTGATGCCGATTGGATGCAGGCGATGATAGATAATCCCTCTATATTCAGAGCAATTGCAACCGATGCCAAACGCATAGTTTTCTCGTTGCTTGAGTTAGAAAAGCCCATGATTTGTAAGATTAACGGGCCGGCAGCGGGGTTGGGAGCAACCATTGCGCTGATGTCTGATTTGATTATTGCCGATGAAGACACGTTTATTGGCGACCCCCATGTCAAAATGGGCTTCGTCGCAGGAGACGGCGGTGCGGTGATCTGGCCACAGCTAGTAGGTTTTGCTAAAGCGAAAGAACTTTTGCTGACGGGTGATATGTTAAGTACGAAAGAAGCGGTTGGTCTTGGGTTGATAAACTACGCGTTACCCGCTGTCGAACTGGAGAATAAAGTGCAGGAATTAGCTGCCCGTATTATGGCCAATCCTCGCTGGGCCGTTCGCTGGACAAAGACTGTGACTAATATGGCACTGAGAGATTTGGCTCAACGTCTAATGGACCCATCGGTGGCCTATGAAATGATGAGTAACCTGACCAGTGACCATCAAGAAGCAGTTAATGCTTTTCGAGAAAAGCGCAAACCTGAATTTACTGGTGAATAGTTATGTATTTTACTTCTGAGCCTGAACATATCTCGATGTTGCGCGATACGATTGGTCGCTTCGCCGAAAAAGAATTGACCGATGACAAACTTCGCGCTTGGGATAAAGCCTGTGAAGTCCCGTTAGATGTCTTTCACCGTCTTGCTGAAACCGGAATTTGTGGCATTACTATCGATGAAGAATATGGCGGCAGTGGCCGTGATCTAGTTGCTGCCGTTGCCATCATTGACGAATTGGCCCGGCATGGAGGAGCAGCATTGGCAGGTCCGTTTATCCACTGTGCATTTTATGGTGGTATGAATATTTCGGAAAATGGAAGTGAGCGACAGAAAAAAGAACTGTTGCCGAAACTCGCCGCTGGTGAGATTTTAATGGCCTATGGTTTGTCGGAGCCGAATGTTGGGGGTGACTTAGCTGCGGTAGAAACTATCGCGACACTGTCGGATGATAAATCTACAGTAATCATTAATGGCACCAAACGCTGGTGCACCGGTGCAAGGTTTGCAGACTACATGATATGTCTAGTGCGCTCGGGTGCGGCTGATGCAAAGTATAAAAATTTGTCCATGGCGATAGTCCCGCTTGATACTCCGGGAATTGAAATCTTCGACCTTGATCATATTGGTCTGCGCTATGCAAAAACGACAGACGTAGTGTTGACCAATGTTGAAATTCCTGTCGAGAATATTCTCGGTGGATTTTCCAGTTGGAATAGAGGTTGGGATATGCTGGCGAGCGAAGCGCTTGATGTCGAAAAGCTAGAAATAACTGGCGTCGCTTTAGGTATTGCGGCGGCGGCTGTTGACAATGCTTGGGAGTATGCGCAGCAGCGAAAGCAGTTTGGTCATTTGATTTCGGCTCATCAGTCTATTCGCCACGATTTAGTTGAGGCGAAGACTAAGTTACAAGCTTGTCGGCATATGCTCTATCATGCGGCCCACTTGGCACAAAATCGTGTGTCTTGCAGTGTGGAAACATCGATGGCCAAACTCTTTGTTGGTGATACTGCATTAGAGATTGTACTGAAATGCCAGCAAGTGATGGGGGCCTACGGTTGCTCTAGTGAATATGCTATGGAGCGTCATGTGAGAGATATTATGGTGATGCCAATTGTAGGTGGTTCATCAAAAATGCAAAAGAATAACATAGCGGCGCGTCTGCGCTTACCGGGATAATTTGACCAAGAGGTTACTCATGTCTGTTCTCGAGAATGCCCATGTCATCGCTGACACCATTCGGCCCCGGGCTGAAGACATTGAAAAATCCAGAAGGTTGCCTAATGATATTGCTGTAATGATGGCACAAGCAGGTCTTTTTCGGATCATGGTGCCGACTTATTTGGGGGGTATGGAGTCGACACCGATGCAGGCCATGGAGATTATCGAAACGATAGCGAATGCCGACGCATCGGCGGGGTGGTGCGTCATGATTGCCTCTACGACAGGTGTGACATCGGCTTATTTGGATAAGGACGTCGCGGCAAGAATTTTTGGTGAAAACGATACCATTACCGGAGGCGTTTTTGCGCCGATGGGGAAAGCAACTTTCGATCAGGGTGGGTATCAATTATCGGGTCACTGGAACTGGGCCAGTGGTAGTGCTAATTGTCATTGGCTTCTGGGCGGCGCCATGGTTATGGACAAAGGTAAGCCTAGGCTGGGTGCCGACGGGGTACCTGAAACTCGGCAGTTTTTGTATCCAGCCGATAAAGCCTCTCTACCTGATACCTGGAATGTGACAGGTCTCTGCGGTACCGGTAGTGGTGATATGGTTGTCGACGAGCTATTTATTCCGCAAGAATATTCGCTGTCACTCGCAGCCGATAAGCCCGTTGCAGAGGGCCCCCTCTATACATTCCCCGTGTTCGGTTTGTTAGCCATTGGCATCGCCGCGGTTAGTCTCGGTAATGCAAGGGCTGCTATTGATGACTTGAAAGATCTTGCTCGGGCTAAAAAGTCGCAGGGAAGTAGCAAAACGATCGGCCAGCGAGCAACATCACAAGTACAGTTAGCGCAGGCAGAGGCAGATTTTAAAAGTGCTAGGGCCTTTTTGTTTGATAGTGTCAAAATAGCCTACGGGGCTGCGCAAACAGACGGAGAAATATCGCTTGCGATGAGAGCTGATGTTCGGTTGGCAGCAACGAACGCTGTGCGGCGGAGCGCGGATATAACGCGCTCAATGTATGATCTTGCCGGTGGCTCATCGGTATTTCTGAACTCGTCCTTACAGCGACGAATGCGAGATGCCCATGTCGCCACACAACATATGATGGTGTCGCCGCAGACCTATGAATTAATTGGACGAGTGGGCTTTGATCTCGATACCGACTCGACGTTTTTGTAAACGCTGCAATGGCATTTCATGTGTGCGTTGGGGCGAGTCTCAAGAGCTGTAATAGGGCTTATCACCGACGATTGTGACTCTCTCCATCACGCGTACATTAGGCCAATAATCGGAAGCCGCGTAATGCTGGCAGGACCGATTGTCCCAAAACGCGATAGAATTTGGCTGCCATTTGAACCGGCACTGATACTCAGGGGTATTTGCTTGGGCGTATAAGTGGGCTAGCAAGGCCGCACTTTCGGCTTTGTCCATATCTTTAATACTATCGGTAAAGGCAGTATTCACGTAGATAGCCTTCCTACCCGTTTCGGGGTGGGTCCTGATGACTGGGTGTTCTGACAATGGGTACTTTCGTTTCATTTCCTGTCGTTTTTCTTCTGTCAAATTACGGCCGAAAACGCGACCAAAATCGTGTATAGCAATACGACCCTCTACCTTTTCTTTTACTTCGTCACTGAGATTTTCATAGGCAACATACATATCTGCAAACAGTGTGTCACCGCCTGTTTCTGGAACTCTTTTTGCTCTTAAGATTGAGCCCAGCGAGGGTTCCTTGCGCCAGGTTACGTCGCTGTGCCAAAAATTTTCAGTCCCTTTAGAGTCTTTACCGTGGCTGAGCACTAAAACTTCAGGGTGATCTTTATGGGTGGGCGCAAATGGGTGAACTTCTAGATCTCCAAAATGACGAGCAAACGACATGTGTTGTTCAAGGGAAATATTCTGGTCTCGAAAGAACAGGACTTTTGCGTCCAGCAGAACTTCTTTCAATTGAGCGCAAGTTTCTTGGCTCGCGCCTTTAGTAAGGTCAATCCCGGTGATTAATGCACCAATATTTGGGGTCAGTTTTTTGACAGAAAAATCATAACTCGCCATGTCTTCTTCCTGCTTGTTGTTGTATTGCTGCACTGAGAGGCGTTCCGCACGGGTAACTGCTTGCAAGGTCCGTAGATGGTAACGAGTATGGCATGCTCAAGGTCCTGTGTTCAATCTGTGATTCTGTAACATCACCATCTTCATCTCACTGCTATAGGCATTGATGGGGTTTCTTGCTACCGTAGCGGTAAGGCGGTTTGCCAATGCAGTTTTCGCAGAGCTGGTTGCGTTGAAAGTAACAAAAAAGCGTTGACGGGGTGAGGTTAATGACTATCGATAGTGGCAGCAGCCAAATTAATAGCCGGGACAGCAAGGTCCAGCGGATATTATTAATTGAAGGTTCGGTTAACCTGCTGGTGTTTGTTGCCAAACTGATCGTTGGTTTGACGACGGGCTCACTGGCAATACTAGGTGATGCGATCCATTCTATGACCGACGTCATTAATAACGTGATTGCATGGTCGGTTGTTCGGCTGTCGCATGCGCCAGCAGATAGAGAGCATCCCTACGGCCACCGTAAATTTGAAACGTTAGCCGTATTTTTTCTCGCTTCGCTACTGGTCGTACTTGCCTTTGAGTTGGCGCTACGGGCAATAACCGCTGAGCAAAAAATTATCGAGGATTCTAACTGGGCACTTGGGGTTATGCTTGGTGTACTCTGCGTAAATGTGGCGTTAACTATCTGGCAAAGACGGTGGGCGAATCGTTTGCAATCAGATATTTTAAAGGCTGATGCCAGTCATACCCTCGCTGATGTGCTAACGACCATTGTGGTCATCGTCGGTTGGCAGCTGTCAGCAGCGGGATATCTCTGGCTGGACAGGCTCTGTGCGTTGGCTGTGGCCAGCTTAATATTATTCCTCGCTTTTAAATTATTCCAGAGCGCTGCTCCTATTTTAGTCGATGAGTTTGCATTGGATCCGGAAATATTGACTGAGTCCATCGAAGATGTGCCTGGCATCCGCCAAGTTAGTAGAGTTCGTTCACGATGGATTGGCTCTGAAAAAGCGGTCGATCTGGTGATCGGTGTTGACGCTGGGCTATCTTTCGAAGATTCTCATCAAATTGCAACAGATGTGGAGCTGCACCTTGAGCGAAAATTTGGCATAGCTGATATATCAATTCATGTTGAGCCCTACAACAAATAGCCTGCCATCATCATAGCGTGCGACTGTAGTAGTGGTCTGCTCCTAATCTGATAACGAAAAAATCTTATCTAAGAACAGCAAAGTCGGATAGCACTGAAGCCTAAGACATTATACTATGTTGGGATAAATAAATGTTGACCCAGTCATCATTATAAAAATAAACAAGGAGTCCTCCGTTGAAGCGTAAGTTGCTACCCCTAATCATTGTCTTATTTGGCATTGGCAATATGATGTTATTAATTGCAACGGGGCCATCGCTAGAACCTCAGCCAATAAAGAGTGTCTTTCCGCTCGTTCGTGTTGTTGAAGTGGTGTCTGAGCGTGTGCAGATTACGTCTAAGACATATGGCACGGTAAAGCCTAGAACGGAAGGTGAACTAATTCCTGAGGTGGACGGCAGAGTCACGGCTGTATCTGCTGCGATGGTGTCCGGTGGTTTCTTCAAAAAAGGTGACGTTCTTGTTGAAATAGACCGATTAGATTACGAAGTCGTGCTTGAACAGGCTAGAGCGGGACTAGCGCGTGCGACCAGTGAGTTGGTCAACGCTGAAAAATCCTATGCCCGTCAACTCGATCTTGCCAGCAAACAGTCAACCAGTGAATCATTGCGAGACGATGCGCTGAATCGACTCAGTATAGCTCGGGCAAGTGTCAGAGAAGCTGAAGCGAGATTATCAAAATCGACACGGGATTTGGCGCGTACTCAATTAACTGCCCCCTACGATGGCCGCGTTAGAACTGAGCGTGTTGATATAGGTCAGTTCGTAAAAAGAGGAACGTTAGTCGCCACTATCTATGCGACAGATTTTGCTGAAGTTCGGTTGCCAATTCAAGACGAAGAGTTAGCATTTATTGCATTGTCTTTAACGTCAGATAGCGACAGTTCAGTGCAGCCTGAAAGGACGGTATTGGTTAATCTTCGAGCAACATTTGCGGGAGAGAATCATGTTTGGCAGGGACAGATAGTTAGGACCGAAGGCGAGCTTGATCCTCGCACTGGTATGGTTCATGTTGTCGCCCGTGTGCCTGAGCCCTATGACCGCATAGATGGTAAGCCGCCCCTGTCGGTTGGCCTTTTTGTCGATGCAGAAATTCTGGGAATGTCGATTGATAATGTAGTCGTTCTTCCCCGTTCCGCCCTGCGGTCCAATAACCGTGTTTTTGTTGTCGATAATGATAATAAGTTAGAATTTAGAACGGTCGATATTCTGCGTGAAACAGAAGATAAGATCTATATCAACGGTGGCCTGGCTGCCGGCGAACGTATCTGCGTTTCACCGATGGACACACCCGTTCAAGGTATGAGAGTGACAACGGCTGACGGCACTGCAGAGCTTATTTCCAAGGCAGTTTCTATATGAAAACTATCATTGCATGGTTTGCCAATAATCATATTGCTGCCAACCTTTTGATGATTCTGATCATACTCGCTGGTTTAGCATCGTTAGCAAATATTCCACAAAAGTCCTTCCCTGATTTAGACGTGCCGATTATTACGATTGCGGTACCGTATCTGGGGGCCGCGCCGGAGGAAGTTGAACAGGGCGTTTGTATTCGTGTTGAGGAAGAGCTGGAAGGCATTGAGGGAATAAAAAAAATCAATTCTACCGCAAACGAGGGCCTCTGCTCGGTTCAGGTTGAATTGTTTGAAAGCGCCGATGAATCAAAAGCACTTGACGATGTTAAAAGCCGTGTTGACGCGATAGATACGTTTCCTGAGGAGACAGAGCAGCCTATTGTTACATTGGTGTCGGTCGTAAGACCTGTGCTGGATATAGCGATTACCGGCCCTGAGGATGAGCGGACACTTAAGATACTGGGCCAACAAGTTAGGGACGATATTGCTGCATTATCAGGCGTGACTCAGGTTGAATTAAGGAATACCCGCCCTTACGAGGTCTCAATCGAGGTATCCGAAATTTCTTTGAGACGCCATGGCTTGACCTTCGATGAGGTGGCTAAGGCGGTAAGAGAGCGGTCTCTGGACTTGCCCGGGGGGTCCATTAAAACGGCGGGCGGAGAAATATTGCTGCGAACCAAAGGCCAAGCATATTGGGGTGACGAATTTGGCGATTTATTATTGTTTACTCGCGCTGATGGTACACGTCTTTACTTAAAAGATGTTGCAACCGTCGTCGACGGATTTCAGGACACAGACCAATTGCTGCGTTTTGATGGCAAGCCAGCTGCTCTTATTCGGGTCTCTCGAATTGGTGAGCAGGACATCATTGAAATTGATAGAACAGTTAAAGCGTATTTGGAAACTTCAGCTTTAACGTTGCCAGAAGGTGTTGAACTGACGGTGTGGAACGATGGTTCCAAGTTGCTCAAAGATCGTTTAGAAACATTATTAGGGAGTGCTCGGCAGGGCTTTCTCATGGTGTTGTTGCTGTTGGCGATGTTTTTACGACCACGTCTCGCATTTTGGGTAAGTGTTGGTGTACCGGTCGCTTTTTTGGGTTCTCTGATACTGGTGTCCTATTTGGGTTTTTCGATTGATGCCATCTCTTTATTTGGATTTATCTTGGTATTGGGTATTTTGGTTGATGATGCAGTGGTTGTGGGCGAGAGTATCCATTCCCATCAGCAGAAACACGAATCCCTCTTAGAAGGTTCTATTCGCGGCGCCCAGGCAGTCTCGGTGCCCGTCATATTTGGTGTGTTGACGACGATGGTGGCCTTCGTGCCACTAGTACTGGCGCCTGGAAGTATGGGCCAAATCTCTACGGTGATTGCCTCGGTTGTTATGAGTTGCCTAGTGTTTTCGTTGATTGAGTCGCAGCTGGTTTTGCCCTCTCATTTGGGACATCAAAATGTAGAGAAACCCGTGTCTGAAATCGGCCTATTGGTGTTTCCGATTGCGGCTATTGCTTTTTCGGAGTTCGCCTGGGATTTACCTAGTTACCTGCAGATGGCCATCGTCCTGTTTGCAGTGCTCTATCTGTTTAATTATCTAGGTTACGCAAAGCCGGTGGCAGAAAAGCTCATCGATATGCAGCAGGGTTTTTCCGATAAGATGGAGCGGCTAATCGATACGCGTTTTCGCGGTGCTGTTAACGCTGCAATTGGTGTCCGTTACACAGTAATCGCAATAGCGTTTGTAGCGTTTCTCTCTGCTATCGGAATTGTCGGTAGCGGGCGCTTACCTTTTTCCTTCTTTCCTCCATTGGAGTCTGATCAAGCCATTGCCCAGCTGACGATGCCGCTTGGAACGCCCGTTGAAGTTACCAATCAAGCAGTCATACAGATGGAACAGATTGCCCAGCAGTTAGCCGCTGAGCTGGCTAACGATTTTCCGTCAGCACCACCGGTTACTCATATATTATCGGCGGTAGGCAGTCAGCCTGGCGGCGGTTCAGGTGTTGGGGTAGATCCAGGAGCGGGCGCTGGTGGAAGCGGTAGCCATATTGGTGAAGTCACCCTACAGCTAACGCCCAGCCAAACGCGGTCACTTGAAACTCGAGAAGTTGCAAACATCTGGCGGGACAGAGTCGGCCAGATTCCGGGGGCCGTAGAGCTGAAATTTAGTACTTCGCTCTTCACTGTTGGTAATGCGATCGATATTCAGTTGGAAGGTAACAATGTTGATGAGTTGCGAATAGCAGCAGAGCGGCTGCGCAATAAGTTAGCGGAATATCCTGGTGTGATCGATATTACCGATAGTTTCCGGGCCGGCAAGCAAGAGCTTAAACTGGATATGTCGCCCTCCGGTGAGGCACTCGGCTTATCGCTGGGAAATCTTGCGCGGCAAGTGCGTCAAGCATTTTACGGCGAAGAAGCGCAGCGTATACAGCGTGGACGAGACGATGTTCGGGTTATGGTGCGGTACTCACAAGATGAGCGAGAATCAATAGGTACATTGCGTCAAATGCGTATCAGAACTGAGGATGGCTTTGAAGTGCCGTTTGAAACCGTAGCCAGCGCAGAGCTGGGACGGGGGTTTTCATCCATAAAAAGAGCTAACAGGCAGCGGGTTGTGAACGTCATCGCTGATGTCGACCGTACCCAAATTACTGCAAATGAAGTGTTAGCGGATCTTAGAGGGGGTTCTCTTGATGATATCCTTGGCGATTTTCCGCGGATAAAATACAGTCTTGAAGGTGAGCAGAGAGAACAAAGCGAGTCCGTTCAAAGCTTAATACCGCTATTTTTCATTGCTCTGTTTGTTATCTATGGTCTGCTGGCAATACCACTAAAATCGTACACGCAGCCGCTCATTATTATGAGTGTTATTCCCTTCGCCTTTTGTGGTGCTATATGGGGACATCAGATAATGAAGACCTTTGATCTGGTGTCTGGGCTGGCGATGATGTCAGTGATGGGGGTTATTGCGGCGTCTGGTGTTGTCGTAAACTCCAGTTTGGTGCTGGTGCATAATGTTAATACTCGACGAGCAGCAGGGATGTCTTTTCATGAAGCGGTCATTGAATCTGCAGTATCCCGTTGTCGGCCCATTGTCTTGACCTCAATGACAACATTTGTTGGACTAATGCCGCTGATGTTCAATCAGAGTGTGCAGGCGCAGTTTCTTGTTCCCATGGCTGTTTCTCTAGCCTTCGGGGTGTTGTTTGCAACGGTAGTGACGCTACTGGTTGTGCCCTCGGGTTATATCATCCTGGAAGATTTTCACCGCTGGCGTGGTAAAGATCGGTCACAGGATGATGATAACAGTGAAGCAGAGCTGCGGGTCTAAGATCTTCTATATTCGGACAGTTTGAATGCTGGCTATCGAGCCTGCACAGGTTGTTTGTGTCGGTATAATTGGCTCTTATGCCCGCCCGACGTGTATAGGCCACGAACCGAAGCTCTTCAGCACCCAGATATCGGCAAACCTTGCTATGATGACCTGGGTCGGTTGTTATGAAGTCTTTTCTTCCACTAGATTTGCATAGATGCCGCCAGCCGCGACTAACGTTTGGTGTGTGCCTCGTTCCTGTATAACGCCATCAGTTAATACCAATATTAGATCGGAGTGTTGGATGGTACTCAGTCGATGCGCGATGGCGATGACGGTTTTTTCCATGAAAACGTGATCAATGGCGCGTTGGATAAGCTGTTCAGTAACGGAATCAACAGAGCTGGTCGCTTCGTCCAACATGATTACTTCACTGCCACCAGCGATCGCTCTGGCGAAAGCAATTAACTGCGCCTGACCAACGGATAGATTACTACCGTTATTGCGGCACTGGAACTCGTAAGCGTCAGGTAGCTGGTCAATGAATTCATTGGCGTAGACATAGTTTGCAGCATCCACAATGTCTTTATCGGTTATATCATGTCGCCCTAAGCCTATATTGAATGCAATAGTCTGGTTGAAGAGGAAAACTTCCTGCTGCATCAGCGAAAAGAAATTCCGAACAATGGGTTTCGGAATAGTCGATAACTCCACACCATTTAGCGTGATTGAGCCCTGATAGTTATCATAGGTTTTGGTGAGTAATCGAAGGATGGTTGACTTACCTGAACCAGTTTTCCCGACTAAAGCGATTTTTTCTCCTTTGTTCAAAGTAAAGGAAATGCCTTTTAGAACTTGTGGGCCATCTTCGCTATAGCTGAAATAAACGTCGTCGAATATGAGTGATTCAAATTGATCAAAATAACCCTCAGAGCGTGTCTCTACGAGCGATGTCAATGTGTCTTCTTCCAATGGATGTTGGAAGACTTCTTCGATATGTTGTAAAGCGGCAAGCGCTCGTTGAATGGATGCCAGCTGAGAAGTAAAGTCACGTATTGGCACAAATATTTTGTCGAGTGTATTGATAAATCCAACTAATACGCCAACACTGATTGTCGCGGTTAATATTTCTCCTGACCCATACCAGATAATCAAACCCAGACTGACCGTTGTTACACCTTCGATAATTGAATAAAGCGCTGAGTCGTAAAGATTCGACTTCGTCTGAGCGTGGTGAAAGCTGCGGGTATATTGCTGATATTTTCGTTGCACCTCTTCTTCGGCACGATAAAGTTGGACTGTTTTAATACCCGTGAGGCATTCTTGCAAATAGCCAGTGCCGTCTGACAATACCTGCCTTGATTTGACAAAAGCTTCGCGCATTAAACCTCGAAGTTTTTCTGTAATGTAGTAAATCAAAGGCCCAATCAACATCAATACTAAAGTCAGTCGCCAGCTAATAGTCGCCAGAAATATCAACAGCGCTACCGTGATAAGTAAGTCACGCACCATGTTGAGAAATCCTTGGGCAAAGGATTCGTTAATCGCTTCAAGGTCACTTGTCAGTCGAGTTAAAGTGACCCCCATGGGCGTTTTATCAAAGTAGTGCCTGGGGAAGTGTAGTACGCGATTAAACATAACCGTGCGTAAATCAAGAATGGCTTTTTGCGCGGCTTTTTGTAATGAATAATTGTAAACGGCATCGCTGATATAATTGGCGACCAATACCGCTAGCAATCCGATAACCCAGAACCATAAACCATCAAGTTCGCCCGGAATTAGCTGTTCATCGATTGTTTTCATGATCAACCATGGATAAAGCACGCTAAACACAACGGAAAACGGGATGAAGGCAATACCTAGTATTACATCTTTTTTGTGAGGCTTTAGAAAACTGATAAAGCGCTTGATTAACGGCCAGTCAAAATGTGCCGGAGTGTTTCCTGATGGTGCTTGTGTAGGTGCAGACTCGGCAGATGGTGCTGTTTTTTCTCTATGGACATGATTGGGGTCAGTCATTCGTTTTCGCCCCCATGTTGCTGTAACTCCCAAGTTTCGCGATAAAAATCAGAGGTTTTCAAAAGGGCTTGATGATTTCCCTGAGCAACAATTTCACCATCTTCCAGTACTAGAATATGATCAACTTTCTCTAGTACGCTCGCTCGATGAGAAACAATCAATGTACATTCACTGCGCAACTTATTGAAAATCTGGTCGAGTAGATAGCGTTCTGTTTTGTTGTCGACAGCTGATAGAACATTATCAAGGATCATTAACTTGCTGGGTGTATACATCGCACGAGTGAGGCTTAGGCGCTGTTTTTGTCCTCCAGATAATAAGATGCCTTTTTCTCCCACCAAGGTGTTTTTACCGTTCGGGAATTGGTTGACTTCCTTCAGCATATCTCCCTGCCGCAATGCGGTATCGAGGCTCAGCGCCTCAGCGTTGTTATTGCCGCCAAATCGGATGTTGCTGGCTACCGAATCAGAAAACAAAAAAGGTTCTTGGGTTATGGTGCGTACTGCACTGCGCAAGTCACTTTTTGATAGAGTGCTGACGTCTCGTCCATCAATAAATATGTGGCCAGGATCAATGTCCAGATAACGATTTAAACAGTTGACCAGTGTTGTCTTGCCTGAACCAACTCGCCCAAGAATGCCCAAAGTTTTACCTGGCTGTATAGTGAAACTGAGGTGCTTAAGGGTTGCGACGTCATCGCCGGGATAGCAGTAACTCAGGTCTTTAATTTCAATACCTTTGCTAAACAGAGTTTGCCTATCGGTATCGTCCAAATGATGTAGCTCACTATCAGGTATCGATTGGTCGAGAATTTTTCGTAAACTTTCCAGGCTTACCATTCCCGTTTGATACGCTGAAAAAATCATTCCTAATGAAATAAATGGCATTGCCAATAAAGTAGCGTAGGACAGCAAAGCTGTGAGTTCACCAATGGTTAAATCCTGCTGTATCAGATAGCTGCCACCAATAGCCAGGATTAACACCTTCATGATGCGATCTGTATAAGCAATAATAGGAAGGACCAATGTACGTATTCTTGCCAGTTTGATGGAGCGGAGGAGAATGGCTTGATTGCGATCATCGAATTCTGTCACCGCCCATGGCTGCACCTGATAGGATTTTATTTCCTCGATGCCTGACAATATCCCAATGGTTTGACTAGAGAGGCTTTGCAACTCCTCCATACGCCTTTTTGTCATCTCTCGCATGTATGCAATCGCCCGGTGGGCAATGTAAAAGGTCACAGCTACCGGTAAAATACAGTAAAGTGTTAGAGAGGGAGAAATTTGCCACATCTTAACGGGCGTAAGGGATAGCGCAAATGTGATGTTAAAGATTTGTAGTAATACCACACCGGCTAACGCCCTGACACCGTTGATATCATTATTGACAATTGAGATGAGTTTTCCGGTTTCGTGGCTGTTGTAAAAATCGTTCTGCATGAATGTGAGTTTGGCAAAGGCATCATTCTTCAGTTCGCGTTCTATGGCTCTTCCTGGGTTAAAAAATAAAATACGGGAAATAGTACGCGTGGCAATCATCATAATCGCAAAGCCAATCACAATGGCAACGTTATAGCGCAGCTCCTGTTGATTTTGTTCTAATTCGCCGCTGAGCAGGTCAATGCTCATTCCAATATGCACGGGGATATTGACCGCTAGCCAGTTGGTGATGAATATTAATATGATACCTAGGCCATAGGTTTTTTTATGATGCAGCAGATAGCTGAGTAGGAAGCGTGCATTGCTGATACTGGATTTAGAATTCAAAAGAAAATAACTGTCTTGGTGAGTAAGTGGATTGAGTCGTGTTGCTCTGGAGCGTGACTGCATTATACGTTAAATTAGACCTAAAGAGAAAAAACGGATTAGGTTACCTCTAAATCGCGGCTAACGTACTTGGTGAGCTATTGCTATGGTTCGGGGTAGTATCTGATAATAAAGGACTATAGGCGGGCTAAAGAACTGACTTAAATCAATTTTAAAAAGGGTTATAACGTGCTAATTTGAAGGTCCATTCGTGGGTACTGTGCTGCGGCGGGTAGTCAAGTCCACACTTCCACGGTATTTCAAAAGCAAGGAGTAAGATATGAAAGGGTTTTTAAAAATGTCGGCTGTTACCGCTGTGATAATAGTTGCTGCAGGTTGTGCAAATACCTCACAGATGGACGCAATTAAGGCGTTGGCTGAAGACGCCCAGAGCACGGCGACTATGGCAGCCGAAGCCGCGATGCGTGCTCAACGAACTGCGGATAGTGCTATGGCGGCAGCTAGATCGGCACAAAGCTCAGCTGACGCTGCGCAGACGTCGGCTGATCAAGCGAATGAAAAAGTTGATCGTGCCTTCAAAAAGGCTATGGAAAAGTAAGGCTTTTTCTACAGCACCCTCGGCCGGCCACATTGTTGGCCGAAACTCCTTCACCTCTTTTTATCCTCCCGTCGCCGTCTGAACGATCGGCGCCGACCCAACTCTTATAGGTATCCCCCTGGCTTCATCAATAGCTTGGTCAAGGGTGTCCCAGTCGATAACAGTCTCGGGGCGTTGATTGGTCGCTGCCACAAGCGCGTTTATATAGGCCGTCTTGGTCGCTGTTATGGTATTACTGCTGTCCTCTAACGGCTGGTGGACTTCCACATAGAGTTGTTGATCAAACCAGCCAGTTTTGAAGGTCTGGTTGACGATGGTTACGGGTGTGTTGTTCCGTGTTTGCTTAACCAGTTGTTCAATGTCGTCAGGGTACATGCGAATACAACCGTGAGTGACCTGCATGCCGATACCGAATGGTTTGTTAGTGCCGTGAATAAAATAGCTGGGAATATCGAGCATCAATAAAAAACGGCCGAGCGGATTATCAGGTCCCGCAGAAACTTTCGTTGGCAACGTATCGCCGCGGGCCGCATGTTCATCTCTAATAGATTTTGGCGGGTACCAATCGGGGTTTTCGGCTCGACCAGTTACCCGTGTCTTAGTGATGGGTGTAGTCCAGTCTCCGCGCCCGACACTAATAGGGTGAACAGTGACACGGCTACTAGGGTTGGGGCCATTGGAAGCATAGGCATAGAGTCGCATTTCCGGCACATTGATAATGATGCCTTCGCGTTCAGCATTGGGCAAAATAACATTGATGGGCAGTACGACAGGCGTTCCTTCCCCGGGAAGCCATGGGTCCACAGCAGGATTGGCGGAGCGAATAACGTTATAACCCAATTGATAACGCGCAGCGAGATCAACCAAAGTGTCATCTGCGGAGGTTGTCACAAAGTGATTATGCCCGACTAAATCACTGTTACTTAATGTATAAGAATAAGAGTTTTCTATTTCTGCAACACCAAGCTTGCCAAATAGAGCGAGCGTGACAATAGAAATAAAGCGCAGGTTAATCATTAGATAATGCCTTGGTGGATAGTATGTCGAAGTGGCTACTTATTTGAGGAGCCGCCCATTCGGAATGTCTAAGGTTGTATCTCAATCGGTGTTCCGGTTTCTACGGCGGCCCAAATTTCATCCATTGCTCCATTCGTCACAGCGATACAGCCGTCAGTCCAGTTAAATTGCTGGATTAGCGAGGCGGGCAGAGATGACTCATTGGGCATTCCATGAATCATAATCGCGCCGCCAGGATCAACACCATTTAATTCGGCACGATGTAGGTCCTGTTGATTGGGGTATGAAATACGAATGGATTTGTAAAAATCACTGTCCTGGTTTTTAAAGTCGAGTATGTAACGACCTTCGGGTGTTCGCTCGTCACCCTGTTCACGTTTATGCCCTCTGGGCTTAGGACTTAAGGCAATCGGAAACTCTAAGAAGGGGACACCATCTTTAATCAGGTAGAGCTTTTTTTCGGCTTTGGCAACCAGCACCCGGTCAGCTAATTCGGGATACTGCGCCAGTGCGGGGCTACAAAATGGCAATAGCATGATTACCAGTAACTGTTTGATCATAACGTCACCCTAAAATCCATTAACTGAGTTTAGCCAATGGACCACAACATAGCCATGTTTGAGGCTGGGTCTCAATCAAGGCGGGGCTAGCGCTAAGTCTTCATCAACTGTGCGGCCTGCCATCCAGTAGTGAAATACGCACCAGATGTTAAATATGAAAACAATCGACATCAGTGAATAGCGGATGCTCTCGTTACCGAAAGTGGGCTGCAATTGGTCAGAAACCCAGCCTACAGCCACCGGACCGATACCCATGCCAATAATATTCAGAACGAAGAATAAAACGGCAGAAGACATGGCTCTCATTCGCAAACCGACCAAGGAGTGAGCCAGTGCTAGATTAGGCGCCAAATACATGGAAAAGGTCAATGCCGTGACGAACTGTAAAGTTAGCGCCAGATACACATTGCCCGTGTTATAGATGATCATATAAATCGGCAAGGTGATAATCGTTGAGATGGCAGGCACCCAAAGATACCAGCGGTTGTCCCGAAGCATTAATTTGTCGGTGAGATAGCCCCCCAGAAAAGTACCAATTGCACCGGTAATTCCGGCTGCCGCCAGCCAAGTGCCAATAGGGCCGATCTCCATGCCATGCACTCTGACATAAAAGCTGGGAGCAAAATTAGCAGCACCGTAACCTATAAAAGCATGCAGGCCGGATGCTAGCGCCATATGCCGAAATGTTGGTCGCGACAGTAGGACTTTTGCCACTTCCCAAACTGAGGGGCCATCTTTACTCGCAGTGATTTTTTCAGCAAAACCGCGAGGCGGCTCGCGCACCGTTAAGCGCAATACGATTGCGTAAAAAATCCCGGGAATACCAACGGCAAAAAATGCGTAGCGCCAGTCCATATACTGGGCGATCCAGCCACCGGCCAATAGTCCGATTAAACTACCAAAGTTGATGCCAGTCGAATAGACGGACAGCGCGGTTGCTCGTTCTTCTTTCTTAAAAATGTCTGAGATAATCGAGTGGGAAGGGGGGCTACCTCCGGCTTCACCGACGGCAACCCCGATTCTGGCTAACAACAATTGCAGATAATTTTGTGCAAAACCCGAAATGGCTGTCATGCCGCTCCACACAACTAGCGCAACTGTGACAATGTTACGTCGGTTACCTTTATCAGCAAATCTGGCTATTGGAATACCGACGACAACATAAATCACTGCAAAGGCAAAGCCGGATAATAATCCTAGCTGAGTATCAGTTAAGCCCATATCAGCTTTTATGGGTTCCTGTAGGATGACTAGCAATTGGCGATCAACAAAATTGAAGGTGTAAAGGCCGGTCAGCATGAATAAAACGTACCAGCGGTACCAATTTTCAGAATAACGCCCGGGGTCTTCTGCTTCATGGTGGCCCGATGACTTCAGTTTACCGGGGGTGGTTAGGCTTGCCGGATTAGAGGGTACAAGATCGCTTGGCATGGCACGTCCTCATTATTATTATTATTCGAATATACACGAATCCCATGCGTAGGTTACTAATCATTCATAGATTATTGTTGGTTTTTCCTTTCGATAGAAACGACAAAGAACTGATTTTAACCATAAAAATGGCATTGTCTCATGCAGTAATCGTAATATCTGGTGAGTGTACCGATGGTCAGTTTAGTTATCGTTTTGGCAGTGAAATAAGGCTGGGAAGACAACGTTCAGATAAAACAAGCCGACCAGAATCTCTAGTTGCGGCCGCGGCAGTGTATGTCGTCATCCATGACGAATATAATCATCCACTGTTTATTTAACGCTTAGGGTGTGTACCAAATCGGTGATGAGTATGCGCGTTCCTGAATGGTCGCAGGACCAACGGTTGGTGCTGTCATTGTCAACGCAATGGCATCTTTCAATGCGTGTCTGGCGGTGGGGATTTCTAATACCCGGGCATAATAGAAAGCACGTTGCGAAGGTTTAAAATCTGGGTCTTGCCAATAGGCGATCAACTCACTTGCGCCGATACTATTGGTGTAATGCCCGGTTTCTAAATCAACAGTATTACCAATGGCGGCTAGCTTTCCATTCTCATCGGGAATCCGATCTCCTGCCCATACAACGTCATAAACAGTTTCAATGGTATTACCACTGGCGTCAGTTGTTGCTTTGATGACTTGCAGGCGGTCGAGATTACCACTCTTTGGATCTTTAGCCGCTTGAATAAGAAAAGCAGGGGCGCTATTGCTATCCGTCCCTGTTAAATCTCCGCCCATGGGCACGCCTTTACCGTAGGCAGTTGCGGCAAAATCGGTGGCGTTAATGTCTTCTTCCGTAAAGTTCCAGCCACCAAAGAATCGCAAGCCGATACGAGGTCCCGTACTGGCATAAACTTCTTTGCGCTTAAATGCCGCCATAATAGATTCACGATCATTATGCTCAGCCCAAACTGCGGCCAAGCCAGAGGCAGACATAGCCCACCCGCTTGTACCTGTGGCGCCAAAGGTCTTAGTTATTTTATTCGCGGGGATAGAGTCTCGTGCGAGCTTGCCATGGAAATTATTTTCTTCAGCCGAGGCGAGACCGGTGTGACTATCGGTAGAACCGATCAAGCCAAACTTATAAGGGTTGGTACCAAACTTTAGCTCCAGTTCCATGCCGCGCTTTAAACCGCTTCTTATGTAGTCACCTTCCTTCGGTGCATATTCTGCAGGATCTTTTTCAATATAGTGTTTGTAAGTTTCAAAGTCGGCAAATTCGTCGTCCGGAGAAAATAGGCCAATGGTTTCGCTATCGCCCTTGATTTGAGTGGCTTCGGCGACCGGTTCCCAGCGTGCCCTAGTCTCAACATATTCTTTGGTAACAGCTTCACCCTTAATGGTAATCTCTGGAAACATGTAACCCTTAGAAATATTCGAGTTGTGGGGGATAGCAATAAATTCAGCACCTGTTTTTTCAGTAGTCTCGTCAAGCCAGGCCCACAAGTCTTCCGGATATTGGCTCTGTTGCGAGCTATAAGGCATGTAGGTGGAGGCAACCGTCGCATCACTGCTGGTAAATACCACCCGGTGTAAATTGGCACCGCCGGGAATAGAGCTCCACTCCCAACCGATGAACGTGGTAAAGGTTCCCGGGTCATTATATTGGTCGGCAAGGTTGACTGCGGTTAGCCAAGTGTTTTTTGCCATCACATTGCCATTGGGGATACCGCTAATCGAAGAACTGCCTCGGGCCGCAATTTCTGGTGCGACGGGGTCAGGTAAAAACTTTACGAAGGCTGCGGTACCGGTATCTTCTTCCATGACATCTCGGAATATATATTGAGTATAGAGTGCTTTCATTTTATCAATGAAACCAAGTCCTTCGGTAGGAATTCCTTCATAGTTGATGGTCGGCATAGCACCGAGAAATTCTGCATGATCGGCGATAACCAAAAAGTCTAACGGCGTCTCGATTTGTACCCGTGCCTTATGGTAAGGGTGCACGACTGGCTGTCCCTTGGCGTAACGATAGGCGGTGTCTGGGCCTGCGGTCATGTTTCTATTTAAAAACGCATCGAAGGAATTCGACGTATGTAAATGGGTATCCCCCCAATAAACTTGGCGTTCAACAGTCTCTTGTTGTGAGTTGACATGGATAGCCTGAATGGAAGCCAGCACGCTGCAGGCAACTAACAATTTACGCTTCATGGTGATTCTCCCGTTTGTATTAGAGTGAGTGTAAGTCATCCTAATACAAGTTATTTAATTAAAAGTTGCTGTGCTACGTTTGCTATATGCCCGCTGATTTTTATCATACTAAGCAGTGACTAATATCGCCCCAGGCATACATTGACAATTTGTGCTGTGTGAGTGCCACTATGTTGAGCGCTCAGTAAAATGGTTCAAGCGTTGATTCTAAAACGCTCAACCTGAATATCGTCTGCGCCTAAATCTTCATAATTATCGTCGATCCGGCCCTGGATAAAGTCTCCACAGTTAAATGATCGATAATTCGGTGCGCCCAAATCTTGGTGAGGTGCTACAACGGTATCAAAACTGGGCTGGTAAAAGAATGGCAAACTATAGCGCGATTTTCCTGCTGCAATGGGCAGCACGCGATGCAGCGCGGCTTGATAGGCACCATTTGACCAAACCTGTGCAATGTCACCAATATTAACGACAAGCGCATCTTCCATCGGTGGAATATCGATCCAGCCGGCATCTTTAGAGAATGCCTGTAATCCACCGATATCGTCTTGGAACAACAATGTTATTGCGCCTTGGTCGGTATGATGATGTAACGCCATATCACCGAGTGGCGTGACTGATTGCTGGTCGTCAGCTGCGAGGGGGTCTTCACTGGGATAATAGTTGAGCCGCGCAGAGCTCGTGTGGCGAGGCATGAAAAAGCGGTCAAATGATGTTTCGTCAACTCCAAGTGCGTTACACAAGATGTGCATCACCCGGTTAGATAGTTCGGCATTGGCAAGGAAATACGCGCGCAGTGTTTCTTTGAATTCGGTGGGTTGTTGTGGCCAAGGCATGCGGTTTTCTTGGCCATTGCTGCGAGCATAGAAATCAAACACTTCTTTGAGATCACGTTTTTGTTTGGTGAGCTCCCTGTCATAATAACCCATGGGGTTATCCTCTTTGCGTACCACTTTTTGCTTTTCGTCGCGAGGTAAGGCAAAAAAACACTCTGCCTGGGTTTTTACCGCTTCGACTAGGGCGTCTAAGCCATGTCCTTTGAGAAAAAAGAAGCCGTGATCTCGACAAGCTAAATCCAGTGCTTGCAGTGCATCATTATCAATACAATTGAGGTCAATGGTGGGCACGTTTGTCATAGTGATACGTCCTTAGCGACTTTGTTTGCGGAATGATTATATACCGGTCTGAGTTGGAACGCTTGTGATGAATTTGGGGTTTTTCTCTACCTTTCTCCTAAGACTTTGATCACCCGACAGCCTGTTTTAAGTGGCTTCGAGAGCGTCATAGCAAATACTTGAGCGCGTTAGTCGCAGGATTTTGTGAATAACTTCTGCTATGAAAACTTGGCAATCTGAGCTAAATAGGTTACAACCCCACTCCGTTGAAGTACGGCTATTTATGCGCTGAAAGAATGTGTTCTTGCCAAATCAATAGCGGTACCGCGTAACGTGCAGCAGTCTATTAAAAAATTTCCCGCGAAGAGGAGGGCATTATGTCCGACGCAGAAAAAAAAGATACACCGGAACAGGCCGAATTTCGGGCATATTGCCAGGACTGGTTGAGTAAAAATCATCCCGGCAAACCGACCGTAAAAATTCCGCAGGGTGCTTTGGAACTCTCTGATCCAGCGGCGCTTGAGTGGCTCAAGAAATGGCAAAAAGCATCCTATGACGCGGGCTTAATTGGCTGTGATTATCCCAAAGAAGTTGGCGGTGGTGGTATGACAAATTGTCAGGTCATTGCGAATGCAGAAATGCAGAAAGCTAAAACGCCTTACTTGCCTAATATTATTGGCATGGGTATGGCCGCCCCCACAGTATTTTTTCACGGCCAGGATGAAGTGAAAGCCGAGTTGCTACCTAAATTGTTATCGGGAGAGCATATGTGGTGTCAGGGTTTTAGTGAACCTGGTGCCGGCTCTGACCTTGCCAACCAACAGACCTTCGCCGAACTGAAAGGTGACAAGTGGATCATTAATGGACATAAAGTCTGGACTTCATTGGCGCACTTTGCCGACTGGATGATTCTTTTGTGCCGCACGGACAAGGGTGAAAAATACAATGGTTTGTCTTATTTTGTCGTTCCTATCAAATCTGCACTGGGTAAAGGTGTGACTGTTCGACCGCTGATTAAGTTGACCGGAGAAACGGGCTTCAACGAAGTGTTGTTTGAGGATTTTGAAGTGGATGATCGTTATCGCCTTGATGAAGTTGGTAATGGTTGGGCTGTCGCTATGACAACTCTGTCGCACGAACGCGGTGCAGGTCCTTTGGTCACTCCGGCATCCGGCGGTATGTCGGTTGAAGAGGGGGAAAGTCTTTCTACCAGTAACGCGATGGCGTTGGTCGATTTGGCCAAAAAACAAAAAAGAAGCGGCAAGACGGCGGCAGACGACGCCGTTATTCGGGATGAAATTATGCAGTTGATGATCCGCCGCGAGTCGATGGTTCAGAACGGCCGCCGAGCGGCTGTATCCAGTTTAGTTGAGCATCCGGCGAGAATAGCCCTGCAGAGTAAGCTGGTTGCTACTGAGCTTAATCAGGATATGGCTGAGCTTGCCTACCACATCGAGGGTATGGCGAGCTCACTTTATGTGAATGATGACAATGCGCCGGCAGGAGGACAGTGGCCTCTTGCTTACATGAATAGCTTTGGTGTCACTATTGCGGCGGGTGCGAATGAAGTGCAACGCAACATACTGGGTGAACGTGTACTCGGTTTACCGAAGTCTAAATAAGCGGGAGATAAATAATGTCTATACAACCAAAAAACTTCGGCTTTGGCGAAGATGAAACAATGCTCCGTGATTCGGCGCGCAAATTTTTCTCTGATAATTGTTCGGCGGATAAAATACACAACCTTGTTGCCACTGATCCTAATATTCATCGCAGCATTGACTGTGTATGGGACAAAAATTTGTGGCAGCAAATCGTTGAGTTGGGCTGGACGGCGGTCTGTGTCTCGGAGTCCGCCGGTGGTATCGGTATGCCCGCTGTCGCTGCTGTTGCGTTGGCCGAGGAAGTTGGTAAAGCGGCTTTCCCTTCACCACTGTTGTCTACGTTTAATGCGACCTTTGTTCTCAACCACTGCCAGTCTGAGGCTGCGACAGCGGCTTTGGGGGAGATTGCCGAGGGTAAAGCGACAACGCTTGCTATTACCAACCAGGAAGGCAGCTGGGATGCTTCGGCCACCGATGTTTCTGTCAACAATGATGGGTCACTCAGTGGCACTGCTTACTTTGTTCAGGATGCAAAAAAGGTAGCGCAGCTGGTAGTCAGCGCAGCTTCGGATAAAGGGGTTGGTCTGTATCTTGTCGATACGACGGCTGGTGGCGTTCAAATGGTTGCCGACGGTATTATCGACCTCACTCGTGATCAGGCGCATATTGAATTCTCAAACGCCAGTGCTATCGAGTTAGCGGCACCTGGAACCGGCAATCTAGCGATTGATCAAGCGATGCCGGCAATTCTCAGTATTGTTTCAGCTGATATGGTCGGTGCCGGAGAATGGCTTTTACAAACGACGGTTGAATACGCGAAAACCCGTGTTCAGTTTGATCGCCCGCTGGGGTTTTTCCAAGCGGTTAAGCATCCTCTGGTAAATGTTATGTTGGATATCGATCGGTCAAAGTCACTGGCTTATAACGCTGCTTGTGCCTACGATACGGATCCGGACAATGCTTTGCGGTTGGCTCATATGGCTAAATCACAGGCCGGTGATATGGCGGTATTTTCGGCGAGCCGCGCCGTACAATTTCATGGGGGTATCGGATTTACTTGGGAGTGTTTTGTCCATCTATTCTTTAAGCGACAAATGCACAACCAGGTTTTGTTTGGTGATGCTAAATATCATCGCGCCTTATTGGCAGACATGGTCATGGGTGCTGCCGCCTAGCTGAGTGGGAGGCTAGTAGCGTTAGTAAAAAGGCGGCCCCTGTGGCCGTCTTTTTTTTAAATCAAAAAAGCTTAGGCCCTCTGCTTTGACTTTGGAATAGAGTGCGCGTTATGGTTGGTGGGTTAGCCATCTGTTGACACAGAAATTGAGGAAAATTATGAATAGCCGAAGAATTGGTTTGGCCATTACTATTTTGGCAATATCGCTTTTCGCCCAGTCAAGTAATACAGTGGCTGAGAAAGAGGCAGTCTCTGAAAAAGCAGAGGTGCGGAAGGCGGCAGTTAATCGAGACGATGAGGTTGTCTGCCGAATGGTTAAAGCAACGGGAAGTAATATTAAGCGTAAAGTCTGCAAGACCCGCTCACAAAGAGCCGCGGATGTAACTAAGAGCCAGCAAACTATGGATGAAATGCGCCGATCGACCAGAGCAATTGGTAACTGATTTATTCATTTTTTGTCGAGCTTCCGCTATGGGGATTACCCTGGATTATCTGTGCTCAGTTTGGTGCCGGCCATCTTTTTTAAAAGTATGATGGGGCCACAACGCGCGATGCGCAAAGGCTAAAGTGTGCTGTGAGTAGGCACCTCCAGTGCTAACGCCGGCTAATGTCGCTGCCGCATTGAAAAACAATAAAATCCCTGTAGTTTTAGAGGTTGCAGATAGCTGATCCGCACTCGTATTTCCGATCGTTTTTTTTCACCTAAGGCAAGAAGTTCGGGCTGCTGTGCCCGGCGTTACCGCAGAGCTGATGAAAGGTATGGCTGCAAAAGTCGAGCGTTAGTTCATGAAAAATGATGATCTGAAACAATGTTCATGTCAGTAAAATAATAACTGTTAACATCTGCTGATTTTTCATATTAGTATTCATAAAGGATGGTGTTTTCTTCATTCCCTTTTTTGGATATTCCTATGGAATTTAAAGATTATTATGCGCTTCTCGGCGTAGAGCCCGATGCAGATAATAAAACAATCAAGACGGCATACCGCAAGCTCGCTCGGAAATATCATCCTGATGTAAATCCAGATAGTGGCGCGGAGGATAAATTCAAAGAAGTTGCTGAGGCCTATGAGGTCCTAAAAGACGCTGGGCGCAGAGCCGAATACGACGAGTTATTCCGCTATGGTGGCAGTCGCGATAATGGTTTCGAAGCACCGCCAGACTGGCGCAGCTCGGCTGGCTTTGGTAGCGCAACAGCGGAGCAGTTTGATGGCGATTTTTCAGATTTTTTTACGTCGATGTTTGGCGCAGGTGGCAGTCACTTTCACCAGCAGCAGTCTGTGTTGCGAGGTCAGGATGCAGAAATTGAAATGCCCGTGTTTCTAGAGGAAACCCTGACTGATATTCCTAAGCTGGTCGAGTATGTTATCCATATGGTTGAAAATGGTCAGCGATATGACCGCAAAAAAAGCCTGAAGGTTAAGATTCCAATGGGTGTGACAGACGGTGAGCGCATCCGTCTAAAGGGTCAAGGCGGCGCAGGGCAGGGTGGTAGCCCCAGCGGCGATCTTTATTTGCATATTCGTCTCGTGCCTCACCCACTGTTTGATGTTGAAGGTCACAACTTAGTGGTGACCGTGCCGCTTGCGCCATGGGAGGCGGCCTTGGGGACCAAGATTGCCATACCTACGCTGGCAGGTGCGATTAATCTGACGATAGCACCGAACAGTCAGTCAGGGAAAAAATTGCGTATCAAGGGCAAGGGTTTGCGGAGTAAGTCTGGTAGTGGCGACCTGTATGCTTTGTTAAAAGTAGTTGTGCCAGCAACGTCCAATGACGATGTTAGAGATTTATGGAAGGCCTTGTCAGAGAAGGCCTGCTTTGATCCAAGGGCTGAGTGGAGTAAGCCATCATGAATGATGTAGTGTTGAAAATTTCTCTGCAAGAATTGTGTCAATATGAAGGGCTGACCGAACAGCTAATAGTAGACGTGGTTAGTTATGGTATTACCGAACCCACCGAGGGACACAGTGTTGCCGACTGGGTATTTGATACATCGAGTGTCTATTGGCTGCAGAAAGCGGCTCGCTTGTATCATGACTTGGAAATTGACTGGGTTGCGGTCGCTATGGTGATCGATTTGTTACAACAAAAAGAAGCGCTGGAAGAACGAAATCGAATTATCGAGCAACAATTAAATAGGCTGCTTGAATAAAAGATCGTCTTTGAAACGGAAATGTCTCTATTTACAGTAACGGTTTGGGTTTGCGAGAAAAAACTGTGCGAATCAGTGGAATATAGTGGTCCAATGGCTGTGTTGTATAGTCAGGGTCAAAGGAAGGTTGATCCCAGCGGGCGCAAAAATCCACGCAGGCCTGATAGTGGGGATGATCGCGCAGTTGATCTCTGGCATGCCTATCCTGGTCGTAGTGGTGCATCCAGTAATAACCTTGAAACAAACCGTGGTGTAGAACGATCCAGTAGTTTTTTTCGCTGACGTAGGGCCTCAATAATGCGGCACCTACTTGTGAATGATTGGCGGGCGCAAGAATGTCACCGATATCATGCAGTAGGGCGCAGACAATGGTTTCGTCATCGGCGCCATCAATTTCGGCCCGTGTTGCTGTTTGCAGGCAGTGATCAAGCCGCGATATTTGATAGGGCGAATCTCCTGCCATCATTCCCAGCCATTCGATAACCCTATCAGCCTGACCTTCAAGGCTCTTGTCTTCGTGTTGAAAAACGAGGTCATAGTCGCTGCGAGTTGCGTTTTCCATCGCAGTAAATTCGACATGTTTGTTCATAATCAATCCGAGTCGCCGTCGTGCCAAATAGTTAAGACCACAGTATCCAGCTCAACCTAGGCCTCTGCAAGGACTGGCTGCAATTAGACGGTCTCAAATGGCCAGTTAAATAGTATATCCATTTTCGGCAACAGCATAGAATAG
>Ga0206127_1000753_pt1 | contig 38474 bp, 40 predicted proteins | sample Helgoland_Spring_6_FD_148646 | JGI IMG/M metagenome (GOLD analysis project Ga0206127, IMG submission 148646) | Pelagic subsurface seawater microbial communities from Kabeltonne, Helgoland, North Sea - Helgoland_Spring_Bloom_20160419_1 | ecosystem: Environmental > Aquatic > Marine > Epipelagic ...
ATTTACAATTAGTTGGTGGTAAAAAAAAAAAAAAATCAAAAAAAAGTGCCAAAAAACGAAAAGGTTCTAAAAAACGAAAAGGTTCTAAAAAAAAATAAATTATTAAAATTTTAAAATATATATTATTAAAATTTTAATTCTTCTCTTACTTGTTCTAATAATAATCCTAATTTATTTTTACCATTTTTATTTTTACCAATGCCCCAATATGGATTATTCATTTCAACTTCTATTTTACCTTTTGTATTTATTAATTTATTTCTTAATTTAGGATTCTGATTAAATTTTAGTATAAGTCCATTTTTCATTACTGTATCTTTTATACTACAAAAATTACTACACATATATGGATAAGCTTTAGAATATGTATCTATATCAGATGACTTTTTTATTTCTCTAATATTTTTTACATGTGTATAATAATTATTACTTTTAGGTATAAAATACTTCATTGAATTAAAATAATGTTCCATTGAATTAAATTCTAAATTTGAGTAAATAGTATCTTTAAATTTAACATGATATAAATTACTCAAATAATTTTTATTACTATTTTTAAACCTCATTAATATATCTTTAGAAAAAAAATAATTAATTAATAAATTTTATAAATCTAAATAATCTTGAATTAAAAATTTAAGTCTTGGTTTAAGTAAATATTTAGAATTATCTAAATATTTACTTAATTTCTTTTCATATCCATTAGTAGTAAATAATTTTTTTTGATAAGGTTTAATTTGCGTTAGAACTATTATTAATAGTCTAATACATTCTTGTTCTTCTATAATTTTTGTTTCAAGATCATAACTTTGTTCAATTACATAGAATAGATCATTAATAATCTTTTGAAGAAATACATTAGTAAGAAGTTTTTTAATATTAAAATGTGTAATAAATTTTATAATATTTTGATTTTCTACTTTCATTGGATCTGTAATCGCATTTATATAATGCTCAAATGTCTTTCTAAGAAGGATATGTAAAACACCAGTTTTTTTATTAAAAGAATTATCTAAATTAAGAATAGATATAATTACTTCAACATATATACCTAAATATAGTTCATTATCTTTAGCCATCATAAATATCATATCAAATACATCTGATATTTTTTGTTTATCATCAATAATTTTATAAGCCTTAGATATTATTATACTAATAATTTTTTCTTTATTTTCTAAACATATTTTATTAAGATTGTCTCTGATATCATTAATATTTGAATCTTGTTTCAATTCATCTATATTTATTCTACCAGGAGAACTTTCAATTAATGAAATACATATTTCTATATTAGGATTGTTTTTTACATACTTTTTGTTATCTTTATTTGACTCAATTGAAGCTCTTCCAGCTTCAATTGCAGTTTCACCATATTTATTAATAAAATTATTTAATGAACCATAATATAATAGTTTTGCTGTAATATCTATTAGACCATAATATACTGAATAATGTAAAGGTGAGTTACCCGCACTATCACTAAAATTTGTATCAATTTCAGTATCTGATAAAATCTTAAATACTATATGTTTATTTCTTTTTTTTACATAGTACAATAATTTAGCAAATATTTCTTTTTTATTTAAACTTTGTATTTCATTAATAATATTATCTTCATTTTTAAAAGGTAATACATCTTTAATTTTAATATCTTTGTAACGCTTTAATTCATTAAAACTTAAAGTTTCTCTTTCTGGGATTTTATAAGACATCGCTGTTTATTTATATTTTTATATTAATAATAAAAATATAATCAAATTTTTATATTTTAAATAATTGAATAATATTTATTAATTAAAAAAAATATTATATATATATATATATATGTATATTATAATATTTTTGATAATTTTACACTTTTATCTTAATAATAGAACTAAAATAGAAAATTTTTTTGACGACGATAGAAAAGTATCATTTCCTTTTAGAAATATTTATGATTCAAAAGGTAAATTAATAGATTTAATATGTATTACAGCTTATTTTAGAGGTGATGACCATAAACAAAAATACCTTAAACTTAAAGAAAAAGGTTATCACTTTATTGGTTCTACTAGTTATTTAGAATTTCCTGGTAAAATAGATAATCCTCACGAAGATAAATATCATGAAAAGCATGATGATGATTATATTAAAATGTGTAAAGGATGGGTTCATTGTTTTAGAAAACCTTATGATACTTTTCCAAAAGAAACTCCATTAGCTTTAATAAGTGAATCCGATTTTGTAAATCAAGATTTTTTAAAATCAGCAAGAAAACATGATAAAAAATACGATTTTGTTTATATTTGTCTTAGAAGTCAAAAAAAATGTATTGTTGGATGGCAAGAATATATTCATAGATGGGATTTTGCCAAAAAAGCTATTGAACTAATGGTTAATAAATATAAATTAAAAGGATTATTAATTGGAAGACATAACTGCCCTAATTTACCTGAAATTAAAAATAAAGATCTTCTTGAAACTACCGAATTTTTAAGTTATTATAAATTTATTGATAAAATTAAAGAAAGTAAATTTTTATTAGAATGTGCGGGATCAACTGCATCTCCAAGAATTGTAACTGAAAGTATGGCTTTAGATTTACCCGTTTTATTATATCAAAATATTGTTGGTGGTTGGAAATATATAAATTCTGAAACTGGTGAATTATTTGATGATTTAAATGATTTTGAACAAAAACTAAATATTTTAATAAATAAATATGATGAATACAATCCTAGAAAATATATAGTAAATAATTATGGTCTTCAAAAAAGTGGTAAAAAATTATTAGATTTTGTTAAAAATGTTTATCCAGAATTAAAATTAAAAGAAAATAAATATTTAAAATTTGCAGTATAAAATATTATCTTAGTTTATTGTATATGGGTAATTATTATTCTGTACAAACAATAGAACCAGATGATAAATTAGATAAAAAATCTGAAATAGAAATTTTAAATGAAGAAGATACTGAAATTATTAATAATGAAGTAGATACTGAAATTATTAATAATGAATCTAACGAAATTTTAGAAAATTCAAAATATAATAATTTATTAAAAAAATTTAATCAACTTAAAATTGATAAAAAAAATTTAAAAGAAGAACTTGAATCATTTAAAAAAAAATATGAAAGTCTTATTATTAAAATAGATTCTGAAGAAATTATAAAACAGATTATTAAAAAAATAAATTGATTTATTACAACTATCTAGATACATTCTTATCTTAAAATGAATTCTACTATATTTTGTAATCCAATTGATCCCCATTCTGATCGGATTGATCAAAATTGTGTAGTTATTTTTCAAAATTCAAATTGTCCAAATATAATTGTTAGACCTACAAAATATGGTATTTTAAAACCTTATTTTGTATCACCAATTAAGGATTTAGATTATAGAACAGCTTTATATTTTATACCCAAAACTGATTCTTTACCTGCATTTTATTTATATGAATATTACAATCCAGTTATAAATAAAATAATTCATACATCAACCGATTCAGGTTGTAGTTCACCTGAAAGTTTTTCTGATAACGGAAGCTGTAAATCTGATGATGAATTACAATATGAAAATAATACAAGCGTAGAAACTAATGATATTTCTATTCAATGTAATTTAAACTATGATATTGATAATATAATTTTAAAAAATAATAGAAATAAATATATATTACAAAAATATTTTAATATTTGGAAAACTAATTTTCTAAAAATAAAGTTCTTTAGAATTTGGTATCAAAATACTAAATTTAAAATTAAACAAAAAAAGGAACTTCGTAAAAAATTAAAAAAACAAAGGATTAAAATTATTAATTATAATAAGCAAATTAAATCTAAATACTTTAATATTTGGTATAATAATGTTAAAAAAAATAAAAAACAAAAAATTAAACATTATAATACAATTCAAACATTAGTAATTAATCAATGGAGTAAAATTACTAATTATAACAAACTACTTAAATCTAAATACTTTAATATTTGGAAAATAAAAAGTAAAAATATAAAAACGAATAAGAAAGTAGTCATTTTAAATTGGAAAAATTTTATTAAACAAAACAAATATTTAAGAAAACATTATTTTAAAATTTGGAAAAATAATGTTATAAATAAAAAGACTATTAATACTATTAATAATAATACTATTAATAATACTCTTTTTAATGAGAATATTGTACATATTTTAACATTTCTAAATTTTGATACTTTTAAAGAATTAATCAAAAAAGTTAACTTTTTAAAAATATATATTTATCATCCTTTAATTAGAGATAAATATGGTCATAATCTATTATATTTCGAATTAGGTTGTAGAAAAATAATTACACTATCATTTATAAATTTAATACAACAATTTAGATATACTAAATCTAATGCAGCGTGTAATGCAGAATATATGAAATTTCCCGTTAATATGATTGAATTAAATAAAATATCAGACCCTAGAATTATATATGATTCTATTGAAAATATGTATGACTATGATAAAATAAAAAACACTTTTTTACATCCAATATTAAATTCATTAGAAGATACAGAAAAAAAAACTATAATTAAAAATAAAATAAAAAATGATATAAGTGTAAAAAAAGATGTATTTTTTATAATGATAGATTGTTCGATTACTATTACTAAATTTAATTTTAAAAGTAAAACTTTTATTGATTATTATTGTTACCCATTACAATATATCGAAATTATTATAAACGAAACTGAATCATATCTTGAAAAAATAAAAGATGTTAAAGGTAATGGATATTTTGATAAAAATAACAACAATTTAATTTTAAATGATTTAACTGATGTAATTGCTAAAGAAAAATATAAGAATATTATTCAAATTATAAAAACAATTATAGATAGTAAAGTTTTATTAAAAGCATTTAGTAAACAAAATACATTTGATCACTTTCATATAAATATTTGTAAGATAATGACATTATTAGATATTTATAGAGACTGTTATATTACATGGATTGGTGTATATAACCTTTATAAAGAATTCTTTTTAGAATGGTTTATTTCAAAAAATAAAGTTACTGTTTCTTTAACTCCAGAAACATATCAAATATCAAAAAGTAAATTATATTATTTAGAAGAAAATATGATTAATAAATTTAAATTTCTAAATAAAAATATTACAAATGATTTTATGATTAACTCTTTTGGTACATTATTTAATAATATAAATACTTTACTTTATGATAATGATTCTATTTATAAATTAAAAATTAAAAACGTATATAGAAAAGTTATATGTAAAAGTAAATTTATAGATTGTATCAACTATATAAATGAGAATAAATTAAAACCTGAAGAAAAAAGTAAAATCTTAAATCTTAGAAAAAAAAAATTAAGAAAGTTTAAAACATCAGAATATAAGAATTTAATTTTAGTTGAAGATTATATTACTAAAGAATATTATATTTGTAAAAATACCGATATATTAACTTATGAACCTAGTATAAATACGGACAATAATTATAGATTAACATTATTATAATTTATAATTTTTTTTATGACGTATGAAATTACGTAAATTTTATGGTAACATTTGGTAAATATCCAAAATAAACACCATGATTTAAAATTAAATATATAATTTAATATTAAATCAATTTTAAAAATTAAACTAATTTAACTTTTTGTCGAGAACATTTAGTAAATATCCAAAAACAACATTCTGTTTTTGTGTTAGATATATATATTTATATTATATAAAAATTTTTAAGAGTACATTTGATAAGGTATTTTTTTATCAGTTTCTTTTTTTTTCTGTTCATTATTTAGTTTAAAAGTTTGAAATCCTAATTTAAAATCTTTATTTGTTAATATTTTTTTTTCATCTTGAGATAATCCAAATACTCTTCTTGAATGCGAGATTTTAACTTGTTCCAAATAGTTTTCTAAATCACCACCATTATATTTAAAATAACTTTTATTTTCCTCAAAGAAATCATCTTTTATCTCTTGCTCATTTAAAATTTTCCAATTACATTTTTTTATTAAACCTAAAAAAATTTCCTTTAATTCAGATGCACTATAATCCTCTATTACATATCTATAAGGAAATCTTCTTTCTAATCCTGCATTTTGAGCAAAAAAATTTTTATTAACAGATTCTTTATATCCAGCAATAATACAAATAAATTCTGATTTTGCCTCTGAAAGATTTTGATTTAAAACATCAATACATTCTTTGGCGAATGAATCCTTGTTTTCAGAACTTCCCAATGAATATACCTCATCTATAAACATAACTCCACCTTTACAATTATCAATTACTGTTTGTGTTTTTATAGATGTTTCTCCCAGATACCTTCCTACTAAATCAGACCTTTTAATTACATTAAATGTATAATTATTTTGATCTAAAATATTTAATTCACAATAAATTTCTCCTAATATTTTTCCTAACTCTGTTTTTCCTACACCTGGTGGTCCATAAATAACCGTATGCATCATATGATTATTTTTATCATCTAAACCCTGTAAATGAAATAATATTTGATCAACTATATTTTTTTTAACTTTATCCATACCTATCATTTTTTTAAGTTTTTTTAAAGGTTCGTTTAAATAATACAAAGTTTTTACATCAAAATTATATTTATTTACATCTTTTAATTTTAATTTACTTGAAAAATTAATTAATTGATCTAAGTTTTGAATACTAATATGTTCATATTCTTGTTTTATTTTTTTTGTATTTTTTGGTGTTGGAGAATTTAATTTTCTTTTACTCATTATTATTAATTTTACTTTTTTCTTTAAACTTATTTAATACTTATCTAAATTTAAACGAGATTTAGGATACCATTGAATACATTTAAATATAATATCAAATAATTCTTTATTTTCATTTGTGATATATCTTTCTATCTCTCTTGTTTTAGGTTCATAAAATAAGTTTTTACTATCATTTATTTTTTTTAATTTATATGTATTTTTATTTTTTATAAAATATTTTTCTCCATATTTTGAATTATTAATTAATTTTTTATCTGGAATACCTAACACATGTACATGATATAAAAATAAATCTTGATAATTTCTAGCTTTAAATAATGGATATCCTCGAATCATCTCATAAATTATACAACCTAAACTCCAAATATCTATACTATGTGTTATTTCTAAACCCATTAATACTTCTGGAGATCTATAATATCTAGTTTGAATATAATTGTAAAAACAGTTTTTTTTTTCAATAAAACTTGAACCAAAATCTATTATTTTAATATTATCTCCATTATCTGATACTAAAATATTTTCAGGTTTTAAATCAGCATGAATTATTTTTAATTTTTTTAATAATTTTAAACCATTTATTATTTGATTTGTAAAATTTATCGTTTTACTTATACCTATTTGTTTTTGATTAAATTTTTTAAAATAATTATATAAATTATTACCATATATTTCAAATACTAGAAAAAACCTATTATTTATTTTAAAATTATTAATCATTTTAATAATATTCGGATTCTCATTATTATTTAATTTATTTAATAATTCAATCTCATTTTCATATGATTTTTGAAATCTTAAACTTATTCTTCCTATTTTTAAAGCATATTCTATTTGATTTTTTTTATCAATTACTTTATACACTTGACTAAATGCACCCTTTCCAATTGTTTTTATAATCTGATAATTATTAAATATTTCATTATTTGATACTTTTAAATATTCTTCATTGTTCATGATAATATAATAATATATTATTTTATTATTTTATTATTTAACTAGAAAAGTAATTTATATTTTATAATTATTTAAAGTTTTTTTAAATAATTATTTTTTAAAATGACTTCGTCTATTAATAATCTAGATTATTCTATTTTTCCAGAAAATAATATAAATGATCATAAAATTATTGATTTAAAAAATGATAATAATCAATGTTATTTATTTTTTATAAATCCATTAGATTGTACTTCTAAATTTATTTTAAATTTATTTAAAGATTTCAAACTAATATATTTTTAAAATGACTAACTGTATGATTAATCAAGATGCGCCTTCTTTTTCAGGAAAAATTGTAAATAATAATGAAATTACAAATTTTAAATCAGAATTTAAAAATGATAATAAACAATGGCATTTACTTTTATTTTATCCATTAGATTTTACTTTTGTATGTCCTACAGAATTATTAGGTTTCTCTAATTTAATTAATGAATTTTCAAATTTAAATACTAATATAATTGGTATTTCGTGTGATTCAGAATATGTACATCATGCATGGTTACAAACTCCTCGAAAACAAGGAGGTATTCAAAATCTGAACTTTCCCTTATTTTCTGATTTAAGTCACGAAGTTAGTAAAAATTACAGTGTATTTTTAAAAGATGATAATCATCCATGTCGTGCAACTTTTATTATAGACCCCAATGGTAAAATAAGACATTACTCTATGAATCATCCCCCTGTTGGAAGAAATGCAAATGAATATTTACGTCTTATTGAAGGATACCAATTTACTGATGAAAATGGAGTAGTTTGTCCTTTAAATTGGAATAAAGGTGACGATACTATAATTGATAATCCTATAGATAAATTACAATATTTTTCAAATATAAATTAAAAAATTGATTTTATTATCAATATATTTTTTAATATATATATAAATATGCAGCTCATGTTGGATCTATTGCACTTTCAAAACTCGAAGATGTTGAATCAAATTTACGCTTTCCATAGTAGTAGTGTCAAGTATTGTATTTTATGACTTTAAAAAGAAAATTGTTATTAAGGTAGGTGAATCACGCATAGTATCTAAAGATAAAAGATGTATTGATTCAATACATGCTGAAGAATTGGCTATTAAATATATAATTAAATTCTATCCAAAAAAAATAAATAACTTTAAAATTATAATTTGGAAAAAAAGTGGTAGTGCTTTTTGTTGTAGTTGGTGTAAAAAAATTATTGAAAAATATAAATTTAACCCAGATCATATCGTAACACCTATAATTAAAGATTATAAAATTTATTACACATCCGCTGTTAGAGCTATTTGTTGTCCAATTATTAAGAAACATTAAAAATTTGATTTTTTTTTTATTATTATTTATTATATTTTTTTAAAAAAAAAGCTATAATGTATAAAATAGAAATAAATAATATTGAAAGAAATATTGAAAATATTTATAAAAATTTTAGAGAAAGTATTATAAAAAATTCAGAATCTACACATTCTGAATTTTTTAATAACTCATTACGTAAATATATTAAAGGTACTAATTTAAATATTACTAATCTTTTATCTATAATTAATAAGTTACAATCTGAATTTTTAAATATTAAAAGATATTTTAATACGAAATTATCTCAAGAAAAAATACTAAATAAAAATTTAATAAATCAACTGACTTCAATTAAACAAAATTACAATATAAAGTTAAATAAATTATCAGATACTCATAATTATAAATTAATTGAACAAAGAATTAAATTTAAAAATGAAATAACTGATATTAAATCAGAATATGAACAAAAATTAGAATCAACTATGTATTGTAGTATTTGTAATAAGCATTTTAAAAATAAAAAAATTTTTGATGCTCATCCTAAAAGTAAAATTCATCTTAATAATTTAAAGACATTATATCAAAAATCTTTTTCTAAACGAGGTAGTTTTGAACCAAAAATTTACAATCAATCTTTAAAACGGGTAAGAGAAGACTCGATTAAACCCATTGGAAATAAATTTAAAAAAAATAAAATTAATTCAAATGATTATCTATTAAATTCTAGTGAAGTTAAAAATTTAAAAGAAGATTCTAAAAGTTTAGAAATAAATGATTTATCTTTTGACCGAATCGGTGAATATATACTTATTAATTCAGATTCTAAACTACCTACAATAGATGAAAATGGTGGTATTAATTCAGTTTCTAAACTACCAACAATAAATGAAAATGTAGATATTAAAAATATTTACAGACTACCAACAATAAATGAAGAAATTATTATTAATTAACTTTTATATCTTTGATATAAAAATATAACTAATTTTTTATATTCTAATTTATCTAGTAATGATTCGTGATAATTGACAAGTCTATTATATAAAGTAGATAATTCATTTCTATTTTCTTCTTCAAATTGTCGTATTGATAACATATAACTTTTATTTTATATTGTTCTCTAAATAATTTTTATTCTCTCCAACTTATTTTATCAAATAAACTACTATTATACTTTTTGATTTGATGGTATTTTTTTATTTTTGAAGTATTTAATGCATATTTATAATCTAATAAAATTTTTCTTTTTGATGGTAAATATATATTTAATTCTTGATAATATTGTTCCCAATTATTTATATTTTTTATCTTTTTTACTCTAGTTTGAAATTCTTGTTCTATTTCAGGTTTAGGGCGTCCATAATAAAATTTATAATCATCTATTATTTTTAACGCAACTTCATTTATAAAATATATAGTAAATAAATTTAATTTTTTACCAACATTTACTATTTCAAATACATGTTCTAATACATCCACATTATTTTCTGTTTCAAAATTAGGAATTTCTCTCAAAATCCACCTTATATTACGTGCTTCACTTTCCATTAAAAAATTATGTTTAATATCATACCATTTAAATTTTTTTGATACTAATAATAAAATAATAAATTCACCCAATGAGTGATAATTTATTTTATTAACTTCTTTAAAATTAGTAATAAAAAATTCTATTTTTTGGTCAGCTATTTCTATCATTTCAGGATACCATTCCATAAATTGTAATAATAAATAATGAAATTCACAGAATCCATTCAACGCTTTTACCGAAGCATGCACATTATCCTTCATCATATCAACCACCATACTTGATAACATTTTACTTATAATATCTAACATATATTTTGGTTTAAATTTATTATTTTTATATGAATCTTTAAACAATTCTTTATTTAATTTTAACCTTTCCTTCTGTAAATAATTAACATTCTTTTGAGAAAAATAAATATCAGCAATTTCTTGCTCAATTATTTTTCTACTTTTATTTACGTGATTATTATTTATTTTAATAGGTAACCAAAATCTAAATTCTTCATTCCAAACCGAATGATTACAATCACTTTCAAATGCCTCTTGTGAAACTAAATCTAATATTACATTAATCGATTGTATTTGATTACTTTTTTTAAAATATTTAATATTTATACCATAACCTAATATCTGTTTTTCAAAATTTTCTTTAGTATAAAAACATATTAATTCCCTCTTAATATTAAATTCTGGTAAATTAATAAATTGTTTTAATTGTGGAACACATTGTTTTAAATTAATAATTATGTCTGTATCTAAAAATTTTAATATTTCTCTTATCATATCTAAAGATAAATTATTAATATTTACATTTTTAAATAAATTAATTAAATTATCACTTTTAACTATATGTTGATTCTTAATATGATATGTTTTTAATGCTAGATTATCATCATAACCGAATTTATACAATATTTTCCAAACTAAATTTTCATTATTTACTAAAATATTATTTTCTGATAATAATATTTCTTCTATTGATAAATATTGTTCTTCTTTTATTTTTCTAAGTATTTCACATGAAATACACTTGCAATTAAATACATATTCATTATAACCATACATACTAAATATTACTTCTTTATATATAGACTTGAAATCATTATGTTTTAAAATTTCTATTACTTCTGGTATAAGTTTATTTTTTCGAATTAAATCTTTTCTTATTACAACTTCTTGTCTTTTAGGTATTGGAATACATATCTTAGGAAATGGTTTCTCATAACAATGATCACAATCTTTACATTTAAAATTATAAGAATCTTGAAATGCAGTTTCTATTTGTTGTTTAATCTTTGTTTTATCTCTAAAACTACCACCTTCCTCTGGTGATAATTCATATAAACTATGTTTAATTATACCATCATAATTTTCAATAAATTCTTCAAATAAAAACGTTTGAAGTTGCATCATAATTGTTTTTACTGTATAAGATGACGACCATCCTGAATAAGGCTCACTACTAGTACCTTGTTCCATCCAGAAAAAATTACTTATTAAATCCATACATAAATAGTAATCATCATCTTGATATTTTATTATATTTGAATGTGGAATACCAGTCATTAATTTAATTTTAGGGGGGTCATTCGGATAATTATTATTAAATTTTAAAATGAAGTGTAAAATTATTCCTGAATAAAATCCTTCTGTTGGACATATATTGGCATGCCATTCAAATAAATTATTATCTAAGGGAGAAGCAAATATTTTAATATTTTTACTATTTTTTATTTCTAAATAATCACGCATTAATCTTTTCGAAGCAATATTCATTTCTCACTTATAAGTATATATCTTGTTTATTTTTAAGTCAATTAATATAAAATAAAAATAAAATCTATATTTAAAATAAACTGTGGGTAAGTAATCCACAAAAAATTGATTATTTTAATATTAAAACAATATATTAGGTATAAAAAAAATACAAATACAATCAAAACTTGTAATACCTCCCCCCCAAAATATGCCATTTTACCAATGTTTTTCTGATAAAAAATCTCAACTTTGGGTAGCAGAAAGAACTGAAGTCAAACGGCTTCAGAGTAGGTGTGGATGCGTTCTTTGTTTAAAAAAGAATATACGTAAAATACCGAGCTTTATGTGTGCCAAAGAATTAAACTCCCTCTCTTTTAAAGAGACATATGCTGATCACATATTGCGTGCTGAACAAGCCGGACATGTTCACGTATGTAACAAAAGGATCTACTCCAAGTTGAAAGTATCCGCCAATGGTAAAATTTACGAACCAACGGATTACTATGCAATTCCTTATAATGATAGAGATCTTAAGGCTAAGGATTGTACGTGTGGAAAATTCAGAGTGAATGTTGTTGTCTCCACTGTACCAACTGCATATTGCATTGGTGTATCCGCGGTACCAACTGCATATTGCATTGGTAGAATACTTTACAATTAGTTAATTTAGAAACAAAAAAAAAATAAAAATTACAATTTAATTTTTATTTTTTATTCAACAATTTCATTTAAAAATTTTACAAGATCATAATAGAGACCATCATTTGGATTGTATCCTGGTGAGCAATAAATCTTCTTAAAATGAAACTTACTTTTTTCGTCATCATCCTTAGGAATAATACATTTGATAAGCTCAATATTGATAATTGAATTCATCTTAAACTTTTTAATAATATGGCCTTTAAACGTATTAACAACTGGAAACTTTAATTCATCTTTACCAGAAACATTTGTATCAAACTTTTCATTTAAAAACTTATAAAAAGCTGATGGAAGAGGAGGTACAAAAATTGTTTTTTGATAATCGTCTGATGCATTTTGGTGTCCTCCTCGACCTCTGCCTCGACCTCTGCCTCGACCTCCGCCTCGACCTCCGCCTCGACCTCCTTCTTGGTAGGATGAATTAACATATTGAACTCCTTCACTAGAAGACATTTTTATTTACTTTCTTAAGTTTTATTATTTTTTAAGTAATAAATATATAAATAATATCAATAAAATCAATTTTTTATATTTCATTATTTGGTACTAATCTATAACCTCGATATTTACTTCTAAAATTATAATACCATTTCATATAAAATCTATTTTTACTAGTAAAAAAATTTTTTATTTTTTTTCCATAAACTAATAGAACAACAAATATACTAGTTGAATAATATATTACACAACAAGTATCGGCTAGAGTCATATATAATTAAACATTATATTTTATTGATTAATTTATTACTTTTATCAAAAATTGTAAAAGCTAGACCATCTATTATAAAAGATCTTAATAAACAAAAAGTTAATCCATTGTACAGAGTATTTACTCTAATTGATTTATTTAATAATTTTTTTGTTCTTATAGTATCAATCGGATAAATAATTAACCAACTCGACATTCCTGAAATACCTCCAGCAATAAATGGCGAGTTATTTTTATTTAATTTTTCATACATTGAAAAAAATATTCCATAACCTAAACTTTCCCTTAAAAACGTGTATTTTAAACCACTATAATATTTAAAATTTATAGATTTATAATTTACTTGAGAACTTATTTTTTTTATTTCAAATGGATTAATTAATATACTTCCAATACCTCCTAAGAAAAATCCTGTTAAAAAATTATTATTTGTATAATTATTTATTTTATTATAATTTCCAAAAACGATTGTGTTTAAAATTAAACTAGAATATAATGGATATTTTACACCTTTATATAAATTCATATTGATATTTGGCATTTTATTATTTTTCTGATAATGTACTTTAATAGTATCTAATGGATATCCTATAATTGTATTCGTTAATCCAATTGAATTACCTATAAAGTAATCCATCTTAATTAAAATATATATATATATATTTTAATTAATTTATAAATAACTCTTACTAATTTCATCATTCACTTTAGAATTTGTTTGAAATAAAATATTCATTTTTGAAATAAACGTTAATAAATAAATAAATAATATTATGTAATTAACATATTCCATATTTCTACTACAACCATAATTATAAAAATAAATTACTAATGGTAATAAAAATATTTCTAAACTAAATTTAATATATTTATACGAACTATTATATCCCATTATCGAATAAATATGTTTTAAAAATAAATTAAAATCATATTTTTCATAAAATACAGGTGTGTTTTTATAAATATCATATGCAGCATTTTTAATTTTTTTCTCTACAATTGTATCAATTATTAAATATATTATTGCGGTAAGAACACTCCATACAGCTAAATATCTTGCACTTTCACATAATGGTTTAACATTAAAAAAATTTGAAAATATTGATTTTTTGGATGAAGGTCGATTAAAATCTCTTGAACTCATTTTATAAATTATATTTAGATATTAATTTAAGAACAAATCTTTTTAAATCCAAAATTTAAACATTTTTCATCTGGAACACAATTAGTTAAATTAAAATTTTGTAAACAGTATTGATAATAATTTTCATCCTCATAATATTCAGAAAAATTTTCTTTTGAATTAAATAAATTGTATATTATAAATATTATAAAAAATAATAGTATCATTATATTATAATATAAGAAAATTTTAATATAATAAAATTATATTGTAAAATTATATTGTATAATTATATATGGATCTCAAAAATATTTTAATTTTAATATTATTATTATTATTTTTAATTTTTATATTCTTATTTATTAATAAAATATGGATTTTTAAAAATAAAAATATAATCAAAATTAAACATATTAAAGAAGGTGATTGTAAAAAAGATTTAGAACAATGTACCTGCCAAATTGAAGTAGAAAAAGAAGACAATACCGTAGAAAAAAAAAATGTAACTAGTTTTAATATGGAAAAAGATTATTATAAAGTAAAACAAGATTTAATTCCATATTGGAGTAATTGGAACCAATGTGATGCATATGGTTTTAAAAAAAGACACAGAATTATTGATACGGATGAATCTAAATACGATACATTTGATCATAATGGTAAAATAAGTATAAATGATAACGATTCAGATAAATATTATAAACTTTATTCTTGTGATTTAATACCTTGTGAAAATTATGGATTAAATGATGATGGTATAAATATATGTAAAACTTTTTCTGAAGTTGAAAATGCAAATAATTTAATTAATGTAAAACGCTGTAATCCTATTATGACTTTTCAAAATAATACAGATATTAATAATTATTGTTCAGATATTAATAATATACTTCCTTTACATCAAGTTTGGAGTGATAATATATCATTATATTATAATCCTAAAAATAGTAAAAATGAAAATTTTAACTATGGGTATTATCAAGAGAAAGAAATATTAATTGGCGAATTCGATTCTCTTAAATAATTGTTATATCAAAGTATAATTTTTCTATATTACTTGTAAATCCATTCTCTCCTAAAAACATATTATTATGTCTTAAAGTTCCTATAAATCTAAATTTATTATAATCCAATTCAAAAAATTTATTTTCAATATTATCTATGATAAATATATTACTATTATCTAAATTTAAAATTTTTGAACTAATTATGTTATTTTTAGAATCATAATTTAATAATAAATTATTATCTGTAATTATATTAAAAGTATTTTTTTCTTTTAATTTTTTTAATCTAAAATTTGTATTTTGATTTTGTAATAATTTACTAAAACCAATATTTTCTAAACTTAATTCAAAATATTTTTTATTACTAGATGATATAATATTAATATTATATTTATTATCATACTCTTGATCACTATTAAATAAATTTATATATTCTAAAAAAATTTCTTTATAAATATTATTATTATTAAAATATTCTTTATTGTTATTTATATAATAAATAAAAAATATTATAATTATAATAAATATCATTTAATTATTCATTAGATAATATTTTATCATTTACATGTTGATAATAAAAAAAAATTTTAAAAAAAATTAATACAAATTTTTAATATTATATAAATATATATGGATCTTGTAAAAAAATTTAAATATGTAGCTCAAAGAATAGAACATTCATTTAGAAAGTTTAATTTAAATCCAAAATATTTAATTATTTTTAGTTTTATTTTATGTCTAAAAGCCTACTTTGATTTAATTAATAATAAAATAATTTCATTTTTAATTTTAATGATTATTTCACAATTAATTATTGAAGTATATTTAACTAATATTAAATATCAAGAAGATAAAGAAACTCAGAATTATCATCTTTTAAATCAAAAATTAAATTATATTAAATTTATGGTTTATGTAGCAGTTCTTTTTCTTAAATTTAATAAAAGCGTATCAATATTAAATATTATTATTTTACTATTAGGATTTTTATTATATATCTATTATTCGCCATGCTATTCTGATAATTTAAATGAATCAAACCAAACAGATTTTGAACTTCTAAATGGTAAAGATAAAATTAAAAGAATATTTAAAAATAAAAATCACATTTTTAATAATTTTTTATTTAACGATATTTGTACATTAATTTATCTACTGTTAATTGTTGTAGTTTTAAGCTTATTTTAAAATAATTTTTTCTAAAGATATACATTTATCTTTAAAAATTTTTGGTATTATTTCATCATTTTTATAATCATTATAATATTTTATATTGGTAATTCCTGAAGCTACTAATAATTTTAAACAATTTATACATGGATAATGTGTAATATAAGCGGTTGACCCTGATGCATTAATTCCTCTTTTTGCACAATCTGTAATACAATTTTGTTCTGCATGAACTGTTGCCTGTTCGTGATTATCTCTAACTATACTTTCATGTGAAAATCCTGGTAAAAATCCATTATAACCAACACTTATAACCCTCGTATTTTTTACCAAAACACAACCAACTTTTAATCTTTCACACGAAGACCTATTAGAAATTAAAAATGATAATGTTATAAAATATTGATCCCAAGATAATTTTTGTTCTATTTTTTGTATCTCGTTAATTAGTTTTTCCATAATAAATAAATAATATTAATACTATAAATAAAAATATTATTAATAATCTTCTATAATAAATATTATAAAATTTCATTATTTCTAATATTTCATGTTTAGCATTATTTCCATCTTCAAAATTATTTGATGAATATATAAAGATTCTATTTCCTCCAGGAGATTCTAATTTATATTTATACATTAAATTATTACAATTATATTTTTCTAATATTTTAATTATTTCATCTAAATCGACTTCAAAACTTTTATCTTTTTTAATAAATATTGGAAATAAATACATTTTAGGAATATTATAATTTTTAATTTCCCATTTTTGATTAAAATATAAATTAATTATTTGCTTTACTATATTATCATTATATAAATAAAAATCTCCATTAGCTCTTAAATGAAAATCTATTATTTTATTACTTATAGTTTCACAATTTAGAATTCCAGTATATTTATTAAAATGTTCTAATATAAAATTTTGTATTTCAAGTGATAATTTATAATCAGGCATAGATTCATGATATTCAAATGTACCCTCTTTTGCCGCTTTGGATCTTAAAATTGAATAAAACATAATTTTTCCTTTTAAAATAAATAAATCTATACATAAATGCTCACCAGTTAATAGTTCCATCCAAAAATCACCTTCATTTAATTTAAAATTTTTCTCCTCGTTTACAATTCTAAAACCCATACTACCCCCCTTTAAATTTTTATATGGTTTAATTACTACAGGAAATTTTTTTGGTTTATTAAATCCGTGTTTAATTTCTTGAATTTGAGATAAATATTTTTTATTATAAAAATTCTTATATTCTGGATACAATTCTATTGCCATTTGATCTGATGTTGGAATTATTGGCTTTATATTTAAATCTTGGTATAATATTTGATATAAAGATTTGTAATATTTAATCATAATACGTATTCTTTAGAAAATATATTGATGTAAATATCAAAGCTAATATTTCTTTAAAATATTGTTTAGGTATAATATTTTTAGTTAATAATAAAAATTGTGGATTAATTAATAGATAAAATAATAATCCATATATAATTGAATCGTAAAATATAATTGTTTTTTTATTATTAACAATCTTTTTTTTTGAATCAAAATTTTCTCTTATTTTTCCTTTGGTGTTTAAAATTTGATTTTCTTCTTCTCCAGCCATTTTATATAAATTATATTAACAAAAAAATATTGAATAAATATATATAATGTTTTTTATTATTTTATTTATATTTATTTTTTATTTACTATTTAATAAAAAAAATGAATCATTTAATAATATTAATAATTTAAATTCAATAATTGTAAATAATGTTAATGAAAGTGAATTTTTAAATATATCTACAACTGAAATATATAATTTTTTTCAAAATATTTATTCATCATATGATAAATACGAAACCGCATTAATAATATTTAATAATAAAGAATTATTTAATAGAATATTTATTTTAAATAAAAAAGAATTAAATGATAATATTACTACAATCAATAATATACTTTATGATTATCAAGATTACAATATTATAAAACCATCCACTCAAAATTCTAATTTTTGGAATATTTTACTTTTTAGTGAAAATAATTTTAAACATAATATTGATTTGATTATTCAAGAAAGTAAAGTTCTTAAAAATAAAATTAATAGAAGAAAAATTATAATGTCAAATCAGAATCTAAGAAATTTATTTAAGAGTATATTTGATGATTTAGGAATGATAAATTTTAATTCCTAATTAAAAATACATATAAAAAATATTATTATTAATTATAATGGAAACTAATAATATTATTTTGGTTATAATTATATTGGTATTATTTCTATTTTATTGTAAAAAAAATATTAAAAGAAAAAAAAGAATTACACAAAAATATGGATTAACTAAAATTAAAAATAAAGATAATGTAATTGAGTATTATACAAATTTACCTGGAGAGAATTGTAATCAAATTACTGATGAATTTGTTAATCAAATGATTGAAAAGCAAGAAATGATTCGATTTACTCAAGAACAAATTAAAAAATTAAAATCTGAAAATAAAGATTCTGATGTTGAAAAGAGAATTTCTAATGTTAATAACTTAAATAAAGAAATAAAAAAATTACATCAAGATATGAAAAATGAATGTTCAGCACAATCTCGATGTAGAGTAAAATTTTATGGACCTGATGATCAAAAAACCATTAATGACACAATTTGTAAACCTGGTAACCCCGAAAATATTAATGATTGTAGACCTGCAACATCTAATAATAATGATATATCCACTAGAGGAGATGGTAGTACAGTTTCTGATTGGGATTCAACTCTTAGAAAAAATGGAAGTCGATTTATAAAATTTAATAAAGTGATAACTGATAGTTGGGAAAATATTTTAATTTCTAATATGTATATGGCTAATAATGATGTAATTGGTCCAGATGATTTTGAATATCAATTAAATAAAGCAATGAGTTATGTTATAAAATATGATAAAGATAACTTCTCAAAACTTTTTAAAAATCCTGTGAGTAAATATCATCATAATTTGTTTAAAAATAATCCAAGTTATAAAATAATATCGCCTTTTGTAAATAATAATAATAGAAATAAATTTGAAAATGGAACACTTATAAATAGTACAGATATTAATAGATGTAAAGATATTTTAAAAATTTTATTTATGAAAGAAGAATTAGGTGAAATATATACACCAGAAGAGATTAATACAATAAATGATAATTATAGAGAAGAACAAGAAGATGATACAATTCCGGCTTATCTTAAAAAAAAATATGATGAAATTATTACTAGAGTTGATGGATTAAATGAAGAAGATACATTATTTATACTCAAAAATAAACCAGCTAATATATTAGTTGAATCTTATAAAAATATATTTGATTATTGTGACTTTGTTAAACCAAAGGAATTACCTGATAATCCAACAAGTTCATATGAAGTACAAAAACTAATTAATAGTAAAACATCTAAAAGATATTATAGTGGTAGGTTTAATATTAATAATGCACGTAATGATTGTGAAAATAACGGTGGAGAATTTATTGATTTATACAATAATGAGGATGATTTATCTAAAAAAAATTATTACTGTATTTCTAGAGAACCATTTAAAAATCCTAAAAATACTTATTACTATAGTTATTATGATAAAACAAATGAAAATAAATTAATTAATGGTTCTGATTTTGAAGATTTTAATGTTTTTAAAGATAAAATAAAACAAAGTAATATTGATAGTAAAAAAGTAGAAAGAAGAAAAACAGGTATTAAATCTGGTAATAGAATATTTAGTTTATCTTTTGATGATTTATGTAAAAAATGCGACAAAAAATTTAATGGACATGGTGTTTTAGGTTCTATTTTTGATCAAAAAACACAAGATTATAAAGTAACAAGTTGTGTAAATAGTGAAGATACTACAGATAAAAATAATAATTTAATTAATCCACTTAAAGCTACAGAAAATTTTTTTAATATAGATAATAATGAAAATTTTATTGAATTTACTAAAGTTGAACTTGAAATAGAAGATCAAGAAGATATGCTTTCAAAAGATGATTATTATTCTAATTTAAAATTTAGATCATAATTAAATTATTTAAAAATAAATATTAATATTATAATAATGATTCGCTATAATATTGATACTTTTTTACAACTTGAGAAAAAACCACAAGATAAAATAAATATACATGGTAGTAATCTTAGACAAAATAGTCTTAAAAAACTTTTAAATCAAACTAAAAAAATAGAAAAATCGAATCCAAAAACAAATGATAATGTATGGGTAAGTCCATCTCTTAATCATAATGTTATTAATGATAATGATAAAACTAAATTACATCTATCTTTATCAAAATTAACAGAAACAAATAAAGATGAAATTTTTAATAATGTATTAACAATTATTAAAAAAAATTTTAATTTAATAGATTTAATTTATGATTCGGCTTTACAGTATGATTATTATTCTAATATTTATTCTAAATTATGTGTTTTTTTAAAAGATAATATAACAAATAAAACAGAATTAGAATTAAAAATTATAAATTCTCTAGAAATTTTTTTTTATAAAAGATTATTATCAGATAATAAGTATCAAAATTATATTAAATTTATTTCTTATTTGAATTTAAATAAATTTATTTCGTATAAAATTATTAATTTATGTATAGAACATATTATCTTAAATTTAGAAAATCAAAATACAAATACTTCCGAAGAAGTTTTATCATTATTTAATATTTATACTATTACAAAAATTAAACTTAATAATAAATATAGAGAAATTTTAGAAAATTTATCTTCTAATAAAATTAAAATTAAATTATCCAAAGATCGTTTTAAAATAAAAGATATTCTGGAATTAGAAAATAATTAAAATATTATCTCAGGTTTCTAGAAATTAAATCACAATTTTTATTCGAAGAAGGCCACATATCCTGAAAGCATATTGCTTGTTCATTCATACATTCTTTATATTCTTTTTTTTTATCACTATGTGCATTAAAACATGCATTACAAGCGACTAATCTAGTAAGATTACTTGAAGAATAACCATCATAATTACCATTAAATTGATCTCCGGTATCCCAACCTCCAGGGTTTCCATTTGATTGTTTTGGTGCATGTAAATAATCTGGATGGGATGTTAAACATTTATATAATTCATCATGCTTACCCCACCATTCATCTGTTAATCCTTTATATTTTCTATTATCATCATTTAAATCTTTAATATCTAATCCATAATTAAAATTAATTTTTTCTTTATCTAAAATTTCAGTAGTTCCCATAATATTTAAACACTGCTTATAATCTGGTAATGGTATTTGATCATTTATATCATGTTTTTTTTTACTACATCCTTCTTTATTATCATCATCTACAACACAGTCAAAACACTGTGAAATCTCATTAATATCATCATATTGACACTTAAAATTTTTTCTCCATGATAAATTAGTTTCTGTTGATCTACAATTTTTATTTGAACTTTCTTTACCAGTTATATAAGATGATAAAGTTTTATCAGTATCAGTATAACTGTGGTCTGAACATTTTGTTAAAACTTTACATAAATCATAAGTTTTTGAATAATGTTTTTTTATAACATTTGCTTTATTTGAAAAATAATATCCAATTAATTTATAAAATACATATGCTATAACAATAATTGAAAAAGCCATTAAAGCTATTTTTTTTGATTTATCCATATATAATAATATAATATAATTTTTATTATATTATTATATTTATTACTAAATTAAATTTCTAAAATATATGTTTTTTTCTTTTAAAATTAAGTGATTTACTTAATGGACTTGTAGTTGGTGAATTATCATTTGAATAACTACTCTCTTCATAAAATACTTCACTATTTCTTCTATTAAATTTTCTAGTAGGACTTAATTCTATTAACTCATTTGAAGAAGTACTACTATTTTTCCTAGAGTATAAATTTCTTGTTGGACTACTTAATGTAGTGTTTTCATTAATTAAATTATTAATTCTTAAAAAATCTATTATTAAATTTTTATTATAAAATAATCTCGGATGTAATTTTTTATATAAAATTTTTTCCGATTTAATCCATTCTAATGACCTATTTTCTTTTTTTTCCTTACTACTTAACGTTTCGTATTTTTTTATTCTCAAATCCATAAAATTTGAACTTACCTCTAAAAATCCTAAAGCATATTTTGATTTTGGAAGAAATAATAATTTTATTTTATTTTTAATATTTTCACTCATTTTTAAAGATGATTCATTAATTAAATTTCCTGTATTTTCTACAATATTTATTTTTATATCATTATTAAATTGATAATATGAAAGTGAAGTTTCTTCTTCAAATTCCCTACACATACCACTTACCAAATTAAAATCTGACTTTTCAAATTTTCCACCAGGATCTTCATAATAATTAATAATTTTTTCATAGTTCTTATTTTTTTTTGAATTATTAATCATTAAAAAATATATCCGGTCATTCTTTTTTGTATAGGCAATTATTCCACCTGCCTTACATACATTATTATTGACTTTAAAAGCCATAATAATATGTATTAATTATTCTATAAATATATTATTTTTTTGAATAAAAAATCTTATTAATTATTATTATGAAATATATGTATAAAATTTATTTAATTTCTCTAATATTAACATTTTTTTTATTTTTATACAATAATAACGAACATTTTGATGATAAATTTACATTACCTGGTAAATATGATATTCATTTTATTTATTTTTATTCTTCTAAATCTGATGAAAGTATTAAATTAAAAGAACAAATTATTAAATTAAAAGAAAATATGTCTAATAGTATTATTGATTGCTTCAAATTTAGAATATTTTTAGTTAATATAGACAATCATCCTTTAACTCAAAATAAATATAATATTACTAAGGCACCAACTATGTTTATTATGTATTCTAATGATAAAAAAATTTACCACGAGGACTTTTCTCAGTCACCTACTTATTTAAATCTTACTAATGCTATAAATAATATATATACCAAAAAAATACAACTTTCCACTATAAAAGTTTTACAAGCAAGAGGGAAATTTTTAGAAAATTCATAAACATTTTATGGCTTTATGATTTAAACAAAATTTTAAAGTACAATAAGGACATTTTATTTTTTGTGATTCTTGATACCATTTAATTAAACACTCTCTATGAAATGTATGTTTTTTTTCACAAACATTAATTACTTCTTCTAAATTAAAATTTTGTAAACAAATTCCACATGTATCATTCTTCATATCTTTAAAATTAAATTCCATATCATAAGGCATTAATTTTTTTATATTTTTAGAATAAATTATTTCCATAACTACTTCTTGTTTATTATCTAAAACTTTTTCTTGTATTAAATATTCTAAATACTCGTCTTTTAAATAAGATAAAAATGTATTATTTTCATTATCTAAATGATTAATATCTATGTATTTTATTAAATATTTAATTATATCATTATCATAATAATTATACCCACTTACACCAGCAGCTACAAATAATAAATTATATCCTTGATTATTAATTTGTTCAATATTTACACCTTTTTGATGTAAATATTTAATTAAATCTATATCTCCATGTTCATTATAAATACCTGTTGCATAAAATAATATATTATTTCCTAATTGATCTAAATAATTTATATCTATATCACTAAAATTATCTATTAAATATTTAACAGATATTTCCATACCCCACCAACAATAATAAATTAAATATGATCTATTTTCAACTATTAAATTATAATTTATTTTATAAGAAATTAAATTAATAATTATTGGTAAATGATTATCACTATTACAATAATATAAACAATTTCTATTATAATTATCTAAAATATTTACATTTGCATTATATTTTAATAATAATTGTACTATTTGTAGGTTTGGTAATGTTTTTAATACTGTTAATAATGCTGTATTACCTTGTAAATCTTGTATATTTATGGAATCTTGATACTTTAATATTAAAGATAATATATAAATTGAATTATTATTTTTGAGATAGTTTATTAATGGAGTACAATAATTATTATTTAAAGTATTAAAATTATATTTATAACTAATTAATAAATGTAAAACTTTAATATCAATATTTTTTTTTTGTACATAATAATTTAAATATGTATTTCCATGATTATTTCGATGTATTATATCTAATCCATTTTCTAATAATAATTTAATAATTTCAAAAGATTTAGTTTTAAAAATCATACTTATATTTTCATAATTAAAATGATTTACATTTAATTTACATATTGTTATTAAATATTTTATTATATTTAAATTTTCTCCATTTGATACAGCATTATATAATAATGATTCTAAATTTTTATCAAAAATGTTTAATTCACATTTTTTTACAATTAAATATTTTAATATATTTATATCATATAAACAATAAAATAATGCATTCTTTTTTTCATTATTGATATAATTTATATTTACTATTTTATTTTCAATTAATAATTTTATATTTTCAAATGAATATTTTCTTTTTAACAACAATATTAATATATTATCACTATTATCTTTTATATATTCGATATTATTAATACTATTTATTAGTATATCAAATAAATCTTTATCATCTAATAATTTAATTATAGTTTCTTCTTTTAATTTATATTCACTAATTATTTTTTTTACTATATTTTTATTTTCAATATTAAATATATATTGGTCTATATCATCAATAAAATCTAAAATTTTAATATCTGAAATTATTATATTTTTATTTATTATTTTATGATTATAAGTTTTACTAACTAAATTAACTATTTCTTGATCAAAACTAAAATAATCTAATATTCCAAATTTATTATAATCTAAATAATTTGTTTTTATCTTATTTTTTATTAATAAATATAAACATAAATTTCTATTTCTTGATTTTAAAATATAATTTATATGTTTTTTTTTTATTTTTACATAATTTAATATATAATCAAACATTTCTATATTTGTTGAAGTATTTTCAATAAAATAATCTAATATATTTTTATTTAAGTTATCAATAATTCTAATATTATAATGCTTTGATAATTCAATAATAAAATTCTGATTAAGGTAGTTTAAACTAAATAAATGTAATAATATATTTTGTCCTAAATTATTATTTCTTTTAATAGAATATTTATATAATAAATTATAACTTTTTATACTCTTACTATAAATTAAAGCATTATTACCTTTATTATCTCTTGTAAAAGTACTTACTTTTAATTTAATTAGATATTTTATGATATAACAATTTTGATCATATTTCATAGTCAAAATTAAAGGATTTTCGTTTTCTTTATTTACTTTATTAAAATTAAATTTTAAATTTTTTAAAATATTTAATACTTTTAGCTTAATTTTAGTATTATAAAAATATGTTTTACAAACTAATAATAATACGTTATTACCATTTTTATTACTAATATATTTATTTTTTAATTTTGATACCAAATATGAAAATATTTTTATACTAAAATTTTTATTATTAATATAATTTTCTATATTTTTTAAAGTAACTACATTAAATTTTTGTAATAAATGAAAATTTAATATTTCAGAACCTAGTAAATAATCTAATGAATTTAAACCAATCTTATTTTTAGTTATTAAATCAATATTATTTAAATATAAAAAATAATTAACATTTTTAATATTATTATTTTGCAGTGCATAATTTAAAGCTGTATTTCTATTTTTATCTAATAGATTACAACTTAATCTGGATTCACTTAATAATTTTAAATATTTATGATCTAAATTTAATTTACATATTACATGATATATTCTTTCTAAATTATTATTATAACTATATACTATATTATAAAAAGTTAATAAATATTTTATAATTTCATAATCAACATTTTCTGAATTTAATATATTAAAAATACAATTATATCCAAAGATATTTTTATTATAAATATTTATTCCACAATCTATTAAATACTTAATAATTAGAATACTCCTTTTTTTTTTTTTACATACTAAATCTAAAATAGTATTACTATAATTATCTTGTATATTTAACTCTAAAGGATATTTATTTAAAATGTAAATAAGTGATTTATAATTTTCATTATCAATTATATTATATATTAATTTATCCATATCTATATAATCATATAATCTATACTTTTCATCAAAATATTGTAAATAATATATATTTTTACTTAAAATAGTAATATCATATTTATATGGTAATAAATCAATGTTATAATTTTCAAAATTTTTTAAAATTAGTGGATTTAAATTATCATTTAATAATTTATTTATTATTTTATTTGTTAACTTAAAATTAATATTAATTAAAAAATTATATATTTCTTGATTATAATTTGGATTTAAACAATAGTAATAAAGAGCATTATTATTTAAAATATCTTCTCTATCTACTATATAATTTGATATTTTTATTATTTTTATAATTAAATTAATATCAACATTATGATTTTCACAAGTGTACATAAAAATATCTTTTTGTAAATTATCATATTTATTAAAATTAAAATCATTCAATTTAAAAAAATCAATTAATTCCAAATTATTACAATATTTAAAAATGTAAAATTTTTTTTTTTCATTATTTTCACTCCAGTCGTAAATTTTTTGAAATAATTCTGTAAATACTAAATTTTTCATTAATAACATTTCTATTTCATTATTTTTAATTTTATATCCATATTTAATAAATAATTTAATAATATCTAATCTTTCCATTTCAATCAATAAATTAAAACTAATAAAATTATTATTATCAAAATAAAGTAAAAATTCAATTACTTTTAAATTACATGAATATAATACTATATTTTGTAAATAATTTTGTTTATATTTAATAAATAATAATTTAAAAATTTGAAAATCTATTTTTTGAAGTTTAGTATAATAATCTAATAAATCAATATCAGAATATGAATTTATTATTTTAAGCCATGTAAATAAATTATTTTCACAACTATATTCCAATAAACTTTTTTCACTATATTCTTTTTTATAATTAGCAATAAATTTTTTTTCAATTTCAGAATTAGAATTTAAAAATAAATTAAATCTATTATCATAATTCATAATTTATAGAAATATATTATTTTTATAAATTATAAATATTATTAAAATGATTGTAATGTTAATACAATAGAAATAACTATAGCAAGAAAAGCAATTATATAATATAAAACAGCTTTAGAATTAAATTCTTCTGATAATATTTTTTTAATTGGTTTTAATTCTATTTTTTGTGCATTAATATTTTGTGTTTCAGCTACAATCTTTCCATCAATTAAATCTCGTGCATACTCCAATGCACCCCCTAATACTTGTATATTTGAAGATATTGCTACTCTACTATATAAAGCAGCATCACCAACTTTAAATTTATCAACAATAATTGGTTGAATAGAATATGGATTTATCATATTAGTATTTAAATTATTTACAGCCTGCATTCTTCCTTGTCTAATTGCATTTAAAGCCATTGAAGAAAATGTATTATCTCTACATGATGCATCTGCCACTAAATTACATTTTTCGAAATAAGTATCATAATACATGTTATATTCTTTTTCATCTTGTTTATTCTTTTTTTCACTTGACTGTCCTGTTATCGGATCATATTCCATATAAGTTCTAATTAGATCCGGTTTAACTTCACCAGGATATGATTTTCCCATTGATTTTAACATCACTTTCTGCATTTCTTCATAAGTTGAAAATTCACCATCCCATGTATCTTTTAGTTTAATTTTACTATCAAATCCACATGGATCAACTAAATCTAAAACCATTCCAACTACATCAATTATCAATAATACCGCTCCAACCGGACCAGAAGCAGCCACCTTTACTAAACTCTTCGCTATAAACCCTAAGAGCTTGCCCACCGTCTTGCTCAAAACTACATTTAAAAGTTTACCTACTGATTTCAAAACAACATCTTGAGAAAGTTTTACAGCTATGGCAGAAACAGCTCTTTGTCCTGCTTTTTTCACTGTAGCTGTAATACCTTTTAAAGTTGCTTTTGCAGCTGCTTTTTTAGCTGCAAATTTTGCTGATGCTGAGCTTACCATTTTTCCAAATGAGTCTCCTGCCATCTTTGAAGCAATAGCCCGTCCAACAGCCGCTGATGCACTTTTAGCTGTGCGTCGTGCAGCATATGAAGCAGCATCTAACAGAGTATTTAGTGATCTTTCAACAACATATTCCGCAACTTCAGCAAGTACTGTTCCGGTTAACATAGTAGTCATTTCAAAAGTAAAGTCAGCTCTTTCTTCAGAATCATACATATTAGTTCCTGCTAAACCCATTCCTACTCCTAATCCACCAGCAATACCAACACTCGGCAGCATACCTTTACCCAGCTCTTTTAGATTTTTCTTATCAAACATATTACCTATACCTCCAGTATCTATACTTATTTTTTTTCCAACAGCATTAGGATTAATATCTAGATTATTTCTTACTTTTACAAGCTTTTTTCCTTCTCTCATATAATCCATTTCAATAATTCCTAATTTTTGTAATTTTTTTAGTTTTTCCGGAAATAAATCCATATTATCAAATGGATTTCTTGATAAATTTTTATTTTTTGGTATATCTGGTATTTTCGCATCAATTAGTTCTTTCATTTCTTTATATAATTCTTTTGCTCTTTTTTTATTTAATTTGTTACGTATATTATTATTTTCCATCATTTTATCAAATTTTTCAAATGCCATATCTACATCTAATTGCACTCTAGGAGGACGTAAATTATCTAGTTCATATGTTACAAGTTTAATTTTACCATTCTCTTTAATTGGAATCAAATTTGGGTTAATAATATTTTTTTCTTTTAACATTTTTAAATCTTTACTTATATCAAATTTATCACTTTCAAACATATCAGCTATTGAAGCTGTCCCTCTGAATGGCTTCGAGTCTGGACCAGGAGGAAATAGTTCTTCATATCTATTTTTTAAATCATCTAAATTTTGTAAGCCTTTACCAGTTGGAAGTGATGTTATTGGATCAAATGTTTGATAAGAAGGATAAATTTTATTTGCTTTAAATTCTAACATATTATTTTTCATTTCAGTTTTTATAGTTTCAACATCTGAATCGATATTTAAACCAAACTCATTATATATTTTTATTTTTTTAATTCCATCTAAATCATCTGGTAATCTTGATAAAAAATCTACATCGTCAACACTTTTTATACCTTTAAGACCATTTTTTTGCATTGAATCTAATAATTCAACCCTTTTTGCATCAGCTGCAGCAGATTCAAATATATCAGATAATTTAGGATCAAAATTTGGTCTTCTTAAATTCAAAGTTGGTGATACATTTGAAAATTCTTTAACCGAAAAACTAACCGGAACATTTGGTCTTGGAATGTCCACCAATTTATCAAAATCTACTCCTGGTAATGATTCTTTAAATTTTATCTTCATATCATCATCTAATTTGTTATAAAAGTCATTTAGTTCCTTTGGAATAGTATCCTTTGGTACATCAATTATTTTAAATCTGTCGTCTGCAAATTTTTTAAATACAGGATCATCTCTACATAAATCCCCAAATTTTGAAGCTGAATTAGAATTTACAGGATCGTCTAAAACTTTATTTAGATCCTCCGGAGTCATATTATTAAAACTTCTTATCGATTTTCCATCAGCATCTTTAAAATCTAATTGAGCCATTTTTGTTTTCGTATGATTCCAATCTTTTATGCCACTCCTCTTCATATTTTCTTCAACACCCATAACCTGCACAGCAATTCCAACAAAAGTCATTAAAGCACCCGCCATATTTTCTTTCCACCATTTTCCACAACTAAGACTATTCCATGATCCTCCTCCATCTGCATGATCCGCATCAATTCCATCTAAACATGTTTTAGGAGTATCTGTTGCTTCTGGTTCATAAAATGATCTGGTAAGTATATTTTCTTCATATTCTTTTGAATTGTCATTAAATGGATTACTATCCTCGCTTAATATTTTATCATATCCACTTGCAATTCCATCTGAACTTTTATATCCTGATGGAGTATTTTGATTAATATGATAAAATGAATTTGTTTGTTTTTTTGATATTGATCTACTTTTTAAATATGCTGTAATGTTTGCACTTATTATAAAAAGAATTATAAATAATAAAACTAAAATAATATCAAAAATCATATATATATATTTATAAGATTTTATTTATTAATATTTTTTATAATTTAAATTTTATTAATAATTTTTTATAATTTAAATTTATTAATAATTTTTATAATTTAAATTTATTATATAGTATAAAATAAAAAAATAAAAACCTTTATCATATATTTTTCATAATTTTTTCCTACAAAATTTTAATAAAGTATATATTTTAAGATTCTAATTTTACTTCTTTCCAATTAGAATCTTTATTATCTAACATCGTATGCCACATATAAAAAGCATCAGACCAGTTATCATTTTTATGATCACTTAATTCATCTTCATAAATTTCTTCATTTTCTAGGGCCTCTTTACTAGGTTTAAAATCAAATTTATCTTCAAACCATTTATCATCCATACTTTTATAATTTTCTCTACCATTTTTATATTTATAAAAAGTAGAATTCCCTTCTTCAAAACCATATTCTTCTACTTCAACATTATATTTTGTTTCTAATTGTTTCCATAAAAAACATGGTGAATTCCAAGCTGTCATAAAAGTAAATTTAAATTCATTCTCTTCTTCTTCTAAAGTTGAGGTTATTATTATTTGAAAATCCCATTTAACACCCCATTCACTACATGCAATTCCAAAATCCCATTCCTTACTTGATAATGGAGCAAATGTTTGAGCAAATTTATTTAAATCTTCATTCTTTAATAATTTATTTATAGCCCATTTTTTAAATGGGATAATATCTCCTCTAATTATTGTTGTTCCACAATACCAATTCGGCATATTATTTTATATTATATATAATTTTTTATAATATAAAATCAATTTTTTCATTCTATTTATTTAATTAAATGATTTATATATAATAATATACCAATTTAAAGAAAATATTTATTTAACTAAATGATTTATATAATTTATATAATATTATTAAACATATTACACCACAAACCACATATAAAATTATCATAATTGGACCTCCAATAGATTCAAATATTTCATCAAAAATAGAGCCACCCGCATTCAATAAGGTTTTGGCAGCGTCAACTAATGCATCAGCGGTTCCATCAAATACTTCTTTAGCCAATTGTCCAAAATCCCTCATTGTTTCAGCTAAAATATTTTCAAGACTACATTCTAAAGAAGATTGATAAATTTCATACTCCAACCTACATTCTTCACCATCTTCAAATCCATTTTTCCATTGATCATCATCATCATAATCTACAAATTCTGGCATTGATCTAGTTGGTGGTAAAGTAGGACAATGAGAATCATCTGAAACTAATATTTCACCATATTGATTAATAAGGTGGAGGCATTTAATCGGCAATGGATTCGCCTCTATCAATTGTTTTGATGGTATTCCAGCTGTGCACACGGTAGTGAACATTGTATTTTCACATTTTATTTCCTCTTCCTTTACATGATATCTATCAATTCCATATGAGTTTTCAGGATAATGAACATAATAATATTCTGGACATTCATTATTAGGACATGTACCTGTAGCTTTGGAACCGGTTCCTTTTATGGAATGCGTATTAAAATGTCTAATCATAAATGGTTTTCGGTTATTTCTTCCGACATATCCTTTAATATTTTTTCTTATAATATCAGCACCACTATCCGTTTGACTATAATTTAAAACATCTTCCTCACCTCCTTCTCCCCTTATTACATCTATTATATTATCACATCTTCCATTATTTATGTGGAAAGATTTTTGAGGTTCTCCTAACTCGCCATCCATTATACAATCTAAAATATTTACGAAAAGCGCCCCTGCAAAACCAAAAACCACCGCTAATAATAATCCAATTAGAAATTTACTTTTTAAACTTTTGCTCGTCTTAGCATTTACTGTGTCAACCTTTTTTGGACTATCCATACCTTTTGATTTAAACCCTAATGCATCGGTCATTTTCTTCCAAGCTTTTTTAACATTTCCATCTGGCATATCATTAATATCTTTTACTCCAGTTAATTCCATCTCACCATCCGCATTTCGGTTGATTCCTATAGGTGTGTCTGGAGTTTCTCTAAATTGAGGTGAAATTTCTCGAACTCTATTTTGTGTATTTTCAGCTCTTTGAGCTCTTTCTTGTTTTCTTCTAGGTGTATTTTCTACCGATGGTGGATCACCACCATCGTTCACATGTTTGTTAACTATATCTTGGGCACGTTTAAATTTAGCATCACCCTCAGCTCCTTTTGGCCATCCATATTCTCCAAAGTCAAGTCCTTCAATATCAGAGCCTTTAACTCTAACATTTCCATCAGCATCAAAATCGACCTCTGCATCACTTCCTTTAACTGTAACTGCAGCTTTTCTTGCATCTTTTAAATTATTTTTAGTCTTATTTATGACTATCGTTCTATTTTTAATTTCGATATCTAAAGCAATAAGCTTCTTAATTTTCGCATCAAAACCTTCTGGAGGATCATTTTTTAAGTTAAATTGATCTTTTATTTTTTTTAAATCTTCATTCTTTAATAATTTATCTCTAAGACCCATTTCTTTTTTAAGTTTTTTCATATTGGCTTCGGCAGCTTTATTTTGGACTTCAATGTCGTTAACTAAATCTGTTGCATTTTGTACTTCATTTAAACTTGGAGGGTTATCTGAATCTGGTGTAATAAATGGTTTTCCATTTAATTTTGTTAATGCTTCATCTACAGTTAATTGTTGTGGTAGATCTCCACCGTTGTCATCTCCCATTTCTACGTTTTTTTTTTTAGATAGATTACCCATTGCTTCAACATTTGAGTTCAATTTTTCAAATTCAAGTTTTCTTGTTGAAGGAAGTATACTGTCATTATCAAATGATAATTCTGGTTGCTTTGGTGGATCAAATTTAGCTTTCATAGCGCTCGACATATCAGCCAATCTTTTTACATTTTTTGCAGATCCAAGACTCAGTCCGGGTGTTCCGCTTTTAACACTAACATCTTTCATTTTTTTATATAATTTTATAAAAGATATTATTTAAAAATAAATAATTCTTTTAAAGAATTATTTACATTTTACATCTTTCATTTTTTTGTTCATCTGATAAAATTTCTTTTTTACCATTACATACTGAATATTCGTTATTATAAGGTATTAAATCAGAAGCATTTTCTGTTAACTTTCTACTTGGTCCATACATATCCCACATAAATTCTCTTGAACAGTTTGCATGTTTTACAATCCAATCACAATTTAATTTTCCATATTCTGGATTTCGAATATCAATATCATCTTTTCCATAACCAGGGGGGTGATGAAGAGGACATCCTGTAACATCACAATTTAATCTACCACATCTTACACCAATAGTTGTACTCAATGCTTCAGCAACAGCTTGTCCAAAATATATAAAACAATCATGCTGTTTAAAAGCATCCTGTGCATATTTAGTACAATAATCAGGTGTTAAATGACATTTATGAGAACTTTTTATTTCTCCTCGTGCATCATACCAAAATTTATTTTCTCCTTCACATATATTTCTTAAATATGGACTAGCATATGTACATACACCAGCAATGTTATCCCATTCATAATATAAATCCGCTGTCTTATTAGTAGGATCCATATCTGGATGTTTAAGAATTTTTAATGATTCCTTAATACAAGTTTCTTTAGTATGAAGACAATCCCATACATATCCTCGAGTTCTACCACTAGAACCTGATGAATATTTCCAGATATATCCTCTATTTGTACACATATTTTGTAAAGCATAGATATGAGCTCTATCAAAATCTTCTTGACATGGACTACATAATCCTTTTACTCCACAATTACAAGCCCTTAGTCTTTCAGGATTAGCACAAATTATATTATAACTCATCGCATTCGATGGTTCTCCTGGTTCAGCGGGAAAACATAATTCACATTCATTTTGTCCATTCTGAGCTGATATTGGATTATTAACTATATCACTTTTTTCTATGGATTCTTCGTATTCCCTTTGACCTGGAAGCATTTCACCTTCTTCTAATTCACATTCACCTTCTTCTAATTCACATTCACCTTCTTCTAATTCACTGTCTTCTAATTCTGTTAATAAAGACATTTCTAAATTCGAATAAGTATTAGCTTGATTATTATCATAGTATTTACATCTACAATTACTACAATTTTTAATTCTATTTTTTAAATTATAAAAGCTTTCTTTTTTTATAATTTTACTTTTATTATCATTTTTATTATCATTTTTATTATTATTTTTATTATTATTTTTATTTATTTTTAAAAAAATTAAAAATAATATAATATAAATAATCAATAAAATCATATATATTATATTTACATTTTTTTTAAATTATTAAATTATATTTTAGTTTTATTTTAAAAGTTTTAATTGCATATGTACAAAATGTTATATGAGTCATACTAACTTTTTCTAAATTATTTAATAATGATATTATTTCTTCTATATTATAACTGCAAATACAATAATGTGGTTTTTTATTAATCAAAACATCTTTTATTTCTAAAATTTTTAATTTTTTAATTTTTAAAATATTTATAAATATTTCAAATGCAATACTATTATTATTAATTTTTAATACTTTTAAATTATTAAGTTCATAAATATTATTCAAATTATAATTAGTAAAACTATAAGTGAATTTTTTACTTATAGATATATCTAATTCTTCTATAGTTTCTTTTTGATTATTTATAATATGTCTAACTAATGAATGTAAATTAAGTCTTTTTAAATATAATTTTTTTAATTTTTTACACCTATATAGTATCTTTATTAAATTGTTATATGTAATTTTTGAATTAGATAAATTTAAATATTCCAGCTTATCTAATAAATATTTATCTAGATTAATATTTATTTTCCCACTAGATATACATAATATTTTAGTAGGATTATTATTAATTATTTTTATAAAATTAAAGATATATTTATATCCTTTTAAATTATATATTTCTATATTATTCCATAAATCTATATTGGTAAGTATATAATAACCTAAATATTTTGAAATTTTTATTATTTTTATACGATTATTAATATCTAAATTATTAAATATTAATCTATAAATCATATGTAATAACTAATTTTTTTTAAAAATTAACTAATATATAATTTTTTATTCAATTTTATTATATATAAAATTGAATAAAAATACTATACTCTAGTAAGAATTGAAGCATTATGTAAAAAATGTTGGCATGGTGGTAACGTATATGTGGTTACTTCTTCTTCATTATATTCAATAATAATATTTGGTTTATAATAATTTGTAACTTCAGTTTCTCCATCTTCTAAAAACGTATAAATTTTTTCTAAAGTCTCTCCTTCTTCTCTTTCTGTTCTTATAGGGTTTCTAATTTGAAACGGACCTTGATTATCACATTCTAATATACACTCATCTCTTATTTTTACTACAATATCACCATTTTGGTTTTCTTCATTATATTTACATGGTAAATACTTTAGTTCAATATCATTATTAACCGTTATATCTTTTGTATTATTTATTATTAAATAAACTATTATAACTACTATTATACAAATTACTATTATTATATTTGTAATTAAATTAAAATTCATTTAAAATATATAGAGATTTTTTTTTATCTATAATGGTTTTTTTTTAATAAATAAATAATGATTTAATCCCTTTTGATCAAAATCATATAAAATTGTAATCTTATGTTTTGAATCAGAATATTTACTACCAATTACTTGAATTAATCTTAATCTAGTATTAATTGGTACTTTTCCACTCTTATATAATTTTACTAACTTCGTAGTTTCGTTATTTTTAAAAAATCTAATTAAACCATATATTTCAATTGTTACTCCTAACATTTTACTTAAAGCATATAATTCAGGAGTACCTACCCAACCATTTTCCTTTTTATTATCAATATATTCGTCATAATATTTTTCTTTATTTTCAATTTCATGATATTCTAAAGTATATTCTCCTAAATTTTTATACATTTCTATATTTAATATTTCATCAGTTATTGGATTAGTCCAATTTTGTATCATATAATTTATAGTAATCTCTCGAATTTTTAAAGATGTATCTTTTATTTTTTTACCTTTATAATTCCAACCATCCCAATGTATTTTTTTATTAAATTTTTTATAATCAGTATCTAAATTATTTATATTTTCATAATCTTGAATTTCTAGTTGATATAATAAATTTAAATTATATAAATTTAAATTTAAAGCACATGATCTAAATCCACAATCTCCATCTGGTAATACATCTTTTATAATAAAATCGGATGGTTCCTCAGTTGTATTTAAGAATAATTGATATTTATCCATATTAAAATTTATTTGTTATAATATGACTTTAATTATTCAAATTTTTATTTTTTAACCTTTTTTTTTACTAGATTTTTTTTTTGATGTTTTTTTTTTTGTACTTTTACCAATACCTGCTCCACATGATTTCTTATTTTTCTTTTTACCTTTTCTTTTTCTTTTTACTAATTTTTGATATGAAACTTTAATATTTTTTTTTTTGTTAATATTTTTACCTTTTGATACAATATTATAGACATTATCAAAACCCATAACAATATCTGTTGCCAATCCTAAAGTATAAATATTATCATCTAAATTGTTTCCTCTAATACCCATAGAACCTACAACTGGATCGTAAGAAATAGAATTTGATAAAGCCATAACATCTAATAAATAATTTTCTGGAACATCAAAATCATAATAACTAGTTAAATATTCATAATGAGGTACTGGACATGTATTATAAATATTTGCATCTTCTATCACAATTTTATTAAATACATTACTCATTCCATTAATTTTAACTCCTTTAAGATCATCAGCTGTAAAGACTGCCATTCCTCCTGATACAGGTGAAATAACACTTGGCATAACGCCAAAATAATCTACATAATAATGTAACGCATCAATTGGACCTTGATTTTCCCAATATATATCATTTAAATCAATCATTTATATTATCTATTTAGATTTTTTTTTTAATTAATTATTTTTTAAATATTCTTCAACAACTGAATCCATATAATATATTATTTGTCCTGTATCTTTAATAAATATAATTTTTTGATTATTAATGTTTACATTACCAATATGTATATAATTTGGAGCCACAAATTTTTTATTATTATTTTTTTTTTTTTCAAATGCATTTTTTAATGATATTTTTGTATTATTTTTTATTGACTTATAAATATATGTATTATTTTGTTTTAAATATAAATTATTATAACCTTGTATAATACAACTTTGAATATTTTTTACAAAATTATCATTAATTTTTTTTTTTTTTTTTAAAAATATTTT
>Ga0206127_1000754_pt1 | contig 38460 bp, 35 predicted proteins | sample Helgoland_Spring_6_FD_148646 | JGI IMG/M metagenome (GOLD analysis project Ga0206127, IMG submission 148646) | Pelagic subsurface seawater microbial communities from Kabeltonne, Helgoland, North Sea - Helgoland_Spring_Bloom_20160419_1 | ecosystem: Environmental > Aquatic > Marine > Epipelagic ...
TAAACACGCGTATGCACCTGAAGACCTCGTGGGTAAGCTCACCGTGATGGTTGCTAATCTTGAGCCAAGAAAAATGAAATTCGGCATGTCAGAAGGCATGGTGCTGGCGGCCGGTCCCGGCGGCAGCGACCTTTGGTTACTGGAACCTCATGAGGGTGCTAAGCCGGGGATGAAAGTAAAATGACGGACGGACTATTACTATGATCGCAGATTACTTCCTGCTATTGATCGGCGCCATCCTGGTCAACAATTTTGTGCTAGTGCAATTTCTTGGGCTCTGCCCTTTCATGGGCGTCTCCAATAAACTGGAAACCGCAATTGGCATGTCCAGTGCAACCACCTTTGTGCTCACGCTCGCGTCCATTGTCAGCTGGCTGACGTACAACTGGCTGCTACTACCGTTAGGGCTTGAATATCTAAAGACCATCTCATTTATTTTGGTAATCGCAGTTGTCGTTCAGTTCACCGAAATGGTCGTTCGTAAAACCAGCCCAATGCTGTATAAAGTTCTGGGGGTGTTCCTGCCGCTCATCACGACCAATTGTGCCGTACTAGGGGTGGCCCTACTCAATATTAACAAACAGCATAGTTTTCTCGAGTCTGCTCTCTATGGTTTCGGTGCTGCTGTCGGCTTTTCATTGGTACTGATTTTGTTTGCAGCGATGCGGGAGCGTCTCACCGTTGCTGATGTGCCCGCACCCTTCAAAGGCGCCGCGATAGGAATGATAACAGCTGGACTTATGTCACTCGCCTTTATGGGCTTCGCGGGACTGGTATAGTAAACAGTGACTGAACTTATCGCCCAATATCCGTTCTTTGCCGCCCTGCTGGCCCTATTGGTGTTAGGGATACCTTTCGGCGGTCTATTGGGTTTTGCCGCCGTCAAGTTCAAAACTGAAGGAAATCCAATAGCAGATCAGGTCGAGTCTTTGTTGCCGCAAACACAGTGTGGTCAATGCAGCTATCCTGGCTGCAGACCTTATGCCGAAGCCATTGCCAATGGCGAAGCCATCAATAAATGCCCCCCTGGTGGCGAATCTACTATTCAAGCACTGGCAGACCTTTTAGATGTTGAAGCCGTGCCTCTCGATGCCGAACATGGCGAAGAAAACGTTAAAACAGTCGCCTATATTCGCGAAGATGAATGTATCGGTTGCACCAAGTGTATTCAAGCCTGCCCGGTGGATGCAATACTCGGGGCAGCCAAGCAGATGCACACAGTCATTGTCAGTGAATGTACCGGCTGTGATCTCTGTGTTGAGCCCTGTCCTGTCGATTGTATTGATATGTTACCCATTGAAACGACCTTGCAATCCTGGCGTTGGAATTTGCCAAAGCCGGTTGAAATCCTTGCCACTGACCGCACGACTGATAAGGAGGTAGCAGCTTGAGAAAAGTCTGGGATATACATGGTGGTATCCACCCATTGGAAAACAAAGACCAGTCAAATCAGCTGCCGATCGAATTCGCAGGCATACCTGAGCAGTTAGTATTTCCTCTATCACAACATATTGGTGCACCCGCCGTTGCTATCGTCGGCGTGGGCCAAAAAGTCCTGAAAGGTGAAATGATTGCCGAAGCCAAGGGATTAGTATCAGTAGCGGTACATGCTTCTACATCAGGGGAAGTTATTGCTATACAAGACAACCCAGTGCCACACCCATCAACCATGTCAGCACCTTGTATCACTCTAAAATCTGACGGCAAAGATCAATGGATTGAGCATCAGGGCATTAACAATTATCTCAACCTGGATAGAACTGAACTCGTCAACCATATTCGCAATGCCGGCATAGCAGGCATGGGAGGTGCTGGTTTCCCCAGTGCGGTAAAGTTAAGTGTTCGCGGCGAGCAGACCGTGGAAACGTTGATTATCAACGGTACCGAATGCGAGCCTTATATTACCTCTGACGATTGCCTAATGCGGGAACGTGCGGATGAAATCATCGCAGGTATAGAGATACTCCGATACCTAATTAATCCGATGAAAGAAACTTTAATTGGCATTGAAGATAACAAGCCTGAAGCAATCGCCGCTCTAAACCGGGCTGCAGAAGGAACTGCAATCAATGTTGTAAGCTTCCCAACAAAATACCCGTCTGGTGGAGAAAAACAGCTGATTCAAATTTTAACCGGCAAGGAAGTTCCCGCTGGGGGCTTGCCAGGGGACGTTGGTATTGTCTGCCAAAACATCGGAACCACCGTAGCTATCTATCGCGCAATTGCTCATGGTGAACCACTCATATCCCGCATTACAACCGTCACTGGAAATGCCTGTGACCATAATACTAATTACGAGGTATTGCTAGGCACGCCGGTGAGCTACTTACTCGACCACAGCGGCTTTCATCAAAAAAAATGTTCGCGCTTAATAATGGGGGGGCCAATGATGGGCTTCACCCTTGAAAATTCGAATGTGCCTATTGTAAAAACCAGCAATTGTATTTTAGCGCCGACCGTAGATGAGTTGCCACCGCCAACGCCCGCGCAAGCATGCATACGCTGCGGGATGTGTGCCGAGGTTTGTCCGGCCTCACTACTACCACAACAACTTTATTGGTTTTCCCGAGGAAAGGAATACGAAAAGCTGGAAGATCATAACCTCATGGATTGCATTGAATGTGGAGCCTGCTCCTATGCTTGTCCCAGCAATATACCGCTGGTGCAATATTACCGCGCATCAAAAGCGGATATTCGCGAACAGAAACAAGACGCAATCAAAGCAGAGCAATCCAAAATGCGGTTTGAAGCGCGGCAAGAAAGATTAGACCGGCAGGAGGCAGAAAAAGAAGCCAAACGCAAAGCCCGTAAATTAGCGGCAGAAGAGCGAGCTCGCGACAACAATAATCCTGACCCGATACAAGCAGCAATAGATCGTGCTAAAGCAAAAAAGGCTAGTGTTAAATCAGAAAAACCCGCTGCCGAGAATGCCACTGAATCTCTCGATAGAGCAAGGCTGAAAGAAGTCCTAGCAAATGTAGAAAAGCGCCTAGTCACGGCCAAAGAGAAGTTGAAGCAGGCCGAACAGCAAGGCTCAGATAATGTCGAAGCGTTTCGGACCGCTGTTGAAAAGACCAACAGCAAATACCTAAAAACGAAACAGGAGCTCATCACGTTTAATGCCGTTAACCCGGCGTTATCGGATAGCTCAAGTATGCCGGCAGAAAAGAAAATATTAACCGGTGACGCCGCCCAAGATGCTATTGCCAAAGCTCTCGCAAAAAGAGATGCCGCCTCCAGCATGACCGATGAGGAGCGCTTGCAAAATGCCGTTAGTGCAATCACTAAACGACTGCAAAAAGCTCAGCAGAAACTGGCAGAAGAACAGCGACAAGAAGGCGAACATATTGACCTATTGACTAACGCTGTTGCCAAACTGGACCTGAAGCTGGCAGATGCCGATGCCGCTTATCAACAGTTTCAAAATAACAATCACGATTAACCCTAATTTCATCAACCGAATAAAACAACATGGCACTGCTTAATATTACATCGCCTCACACCTCAGGACCGCTCGATACGGGTAAGGTGATGCAGCTTGTCTTAATTGCGACGATACCCGGCGTACTTGCTCTGCATTGGCATTTCGGCTGGGGAGTATTAATTAATATAGTTTGGGCATCGATTGCCGCTCTCGGCGCTGAAGCGCTGGCACTAGCATTACGCAAACGACCGATTAAATTTTACCTTAGTGATTTCAGTGTTCTAGTTACCGCAGTGCTATTAGCGATCTCAATACCACCCTATTCGCCTTGGTGGCTAATTACGGTAGGGATTGTATTTTCTGTTTTGATAGCGAAACATCTTTACGGTGGTATTGGTTACAATCCTTTTAACCCTGCAATGGTCGGTTATGTCGTCTTACTGATATCTTTTCCAATTGAAATGACGACGTGGGCGTCGCCCAGACAAGCTTATGACGGTCAGCTGCCATCGCTTATAGAATCGATCACAGTGCTCTTCTCAGGCCGTGACGCGCTGCCAATTTTCAGTCTTGACGGCATCACAATGGCAACCCCCTTAGACATACTCAAACAAAATTCGACGCTAACTGTTGAGGATCTTTGGACCAAATTCCCTCAATTTGGTCAGTGGGGAGGGCTAGGATGGGAGTGGGCCAATATCGGGTTCTTAGCCGGCGGCATTTTTCTACTAACACAACGGGTTTTCACCTGGCATGCGCCAATAAGTATGCTTGTGTCTTTGACGGTCATGTCCGCTTTTTTCTATGATAGTGGCAGCTCCATATCCGGTGGCTCACCTTTGTTCCATCTTCTCAGTGGCGCAACGATGTTCGGCGCCTTTTTTATTGTTACTGACCCGGTAACTTCTGCCGTTTCGAATAAAGGTAAGATTATTTATGGCGCTCTTATCGGCGTATTACTCTACTTGATTCGGCTTTGGGGTAGCTACCCCGATGCGATGGCATTCTCTGTGCTATTGATGAATTTTGCTGCTCCGTTTCTTGATTACTACACACAGCCGCGCACCTATGGTCATGCTAAAAAAGATCGCAGCAAATCTGAAGGAGGTCAATAGCCATGATTGGAGAAGCCATAGCCCGCAATGCCCTCTTGCTAGGCCTATTTGCTCTTATTAGTACGGCGATTATCGCTGGCACTTTTTTAGGATCGAAAGAAAAGATACAGCAAAACATTCGCATAGCCGAGGAACAGGCTCTACTGGAAATCATACCCAGATCGCAGCACAATAATTCCATGCTGGATGATGCCTACACGATTGCTGACCAAGATCTCCTAGGGCTCAGGTTTGAAAAAAATTATTACATCGCAAGAAAGGATGATATTCCCGTCGCGGTCATTTTTCCCGCTACAGCACGTGACGGGTACTCGGGAGATATCGATATGATAATTGGAATTAACGTCAATGGCTCTGTTGCAGGAGTGAGAGTTTTGTCTCATCGTGAAACACCCGGACTTGGTGATGCTATTGATAGAAAAAAGAGCGCATGGATTGATAGCTTTACCGGTAAGTCACTCGTTAATCCTTCTATAGATCAGTGGAAAGTAAAGAAGGACAAGGGCATATTTGATCAGTTTACCGGTGCCACGATTACTCCTCGCGCGGTTACGAACACGGTTTTACAGTCGCTGCAGTACTTTGAAAAACATCAACATGAATTGCTAAAGAAACAGCACCACGCATCAGATAACACCGTGGGCATCAGCGGGGTAATAAGTTATGGCGAATCCTAGCTACAAGGAATTATCACTCAACGGTCTATGGAAAAACAATCCGGCGGTTGTTCAGTTGCTGGGCCTGTGCCCATTACTTGCCGTTACTGGTTCGGTTATTAACGCCATCGGTATGGGACTAGCAACAACAGCCGTGCTGGTGATTTCCAATAGCTGCGTATCACTGGTTCGCGGAGTTGTGTCTGACGCCGTAAGATTGCCCGCTTTTGTAATGATTATTGCCGCCGCCGTGACGTGCATCGAGCTACTCATGCAGGCATACACCTATGAACTCTTTCAAATTCTAGGGATTTTTCTTCCCCTAATAACCACTAACTGCGTCATCCTTGGCCGAGCCGATGCATTTGCCAGTAAAAACTCATTACTGCCCGCATGCTATGATGGTCTTTCAATGGGTGCTGGATTTATGGTCATTCTCATCCTGCTTGGCGCAGTGCGAGAGCTTGTTGGTACGGGGGCATTATTCAACAATATGGATTTGCTGTTTGGTGAATCCGCTGCTAGCTGGAAGGTCGTTGTTTTCGACGACTATAAACAATTTCTATTAGCCATTCTGCCGCCGGGCGCGTTCATTTTTACGGGTTTCATTATTGCCTTAAAAAACTTAATCGATACTCAGATCAAGCAACATCAGGACGCTTCGAAGGAGAAACCTGCTGCCGGCGCTAAACGGGTCAGAGTGACCGGACATATTTCCTAGCCCCTGGATCTATAAATCACGCGTTTCGATAGCCAGATGGGGGCAGACTCATAGTGCTAAGCGTCGTATATCCGCTAATATAGCCGTCAAATAAGTAAGGAAACGTCCAGCGTCGCCGCCGTTTATAGCCCGGTGGTCATAGGACAGCGACAACGGCAGCATTTTCGCTGGAACAAATTCAGTGCCATTCCACAACGGCTTTACTGACAGTTTGGAAACCCCCAATATTGCAACTTCAGGCACATTTATAATCGGTGTAAACCCTTGTCCGCCAATATTTCCCAGACTCGATACCGTAAAACAACCGCCCTGCATATCGTCTATTTTTAATTTTCTATCCTTGGCTTTTTGCGCCATTTCGACGGTTTCTGCGGCCAACTCCCAAATTGATTTCTTGTCTACATCTCGAATGACAGGCACTACAAGTCCCAGCGGGGTATCAACGGCAATACCGATATTTACATACTGTTTGTAAACCAGTTGATGGCCACTCGTATGCAACGATGCATTGAATTTTGGGTTTTCGCGCAGTGCTGCAGCACAGGCTTTCAACAGAAAAGGCAGTGGCGTAATTTTTACACCGCGCCGTTCCGCTTCTGCCTTCAACGATTGACGAAATTCTTCCAGATCAGAAATATTCGCATCGTCAAACTGCGTGACATGTGGAACATTTAACCAACTACGATGCATGTTTTGAGCCGTGGCCCGGTGAATTTTGGATAAAGACTCAAGTTTAACTTCACCAAACTTACTGAAATCAATGTCGGGGACAGCCGGTATACCAGACACCGGCTGCGTCGCGGGCATCGCCGTTAGCGCTTCTTTTATGGCTAACTTTAGGTCATCTTTTATAATTCTCCCGCGTGGACCGGTGCCCTTGATCAGAGCAATGTCCAGCCCAACTTCTCTCGCCAATCGACGCACGGCGGGGCCGGCATAAACCAAATCGCTGGGTGAATTAACCTCGACGGGTAATGAAGAGGTAGCACTTGCTACCGCATTGGCGGCCTGACTTGTAGTAGCCGAGCCAGTGTCCATGGGGTCCAGAAAAGAGTCATCAGGTTTCTTTGAGAACGAGGCTAACTGAGTAACAGCTGCCGGATCGTTGACAAGTTCTAACTGCAGTATTTCCATTCCCGCTGATGCAGTCGTCCCTTCTTTAGCGGCCAGTGAAACTACCCTACCGGCGATTGGTGAGGGGACTTCCATTGACGCTTTGTCTGTTTCCAAAACAATCAGTGAGTCACCCTCTGTGACCATATCGCCGATACGGACACACACTTCAATAACATCGATATTTTCAGCGTCACCCATATCGGGAACACTAATCACTTCTATTTTGGGAGCGGATGACTGTTCAGACACATCCTGACGTGGTACTGCATTTTTTTCATCACTGCGAAGATCAGTAGCCGCCTCTGATTCAAGTTCAGGTTCAGGTTCGAGTGCAGGTGCAGGTGTAGGTGAAGGTGAAGGTGTAGGTGTAGGTGTAGGTGTAGGTGTAGGAAGTGTATCTGCCGTATCGGCAGCGGTATTTAACTCGTCAGACAGACCAACGACTTCCAGCGTTAAAATAACATCACCTTCGGATAATTCGTCACCGTTAGCAATCTCTATTGCCGTCACTTTTCCCGCCATCGGTGATGGCACTTCCATTGAAGCCTTGTCTGATTCAAGCACAACGAGAGACTGCTCAGCCTCAATCTGGTCGCCAACAGCCACACAAATTTCAACCACTTCTACGCCTTCTGTACCGCCTATATCTGGCACTTTTATCAATTCTATAGACACATCAATTTCCCAATTATCAATACCATAAGACTAACTCACTACATCCCTTTACCTAGCAATGCATTGGACTGGTCTTGTCGCCGGTGATACCAAATTTTTTCGCTGCGGCGGTAGCAATAGAGACATCGATACTTCCCTCGTCTACCAGTGACTTCAATGCTGCAAGAACGATAAAATAACGATCAACTTCAAAGTGATAACGTAATTTAGCACGTGTATCTGACCGACCAAATCCATCCGTGCCAAGCACCCGGTATTGACGCCGGATAAACGGGGCAATTTGCTCTCCGTAGGACTTTATATAATCCGTAGCGCAGATAACCGGCCCCATATGCTGCTCTAATTGCCTAGCCACGAAAGCCGTTTTAGCTGGTTGTTCAGGGTTGATCAAATTCCATCGCTCACATTCAAGACCTTCACGACGCAACTGATTGATACTCGTCATGCTCCAAACATCTGCATTGATAGAATAGTTATCGCGCAGTAGCTTAGCGGCTTCTCGTACTTCTCTCAAAATGGCGCCACTACCCATTAATTGCACAGTATGCGGCATGTCACCGGCGGACCGCTCCAGCAAATACATGCCCTGAATAATACCTTCCTCACAATCCGCAGGCATATCAGGATGGACATAATTTTCATTCTCAATAGTAATGTAATAAAAGCAGTTTTCTTTCTCTGTATACATCCGCTTTAGACCATTTTGAATAATAACCGTCAGCTCATAAGCGTAAGTGGGGTCATAGGCAACACAATTTGGAATCATATTCGCCATCAGTAAACTATGGCCATCCTGGTGCTGAAGCCCTTCACCATTCAGTGTTGTCCGCCCTGCGGTTGCACCCATCAGAAAACCCCGTGCCTGACTATCACCCGCAGCCCAAGCAAGATCCATGATGCGCTGAAAACCAAACATTGAGTAAAAAATATAAAACGGTATCATCGGAAATCGATGGTTGCTGTAGGATGTCGCGGCTGCCAGCCACGCGGAAAAGGCGCCGGCCTCGTTGATTCCCTCCTCCAGAATTTGACCTTTTTTATCCTCCTTGTAATACATGATTTGATCAGCATCATGCGGCGTATAGCGTTGTCCCTGTGATGAATAGATACCCAGTTGTCGAAACATCCCTTCCATGCCAAATGTACGCGCTTCATCAGGTACGATTGGGACAACACGATGACCTATTGTTTTATCTTTAGTTAATGTCGATAGCGTTCTAACGAAAGACATTGTGGTGGATATTTTCCGTTTGCCGCTACTTTTTAACTGACTTTTCAGATCCTCTAGCGATGGTACGGTCAGCGCATCAAAGTCAGAGTTGCGCGAAGGTATATTTCCCCCCAGCTCCTCCCTGCGAGTCCGCATATAAACTAACTCGGGGCTATCCTGTGCCGGTCTATAATAAGGTACATCCTTCAACTCATCATCACTGACTGGAATCGCGAAACGATCCCTGAATGTCTTGAGGCTTTCAATGTCCAATTTCTTTAACGAGTGAGTTTCGTTTTGCGCTTCACCCGAAGCACCCATGCCATAACCTTTTACCGTCATAGCCAATACCACCGTCGGCTTATCAGTCTGTTCAACGGCTTCGGCATAGGCAGCATAAACTTTGTAAGGGTCATGACCACCGCGGTTCAGATACATGATATCGTCATCCGATAAATCTTTAACTAATTCGAGCAACTCCGGATACTTGCCAAAAAAGTGTTCACGCGTATACGCCCCACCATTTGCCTTGTAGTTCTGTAGCTCTCCATCGAAGACTTCATTCATCCGTTTTTTCAGTAACCCTGTTTGATCTTTCTCTAAGAGGATATCCCAGTGACGTCCCCAAATAACCTTAATAACATTCCAACCAGCCCCTCGAAATACCCCCTCAAGTTCCTGAATAATCTTTCCGTTCCCTCTGACAGGACCATCTAATCGCTGTAAATTACAGTTGACGACGAATATCAAATTGTTGAGCCGCTCTCTGCCCGCCAGCGCAATAGCTCCGAGCGATTCTGGCTCATCACACTCTCCATCTCCCAGAAATGCCCATACTTTTCGGCCACTGTGGTCAACGAGCTCTCGACTCTGCTGATATTTCATGACGTGAGCCTGATAAATAGCCTGAATAGGCCCCAAGCCCATAGAGACCGTGGGAAACTGCCAGTAGTCAGGCATCAACCAAGGGTGCGGGTAGGAAGACAAACCATTGCCGCCGACTTCGCGACGAAAGTTGTCCAATTGTTCTTCGGTGATTCGTCCTTCTAGATAGGAACGAGCATACATTCCTGGCGCACTGTGACCCTGATAGTAAATCAGGTCTCCTGGTGAGTCGTCATTGCCATGAAAAAAGTAATTAAACCCGATATCGTACAGCGTGGCTGCTGACGAAAAAGAGGATATATGGCCGCCTAAACCGTCATCGTTGTCATTTGCCCTCATCACCATTGCCAAAGCGTTCCAACGTATCAACGATCTAATTCGGCGCTCCATGAACAAGTCGCCATGCATACGACGCTCGTCGGTCGGTTTAATCGTATTACGAAAAGGCGTTGTAATAGCAGCGGGAACCTGGCTGCCCGACTGAGCCATGCGCTCCGCCATCGTCTTCAGAAGAAACGTAGCCCTGTCCGGCCCATCTGCTTGACCAAGAACATCACTTAAAGCTTCCAGCCATTCGGCCGTCTCCGTTGGATCAATATCCTGCATAGTTATACCCTGACTAGTTTTTGCAATGCTGTAAGACTAAAAAGCCGCCCCACTAGCGAGCCACACAGGCTGGCTCTGCACATAAGTATAGATCGAATAACGCAAGGGCTGAAAATAGCTTTGGATATACTACTGCAGATCTAATTCTAGCGAAGCCAATCGACTCAATATCAAGACCATGGGGCTTAATTCGTAAAAATTTTACAGGTTTTAGAATAAATTTCAATGGTCTATCGATCAAGAACTAAAATAACTAACAGTTTTTTTTCAAGCTACTGTTAAATATGACTATTTAGTTTTTCAAGATTTGTAGTAAAACTACAGAACCGGGATCAATCGGAAGTTCACACGGTTGTTTCCCAGCGCGACTGCATTCCAATCACCCGTAGTAACACCCCCTGCGTCGACAGGATAATCGTACAAAGGATACCTTGAACCGTGAGGCATCAATTCTACGCGGATGCCGATATCACGAAGCTGGAGACCTTGGATATAACGAGTAAACGCAGGGCTCTGCGCGATCGACGCTCTCATTGCTGCTGAGCTGGATGTACCAATGACATCACAGGTCGCTATAGAAAGCTCGGGCTGCGGCAGCATCAACATCGCACTACCGTCTTGCAGTGGCAGCTGCGATAAGCAAAATTCGCCGACATGGCCCTCTACTCGAATAATACCCCGAAAACCCGATCGTTCGAGGCGTGTTATCAGCGCGCTTAACAACTGCAGGCGATCGTCGGCCATGGGCTGATCACCATAATCATAGGATGCTTGCTGATTAATAGACCATTCAAGGCCTCGGTAGAGCTCAAGCTGCGACTGTTGCAACGAATTGACCTTATTGGTACTTGCCCAGTAAAGATTAAGTAGCCACAGAATAGGCAACAGCCATATCACTGCTACCACCCACTGCCGAGATGACCCAAAAAATGACTCCTCTTCTTCACGCGGCTGGATGACGACTTGCGGCTCGGGACCGACATTAAGATTTTGTTCGGTATCATTCTCTTCATCGACTACAACCACCGCCATTTCCATAGTTGTCTTGGCCGCAATTTTTGCCACGGCCTGCTTTCTAACCCGCGCAAGAACCTCGACCAGCTCCTCATCGCTGGCAGGCTTGGACAGAATATCTGCGGCCCCTAAGGCCCGGGCCTGACCGACATAGATATCGCCTTTTTTGGTCGTATGCATAACAATCGGGATGGCAGAAACCGAAGGGTCTGACTTTATCGCTTTGACCGCCGCGAAACCGTCCATGCCAGGCATCATATGATCCATAAAAATGACATCGGGGTGGCTAGCCTGCAGATACTCTAAAGCCTGCTCAGCAGATTCTACAGTAGCAACCGAGATATGCAGCTTATCGAGCATCTTCCGCAACATCATCTGTGCAGTTTTTGAATCATCTACAATTAAAGCGAGGCGCACCGCAATTTCATCCCTAGTAGCAACCAAAACATTATCAAGCATCTCCTTATGCAGACCGCCAGCAACTAAGGACGACCGAAAGACCGCTTATAACTTTCTAATATTTTGACAAAAAACAGTATTCATTAACGTCTAGGATAGACGGGTTTACCGAAATTTCACAGTTGAATTCATCCCTCATTCAACGAGGGAATTGATAAAATGGCAAGGATGCTTTAAATCCCTCGATATTCTCAATATTTTGGCCTTGTACACCGAGCTGCTGATTGAAATCTCCAACGGTATACGCCGTCAAACGCCGCTGGTTTTGAATCACATCAGAGACGAAATAGCTTCGCCATTGATCCAGGGTCAGGCTTTCAAGCGCATTGATCAGCCCACCCCTAAAATCAAACTGATAATACCCCTGCACTATATCCTGCCAGTACCTGGCCGCTTGCTCATTCTGATTCTGTGGCGACTCGCGTAAACGCGTCAAAATTGCAGCTTTTTGGCTGCGAAATTTTTTATTGTCCATTTCAGCCAACTGATCAAATTGTTGCAGCAGAAACCCTGATATTTCCCGCTGCAATACCTCAGGAGCAGCAACCGGTGACTGGATAAGGAAAAACAATCCCGGTACATCTCGTACCGGATATGCCCCGGAGCTAACGATATAGCCCAACTGTTTTTCTGTCCGCAAGCTGTTATAAAAATCAGACCGCAGCAGCTGCGCGGTAACAGCCATCGCAGCTCGGCGTAATGGCTCTGCACCAGCAGCCTGAATATATATAACCACGGACGCATCGCTATAGTCACTGTCCACTTCGCTGGAAAAAGGCTGCTCAGGTAACGCAGTTATCGCGATGGCAGGCTGCATCACCGGGCGACCGATGAGCGCGTTTGCAATTTTTTCACCGTATTGCACTGCCGTTTCTTGGGAATAATTTCCGTACACAAGGGTGTCGGCTTGCCCCGATGAAAGCAACATCTTGCGATATGATTTCAAGGCATCGATATCTATATCACTATAGGCTGTAAGCAATTGCGTATCAGTCCACCTGTTTTTATAGAGTAGATCTGTTATCCGACTCATTAGTAATTGCGTCGGTCTCGATGCCCGTGAATTTGTTAAACGCCTGACCTGTTCCCGCTTGATATTTTCAAAACGCTGCTGATCAAAATCCAGCGATCGGATGGATACCAATATTTTGTCCAGCAACATGCCTTGCTTTTCAGTAAACCCTCCTACCTTGATCGAAAACCCATTGAGATGCGGGCTCAAAGAATACTGTAACCCCGCCAGCCGAGCAGCGTATGAAAATTCATTTAACTCATCGACAGTAACGGCAATCAGTAATTTCAGCAGTGCGCTATGTTCCGGCGTATTGGTTGCCCCCGGCGACCTGAAATCAACGAGTAAATTGCCTTTCGGCGATACAAATTTATCGATAGATTTAAACCAGAGATTGAGTCCCGCACTGCCAGTCAATAACTGAGGATCAGCATCGCGATCGTCTGCTGCCAGTATGAGAAGATCATCTGCAACAAAAATATTTTCACGGGGGAGCTGTATTAATGCATTTAAACCTGCACTCCGCCACTGTTCTAGCAGACTCAGTGGTGTTTTGCCCACACTGTACTCCGCCTTGTAAAAGTGAGTCTGTCGATCGACGTCTACAGAAGGGCCGGTGACAGTGAGCAAGGTGTTATCCGGGATCAAAAAACCAAGATAATGATTAACCAGCGATGCATCATAACCATCCATCATATAACCGCCGCGTAAAATATCTTGCTCATCGTAATAGTGCATATCTGACGATAGCCGAGCAGCATAGGTCATCGAGGCTTCTTTTTCCTGAAACCGAAACTGCTGAGCCGATATCTTTTTTTGTTCTTGGTACAGCCTCATTTGGTCAACTGAGGCGCGTATGCGATTTATTGTCTGAAACAACGCTACTGTTACCGCATCGACATTTTCCAAGCCCGCTTCCGTCAATAAAATCGACACATTAAATGTCGCACCCTTTTGATAACTGACACCCAGACCTGCGCCCAATCCTTCTGCCCAGCCCTGCCTTTTTAAGTATGACAGCAAGCTACCCTCGCCTTCATGGCCGAGAATATTTCCCAGATAATAAACCGGCTTTTGTTGATAAAACTGAAGGGGATCATCGACAGGAAACGCTACAGATAAAGTCCTAACCGTTTTTTCCGGCTTTATTTTCACCATCAACGGTAAATCAACAGCACTCAGAATTGGTCGGGTAATCGGCTCAAGTCGACGATCATTGTTTCTAACCGATGAAAATTTATCCCGAGCAAGCTGTTCCAATTCGGCCAACGACTCCGTACCAACCAGCACTAATCTCATCAATCCAGACGAATAATTTTTCTTATAAAACTCTAGTAACTGATCTCTCAGCGCCCCTTTTCCATCGGCCGATTTCCTGTCAACCAATGTTTCCAGATTGCCAACACTCAGCTTTGCATAAGGGTGCGACTGATCGATAATAGCCTTAAATACACCTGCAGACTTCCGCCCCTGATCTTTGATCTTTGACATATACTCGGAGTGCACCGCATTCTTTTCTCGCTCTACATATTGGTCAGTAAACAGTGGCGCAATAAAAAATTGGGCAAAACGATCAAGCGCCCCATCGAAATACTGGGGATCAATCTCGAAAAAATAATTAGTATGTTCAAATGACGTATAGGCGTTGTGACGACCTCCTCGTGAACTAATAAACTGCTGATACTCACCTGCATCAGGGTATTTTTCTGTGCCGAGGAATAACATGTGCTCTAGGAAGTGCGCCAGCCCCTGATAGTCTGACGGATCCTGGCGACTGCCGATATTAATATCCAATGAGGCTGCCGACTTATCGGCATGGGGGTCAGAGACTAATAAAACCTTTAACTGATTAGGCAGTGTCAAAGACTGATAGCGACGCGAATCATTTTCACTTTGAACAAGGGCACTGTCATTCTTTCCACTGATTCCTGTCTGGCATCCAGCCAGCAAAGACAAAACAATCGCTGTCGTCAGAAACTGACGTATCTGCTGAACCACTTACTGCTCAGCTAACATCGCATCATGCCTAGAGGAAGGCCAAGCATTGAGCACCGCTTTTATCAGTGTGGCGAGCGGAATCGCAAAAAATACGCCCCATAAACCCCAGAAACCGCCAAACACCAGCACTGCCAAAATAATAGCCGTTGGATGTAAATTAACCGCCTCTGAAAACAAAAGTGGCACCAGCACATTGCCATCAAGCCCCTGAATGACGGCATAGACACCTAACAGAGTCAGGAAATCGCTACCCCACCCCCATTGGAAATACGCAATTAAGGCAATAGGAACAGTAACTACAGCCGCACCGATATAGGGAATAACCACAGATAATCCGACCAATAGCCCTAGCAATGCCGCATAGTTCAACCCCAGAATCACGAAGGCGATATAACTAATAACCCCAACAATAACAATTTCAATAGCTTTGCCGCGCACATAATTGGCAACCTGCTCATCCATTTCATGCCAAATTTTGGTTAACATTGGCCTCTCATGCGGTAAGAATGATTTAAACCAGGCGACTATGAGCAAGTGGTCTTTGAGAAAGAAAAACACCAGAATAGGAACCAACACAAGATAGATAAGCAACCCTATCAAGTTGGGAATACTCGAGATAGAAAATGATACAACCACCTGACCGACCTGACCTAATTCTGCTTTAGCTAACAGTATCCAGTCCTGAATTTGAGTTTCAGAGATAAACGAAGGGTATTGTTCAGGTAAAACCAGCATCAACTGCTGCCACTTCGACAACATTCCCGGTAGCTCATTAAACAGATTTGTCATTTGGTTCCAGGCGAGCGGTAAAACCACTAGAAGTGCGACAAAAAATGTACCTACAAAAATTGAAAACGCCACGCTAATCGCTAACCATCGAGGAACGCGTCTTTTCGTCAATTGCGTAATAACACCCTGCATCATGAAGGCCAGAATAATACTCGTTATTACTGGCCCCAGCACATTACCCATTGTCATCAAAACAACAAGAGCCGTTGCAATTAACAGCAGGAGAATAATACTTTCCTCCTCGATAAATATCTGGTCTAACCACTTCCGCAATACTTGAAACATAACTTCCCCGTTAATTTCGCTGACCGTGACGAAGTACTACTTCTTTTGCAGCAAATACGTATAAATACCGCCGACTTCGCTTCTATCAAGCAAAAGGTGACCGCTTTGCTCTGTAAATACTGAAAAATCGCGCCATGACCCCTGATCCGATGATGTCACCCGCACCCGATCGCCGCTATCAACCCCATTTAACGCTTTTTTAGCCTTTAACAATGGCAAAGGGCACATCAATCCCGTTGTATCCACGTCAACTGTTATTGCACTCATTAGCTACCGATCTATTCATTGTTGTTGGGTGATTTTTACAGACGCTAGTATAGCCGCATGAATGAACAGACCCAAGGTATTCCACTATTTTCCATATTTGATGGAATTATTAGTATCATTAGAAATCCTAAGTCTATGCAAAGGCCAAAGGACGCAGCTCATGCCCACAACCGGTAGCCGCTTCACAGAGAAACAGGTAACATCGGCCCCTATATGAAAAACAAAATTTTTATAGCGTTATTGCTCGTTGCTGGCTGGCTACTTATTCCGGTAGCGTCCTTCTCTCAGCTCAACGACCAGATCGAGTTGCCCGTACTGGGCGATTCAGCATCCGCTACGTTTTCACTAGGGCGGGAACATAAGCTAGGCCGGGCATGGCTCCGAATGTTCCGTAACCAAGCGGAAACAGTATCTGACCCACTATTGCAAGATTATGTTGAACATCTGGTTTACGATCTCGCTACTTTTAGCGAATTAAAAGACCGACGTCTCGATATCGTCGTTGTTAACAATCGCTCGATTAACGCTTTTGCTGTTCCCGGCGGTGTTATCGGTGTTCACAACGGCCTTATACTGCAGGCTGAAACGGAAGCTCAGTTCGCCTCTGTTGTCGCTCACGAATTGGCACACCTCAGTCAACGGCATTTCGCCCGGGGGGTTGAGGCTCAGCAGCGCAGCACGATACCTAACCTCGCGGGACTATTAGCAGGCATCATACTGGCTGCTACAGCTGGCGGTGAAAGCGGAATGGCGGCAATTGCTGCTACGCAAGCGGCCACCATGCAAAATCAACTTCGCTATAGTCGACTTCATGAAACAGAAGCGGACAGAGGTGGAATGCAAACCATGGTAAAGGCCGACATGGATCCGACAGCCGCCGCCAGCATGTTCGAAATCATGCAGCGAACTGCCCGCTACGCAGGAAGCCGGCCACCTGAATTCCTATTGAGCCACCCAGTCACCGAAAGCCGCATTAGCGACGCTCGCAGCCGCTCTCGCCAGTATCCTCGCAAGATGTACGCAGACAACCTCGACTACCAGTTAATGAGAGCGCGGGTCGAACTGAGTTTTATCGAAAACAGTAAAGATGCGGTCAAACGATTTCGGGCAAAAACCCTGACCAATAGCAACTCGCCTGATGCTGATCAGTATGGGCTAGCGCTTGCCCTGACGGCCAATGGCCAATTTGATGAAGCCCAGCAGTTGCTCACGCTGCTAAGAAACCCTTCTCCCAATAAAATATGCTACATCACTGCCCAATCCGAACTCGATATCGCCCAGGGGAACAATAGCGGCGCCATATCACTACTAAATGATGCCTTATCAATTGGCCCCGGTAATCATCCTCTGACGATGGCAATGGTAGAAGCCCTGTTGGCCGCCAATCAGCCTCACAGGGCCGAACAGCTATTGCAAGAGCACGTCAAACGCAAACCCAACGATCCGTCGGTGTGGTATCTGTTGGCCGAAACACACGGCCTCGCTGGAAATATTATTGGTGTACACAAAGCTAGAGCAGAGTATTTTCTGTTGATCGGCGTATTAGACATAGCGTCTAGACAGCTCAGTTATGCACTGCCTCTGGTAAGAAATGATCATTTAGAAACGATACGCATTCAGGAGCGAATTGCCCAGATAAACCGTATGAAGATTGAGATGGCGAACCTTTGAGCTACCGCCAAGAAACGACAGTATAACGATTCAGTGATCGCCGTTATTTTGCAGCAAATTGAAGCATTCGGATGAGTGGCTTCATTGCCTGCTCTCTCATACTCACGTCAACGTGAACTTCACTATTGCCGTATTCTAAAGCGTCAGCGAGATTGTCGAGTGCATTCATTGCCATCCACGGACAATTAGCACAACTCCGACAGGCTGCTCCGCTTCCTGCTGTAGGGGCAATAATAAAGTCTTTATCAGGTATCTGTTGCTGCAATTTATAGAATATACCTTGGTCCGTGGCAACGATAAACTGCTCATTTGGCAGAGTCTTTGCCGCATTTATTATCTGTGAGGTGGAACCGACAAAATCTGCCAGTGCGACAACAGGCTCGGGTGATTCTGGGTGAACAAGAATGGCTGAATCCGGGTATACCGCCTTTAAATCCAGCAAGCCTTGAGCCTTGAATTCTTCGTGAACAATGCAGGCGCCGTCCCACATTAGTACATCGGCCCCGGTTTCTCGCTGCACATAGCCACCCAAATGTTTATCTGGCGCCCACAATATTTTTTCTCCCTGCGCATCAAGATGTTCAACCACCTGCAAGGCGATACTGGATGTGACTACCCAATCGGCCCTTGCTTTAACGGCCGCAGAGGTATTGGCGTAAACAACCACCGTCCGATCGGGGTGTTGATCGCAAAAGGCGGAAAACTCCTCCGCGGGACAACCGATATCCAGAGAACAGGTTGCTTCCAACGTAGGCATTAAAACCGTTTTTTCAGGCGACAATATTTTTGCCGTTTCGCCCATAAATTTAACTCCGGCGACAATCAGCGTTGTTGCTTCGTTATCTCTGCCGAAACGTGCCATTTCCAATGAATCAGATACACAGCCGCCGGTCTCCTCAGCCAATTCTTGGATCATAGGGTCGGTATAATAGTGGGCAACTAAAACCGCATTTTTTTCAACCAAGAGAGCTCTAATACGCTGTTTGATCTGCTCTTGTTGATCGCTTGTCAAAGGCGAGTGATCGTCAATGCGGTTAAGATGGTCTCGAACCAATTTTTGGTCAGCTGCATGATGCGACATTATTGCGTCCGCCATAATAAAGTAAAACCTCTGCCTATCCAATCATAATTGCGGCAATTCTAGCAGAAAAAAAGGTCTGTAGAGTGCTCCCGGGTAAACTTTAATCAGGAAAATCATCGCTAAATACTCGTCCGATAATCACCGGATGGTGGCTATCCGAACGCCATATTACACAGCCGAACTCGCAATTTCCCATCGATTCTACGCTAAATGCAACCTCTATCGACCCTATGAGCCCCTAGATTATCTCATTTGATAAACCGTACTCACTGACCACACACAACATCTGGTTTTTGTGATGCCAGTATCGGCTTCAGCGAGGCGAATACATTATGGTAACTCCATCGCAACACGTATGTTCAATAGCACTCAGCGAGATATCTTATGGCAGCAATCACCGATAGCGAACTAGCCGATTATATCCATCGATTCAGCCCCCTCGATAAGGTTGTCAAAAAAAACCGGTCTCGACTAATGAATCATATAAATCTACAATTTTTTAGTAAGGGCACTACTATCATCCGTAGCTTTGATCACAATTCGATGGCTTATTTCCTAGTCGATGGCAGTGTCGAAATCAGAGAGTCGTTTGATCATCGTTTGATATTGAGCGCCGGAGAGAAAAGTACCCGCGAGTCTCTGCAAAGTCATTTGGATCACGCCGGTAGCGCTAAGATAAAGGCCTCTGAAGACTGTCATCTATTGACCATAGATTTACAACACTTAGATGCGATATTGGTCGCCGAAAAAGATTATTCCATTAACTATTTGGACGAAGGTGGTGTCTCATTGGATGACGACGCACTTATTGATGACAACTTTCAGGAGGACTGGGAGAATGTCTTCATCCGATCAAGTTTGACCGAAAACCTATCCAACACCATGATCCACCAACTTATGTCCCAACTTGAAAATATTACCGTCTTAGCTGGCGAATGTATTGTCAAAGCGAATACGCCAGGCGACTACTTCTATTTAATAAAACAAGGAACCGCTAGTGTCCAGACTGCGGCTAACGGCCCGTTCAAGGGCGAACGTTTTCGCTTAAACGCTGGTAATTATTTTGGTGACGAGGCACTGGTTGCTGATACAACCCGCAATGCTACCGTTACTATGTCGACTGATGGTTTACTGGGCCGACTCAACATCGATGCCTTCAACAGCCTGATTAAGTGCCGATTAGTCGAACCACTTCCCCGCAAGACCTTGCAAGGCTCACCCGAGATGAAAGTGATTGATGTAAGATTTGCGACTGAGTTCAAGCGAGATCACAGAGAAGGAGCGGACAATATTCCAATCAGCTTTCTACGGCTGCAATTAGACCAGCTGTCATCATCGGCTCTTTACATCATTACGCCAGACAATGATCGTCGAGCAGAATTGGCAACGTACATCATGCGTCAAGCTGGATTCCAAGCTTATTATGGATTTGATCCACCGCCGGAATAGCCACCAAGCCGATTATCAGCAAATATCATTAAACCCTTAGCCGCTGAAGTCGGACATATATTGTCTTGCGTAGCCACCCCATTCGTCTCTATGACGTAGGAAAAAAGACAGCTCTATTGTGGCATCGTCCTTAGTGAGAAACGGCCCCACTTGCAGGTACTCCCGCGTCGAGAAAAACCATTGACCACTGATGCAAAAGTATCGATTGGCGCGAATGTGACGGGCTTCAGCCTCCCCATTTCTGCATTCCATTGCACTCTCTATTGCACTCTCTATTGCACTTTCCATTGTACTTTCCATTGCACTTTCCATTGCACGTCTCCCTTATGCTAGCTCACACTCCGTAGTGTAAGGAATTCAGCAACAGGATTCATCTAAACGCTATATTGTTTTGATCTATTAATAATTAATATACGCAAAACATCGTATAGCTAATGGATTTACTATGTGCGCCGCATAGTTAGAGTCATCCGTGTTAATCATCTGGTACCGAAGAACGGGGCTTACCCATATTCAGTCACTGACATACTGGCGGCGTATCGTGCTGTTATGCTCGGCGAAACCTACCACGGCTATCGATGGCAAGTGATGAGCCCTCTCTGACCGTTTAACCATAGTCTAATGGTCGCGGCTGGAACACTAAGCCACTGGGTTACAGTTGGATTTGAATGGTTTTTTACTCGCTTTCGGTTGTAGACGGACATCAGTTTTAAGTGAGTCGCAATGCGCAAAGGGCGTCTGACCATTAAGATACCAGACCCGTCTGCGTTTTGGGCTGTCGCTCTTTTGGGAATTTTTAAGCGTCTGGGTGTACAAGTGTCTCTGCGCGCTTGATACGAATTCTTGCCTTGCAGTCTGCCGATTTCCTGCTTTTTCGTGCTGTGATCGTCAGCATTAATTGGCCTCCCAAGTGCTTAACTTTTCTGGGCACTTTTCTGGCCATGTAGATAGCAAATAATGGTTAAATCAGGAAGTGAACAGAAGATCCTAGAAACAGGGTCTAAACACCTAATGACGGGGGCTTCAGAGGGCGGAATGCGCTGAATAGAGTCGATAATCGATTGGAGCGGAGACCAATATCATTTTGACTTTTCGATAACTTATAAAAATAAAAACTAGTCGGGACCCTATCGGGACAATATCGGGACAAATAGGCTGAATAAGGCCCCCAAAGATTGATGAGAAAGTCCTTAGCTAGTACCAGTTTAGGCAGAATCATATCGGAATTAGCTATAGATCGATCTGAAGCAGCCCCACTCCAACCAATGAATTTTCTCATTCTGTCTGTCAACCTAAATCTCAGACATACGTTTAATACTATAGCGCTGTACTGAGCGGACTTTATGTACCATCAATTTCGCTAACTTGAGCTATACTTTCTGACGTTGGTTTCATAGAGCCATTTGGGGCTTAGTAAGCTGGTCTGAGACAGTATTCATGCGCAAATTATCGAGTGGGAAGCTCACATGCTGGATCCTATGCCTCGTTGCTATGCCGTTACCAGTGCATGCAGAAGAGCGAACGGTACTGGACACGACTGGCGCTAGCAGGCAGGAGCAAGCCCCTGATGAAGAGCTATTAGAATTTTTGGCTGAATTTGGCGCTACTGATGAAGAGACATTTGAAGTCATTATGTATCACGGAGTTGAGGATGCTGCGATGCCTATAAAGCAAGGTGAAAAGAGGAGCAGTCATGAATAGCCAATGGCTAAGATACAGTATTTATGGACTGCTATTACTACTTGGCTGCAATTCAATAGCTTCTGTTGCAGACGAGTGGGATAAGCTACCCCCTGATACGAAGCAAACGCTATCCAGCTTTGAAGACCGCTGGGACTCATTGAGCACCGACAAACGGCAAAAGCTGCAACAAGCTGCGGACCAGTGGCAAGGTATGTCAGGCGAACAACGCAAGCAAGCCAAACAACGCATGCAGCGCTGGAATAAACTAACCGCTGACGAAAGACAAGCTGTTAGTAAACGCCAAAAACAATTCCAGCAACTTTCACCTAAGGGTAAAGCCATAATACGTAATCAATTCAAACGTTTTTCAACCATGACTCCGGCAAAACGCAAACAACTAAAGCAACGGTGGAAAAAACTAACGCCGGCACAAAAAAGACGCCTGAAACGGCAAATTAAAAACCAACAATAAGGCCAATATGATAGCAAGGAGTAACTGGGTTTAGTGCATCACCCAATCGCTGTTCATTTTATCGCGTTGTTCGTGTGGCTTGCTGCAGGGTTATCCTATTCCTCATCTGCATTAGCTAACCTCGATGATTGGTTGTTGGATGTAGAGCTTGATAACAGCATCGGTTTTCACTATGGAGCCGGCGTAGACGGTTTAAGTATTGCGGGGCTGAGCGGTGCACTGAGCTTACCTTTTAGCTACGACTTTTTTTTCGACTATTACAAGACCAGTGAAGACCGGGCTCGATACGACCTCAATTATTTCAGCGCGGGTATTAACAGCAACCCCTTTGAGACTTGGTCAGTCAAGTTTGAATATGAATATTTCGGCAAAAGTGATGTTTATGAACAGAAAGACTATAAACTTTCAATACAGTATTTTCCGAGTAATTATTTAGTCGCTATTGGAGTTAGCCAAGGAGACGCGGAAGCCCATATTGACTCACTAATAATCGATCTGATTGAAGAAGACCTGACGGGAGGAAGTCCATTACTGGATCGTATTAGGAATACACGTCTGAGCACCGATAATAAAGGTTATTTTGCAGAGGCTAAATTATTTCTAGGAAACTGGCAGTGGGGGATAGACGGCAAGAAAGTCAATTATAGCGAAGATATTGCACTGCTGGGTGCGCGCGACCGTATTCAACAGCTACTTGATCAGCAGGCACTAGCACAAATATACGGCTTAATCGATTGGCGCCTTTCGGCTGACGGCACCTATGCATGGGAAACATCTTCGCTACAACTCGGAGTCTCAAGAATTCAATCGGCTGTTGATAGACAGAAAAGGGATTACTTGTTTGCTACCGCAGAGTATTTTCCTCGATATTGGTTATCCTTCAGCTTCACTGTGGCAGACTCTCTAGAGGAGCACTTGCCCTATGCAGAATTTGCAACACGCATTTATTGGTAGCTCTGAGGGAAGTCGTTGATGACGCTCAATCAATTTTTAACCAGCGTGCAAAAACGCGCTTTTATCACGGCAAAGTTGGCAACCGACAATGAGGATGACGCACTGGATATTGTACAAGACAGTATGTTCAAACTTGCAAAGAGTTATCCTGACAAAAGCGAACAAGAATGGCCGGCGCTGTTTCAGCGAGTTTTACAAAATGCCATCAAGGACTGGTATCGCAAACAAAAAGTTAGAAAAATCATGTGGTGGTGGCAACAGGATAAAATAAGCGAAGAAGAGCTACCGATTGACTACAGTAATATTCCTCGCGAAGAACCAGAGAAATCACAACAGACTATACAAACAGCCAATGCAATAAATGCGGCGCTACGTAAATTGCCTTTCAGACAACAGCAAGCGTTTATTTTACGTGCATGGTGGGAACATAGTACCGAAGAAACCGCAGCCATTATGGGTTGTTCAGCAGGTAGCGTGAAAACACATTATTCAAGAGCCAGCAAAGCCTTGGCAAACGCTCTACAAGAGGTGGTTTTATGAAAGACTCAGAGAAAAGGGCAAAGCGTAATGCCGATATCGACTTATGTGTAACCAATGCGCTGGATAAACAAGCAGAGACTATTAGCCCAAAAATCAGTGATCGCCTAGATGCGGCTCGTTTCAGCGCAATTGCCGAGCCGGATTCCAAGCTCAACTCCAACCCAGGCTTACTGCCGTGGCTGCCTGCAATGGGTACCTGTGCTGCTTTATTGCTTGTGGTTGTGATGCTCAATATACCCGATTCCAGCACCCCCACACTTGCCGATGGAGATCAGGACCTTGTGCTGGAGGTTGTATTAACCAACCAGGATATGGACCTTATGGAAGAGGATTTGGAGTTCTACCTTTGGTTGGCTGAGCAAAACAGCTAAAAAGTTCAAATATCATCGTATGCGATGTCAACCCTTCAGACCCTGATACGTTTTTATAAGCACACCTATTAAAAACTATCAGGAGCTAGATAATGAAAAACCTAACGAACGGGTTGGCCACCATCACGCTAATCCTCGCTTCCAGCCACTCCTTTGCAGCCGGCATCAATGAACGTCAGGCTAATCAGCAAGGACGCATTACCCAAGGCTTTTTATCCGGTGAGTTGACTAGAAGTGAGACCCACAGTCTGACACTAGAGCAACGCAAGCTTGCTCGCATGGAGGCGCGCTTCAGATCTGATGGGGTATTGACCAAACGGGAGCGTGCGCACCTGCGATACAGCCTTCGTAAATCCAGTTCTACTATTTATATGAAAAAGCATAACAATCGCGACCGTGGTTAACGCTCACGCTGCAAGTTATTTTTGACTCTGTTGGCGGAAACCATGCCGGTAATGCATGACTTTCCAGTCACCAACTGTCCTCGATTGAAAAGTGAATGGAAACTAAGCAGCCTTCTATTAGGGCAGAATTATGCCAGGTTCGATAATTATGAAATTAATACAATCATTGCTTCTTAGTGCTTCACTACTTTTTCTTATTGCCTGTGGAGGGGGATCTTCTGGCGGAAACGACAACTCCGACTTGGAATATAACCCACAGCCCTTACCAGAACCTGAAAATCCTCAACTTTGGGACTATAAGAACATTTCCTACGGCGATGAAGAACGACAGTGGCTCAATATTCATTTAGCGGAATCAGCGTCACCGACCCCGGTTTATCTTTTTGCCCACGGCAATGGTGGAACGGCTAACGGAATGAGCCTAGGGCAGCTCAATGCCATTGTTAGTGCTGGATATACCACTGTCAGTTGGGAATCCATAGCCACCATAGGGGCAGACCAAGACACTGCCATAGCCTGGGACGATGCTCAACTTATGTTCGACTGGGTACGAGCCAATGCCGCTACATACAATCTGGACCCGGATTATATCGTGGTTGGTGGTCGCTCCCGGGGCTCAATCGTGAGCTGGCCTCTTTTCCATAGCGGTCATCCCGCGATTAAAGGGGGCTATTTCTATAATGCACTACCTCAAGGAACTTGGGTCAACACCGACATATGGTCCCCTGTGGATAATATAACGAATGATAGCCCGCTGACTTATTTCGCTTTCGGCCCCGATCGTGAAGATGATGACGGCCACAACCCTATCTATGCCGATCCAGTCCTAGAAAAGTATGAGGAACTAGGCATTGAAACCAAAATCACTGTTACTGAGGGCATGTGGGATTTATTTTATGACGCCAATGGACAGTGGGCCAACGATGCGCAAATCATGGAGTATTTCCCAACTTTTGTTGCCACCCTGGAAGGTAAATCGGGTTTAAATCTGGAGGAAGCCCTGGCGCTCACCCAGCAAATGTTTGTCGCCTCCTATGGCCGACCTGCAACACCGGATGAACAGGGCGACTGGGCCAAAAACTTTCAAACAAGTAATGATATTTCCCAAACTCTGGACGCCTTCGGCAACTCCCCTGAGTTTCAGGAAAACTACGATTTTTTAAGTAGTAGTGAACAGGTTAATACCCTCTATCATCAAATTTTCAGCCGTGATGCCGAGCCGGCCGAATTGGATTTCTATATTGGAATACTGGAGGCTGAAGAGGCTTCACTGGCTTCTATAACGAAGCAAATCGCCGACGATGCGACAGGCAGTGATCTGCAGTCGCTGCAAAACAAAGTCGAAGTCGCTAACTATTTCACAGATACCGTTGAAGAAAATAACTATGACTACACAGCAGCGGAATTCGAAGACACGCAATCCATTATTGCCTCAGTCAACGATCATATCGATTCACTGATTGAAGGAAAAGCGAGCGTTGATAATTATTTCTATGCCTTCAGCCCCTCCCCGGTTGATGCAGAGGGTTACAACTCGCTATTTATGGGTCACAGTTTTTTTGTCCCTATTGCCAGACAAATACCCTTTCATGCGGAGCAACTTGGATTGGATCGCCACACCCAATATATAGAGATGTCAGGTGGCGTCACTGGCACCCCAACTGCACTGTGGAATGATGAAGGACACCGTAGCAATATCCAAGCGGTACTGGGTACCGGAGAAGTAGAATTATTAGGTATGACCTTTGAAAATAATCCCGCTTTAGAGGGTTACGTACGTTGGATTGACTACGCTTTATCACAAAACCCCAACACTAAATTTGTTATTGGTCTCCCCTGGCGAGATTACCCTGGCAATTATTTTGACGCAGAGAGTTATGCGGGGGACGGCACAGTACTAGAAGTCTGGAAATCCCAACTTGTAACACTTAGGTTACTCTATCCAGATAATGAGATTATTTCTATGCCCTATGGCTTTGCCGCATTTAAGCTACGATATATGTTTGAAGCCGGTGACCTACCGGGGATAACCGATTTAATAGGTAACAACCCTGCAACATCATTGTTCAAAGACAGAAAAGGTCACGGCCACGCTGGCGGCTTATTATTGGACTTAGCGGAATTCATTTGGTTGATCAGCATCTACAGCATTGATCTTGATACCTATGATTACGACGCTGGACACCCTATCAATTTAAAAGCAGTGGCTAATTCCATTTTGATTGAATATGCCGAATACTTCGAATAAGTAGCGATCAATTAATCCACTTAACGCGGTTTTAATACAAAAACATATCAGGTCAACGAACTATGAATTTAATTAGATCATTATTCATTATTGCATCACTACTTTTTCTTGTAGCCTGTGGAGGTGGATCATCCAGCGGAAACGACAACTCGGATGACATAGAAAATCCTGACCCGCCTGTTACAGAACCCGAACCTATAGTAATTACTGCCGCCGAGGCCAGTCGTTTTCTTAGCCAAGCCACTTTTGGGCCGTCCTCAAACAGTATCGATAATGTGCTTGGTAGCAGCCCCTCAGAATGGTTTATCGCCGAACTGGAAAAACCACCCACTCTTCATCTTGATAATCTACTATCCCAATTTCCAGATGACGAAAGGTTTCCGGATGAACGCAATAATGTGTTGTCTCAACTCGCCATAGCACCCCGCGTGTCTTTTTGGCAGGCCGCCATAGAAGGCGATGACCAGCTACGTCAGCGTATGGCTTTTGCACTGTCACAAATCATGGTGATTTCTACCGAGGGAACATTGGAAGATCTCCCCCGAGCGACTGCTCAATATATGGATATTCTTACAGGGGGAGCCTTCGATAATTACCGGAATTTATTGGAGCAAGTTACCTACTCACCAGCTATGGCCATCTACCTAACCTACCTGCGCAATCAAAAAGCCGACCCTGTTCAGAACAGGGTGCCTGATGAAAACTATGCACGGGAAGTCTTACAACTTTTTAGCCTGGGCCTGCTTGAACTTAGAACCGATGGCGAACCCCGCCTCGATAGCGACGGCAATGAAATAGAATTGTATGACAATAACGACATTACTGAACTGGCAAAAGTTTTCACTGGGCTGAGTTTTGCGGGGAATAGCTTCACATTGGGGCTGAGTGATATTGCCCCAGATTCTTTCTATTCTCCGCTGCAAATGTTTGATGACTTCCACTCCAGTGAGTCCAAACAATTCCTTGGTATCACCATTCCAACGAATACCGATGGCGAAACTTCAATTGATCTTGCACTGGATGCGATATTTAACCATCCAAACGTCGGTCCCTTTCTAGGCCGTCAGTTAATTCAACGTTTTATTACCAGCGCCCCCTCTCCCGCTTATGTGGAAAGAGTTGCCATGGCTTTTAATTCCGGTGAATTTACGCTGCCAAATGGTGAAGCTGTCGGCACCGAACTCAGGGGCGATCTGGCAGCCACTATCGCCGCTGTCCTGTTCGATGATGAAGCAAGAAACCTTGAGGTAGCGGAACAGCCAAGCTTCGGAAAATTACGTGAGCCAGTTTTGCGCTTTACCCATTGGGCAAGGGCTTTTGAAATAAATAGTGCCGATAGTAGTAATGAGCGGCTCTTGGTTAATACAGGATCACCGACAGCACTGGGGCAACAGCCTTATCGTTCACCTTCCGTATTCAACTTCTATCGGCCAGGGTATATCGCCACAGGTACGGAAACTGGCGATTTAGGGTTGACTGCGCCGGAAATGCAAATAACCAATGCTGACACTGTTATCGGCTATGCTAATTTCATAACAGCCTATGTACTGGGTACTAACCCTAAACTATTTAGCGACCAGCCGCGCACTTTTGTGGCCGACTACACGCCCTATATCGAAACCGAACTATCAGCAGATGACCTACTGGACCAGCTCGATCTTTTGTTATCCCATGACAGACTTACTGAAAAAACACGCCAGAGAATCACTACCGTGCTGGACCAGTTCAGCACCGACAATCAGACAGATAGATTGCTGAGAGTTCAGGCCGCGATCATCATGATAATCACTTCGCCCGAATATATCGTATTGCGATAAACGGCAGTAGAGGAATCCACAATGCAAAATCGAAGAAAATTTCTTAAAAACGCCCTCAATCACTCAATGGCTCTGCCAATGATGATGGGGGGAACATCCTTACTTAGCAGCCTGGCCAGTATGGGCGCCCAAGCTGGGGATACCAGTGATTATCGGGCATTGGTCTGCGTGTTTTTATTTGGCGGTATGGATTGTCACGACACCTTACTGCCCTTTGACCAAAGCTCCTACAATGACTTCGTGACTGCGCGCAGCACGTTAATGGACTCCTACACGGCTTTACCTGAAGGGTCGACAAGGACTAGAGACCAATTATTGGCTCTAAGCCCCGCAAGCAGCTTCGGTGGACGTCAGTTTGCACTCCCCCCTGAGCTCTCGGGTTTGCACACCCTGTTCGAAAACGGCAAAGCTGCCATTGTCGGCAATGTGGGTCCCTTACTGGAACCTACTAATCGAAATACTTTTGTCACCAAATCCGCACAGCTTCCACGCCGACTTTTTTCACACAATGACCAGCAGTCCACCTGGATGGCCTTTGCTCCGGAAGGCTCCGCGCAATATGGCTGGGGAGGTCGCTTCGGTGACAAACTAATGAATGCCAATAGCGAATCCGTATTCGGACAAATCTCATTATTCGGCAATACTATTTTTTTGACGGGAGACAATGTCCAACCTTACCAAATCGGCACTAATGGCGTGCCCTCTATTTCGGTCATCGACAGATCCCCTTCCGGCGTGGCAGGGATTCTGCGTGACCATTTTGCCTCGGAAGGTGACAATCGAACCAACCTGTTTGCGCGCGACTTCATCAATATTAGCCGCACTACTCTGGATACCAATGATTTACTGGATAACGCCCTGGAGTCTGCCGGTGCATTATTGACCGCTTTTCCCACTACTAATCTCGGCCAGCAACTCCGAGCGGTAGCAGAAACCATCTCAATCAGGGAAACTCTGGGCGCCAAACGACAAATATTCTTTGTGGGTATGGGAGGGTTTGACACGCATTCAGCTCAAGCTCTTAAGCTACCTGGTTTACAGCAAGAACTCGGCGATGCGATTTCCGCCTTTTATAATGCCAGCGAAGAACTGGGTATAGCCGAACAGGTCACTACCTTTACCGCAGCTGATTTCGGCAGGACGCTTACCGCTAACGGAGATGGGACAGACCATGGTTGGGGCGGGCACCACTTCGTTGTAGGCGGCGCGGTCAATGGCGGTGATATCTACGGTGACATTCCTTCACCGCAATTAGGACATAGTCAGGATGCAGGTAATGGCAGACTAATCCCCACCAGCTCGGTAGAGCAATTTGCCGCGCCACTAGGTCGATGGTTTGGCTTGAATGACACTGAATTAAATATGGCCCTACCCGGCCTGGTCAATTTTCCGAGTGGCGCTATGGCATTTATCTGACGGCAGCAAAACACAGAATACCCCAACCACTGCCCCGAACGCGGGGGCCAGAGTAATCATTGCGTTCTATCATTTAATAATTATTCTGGTTACTAAGCTGAAAAAATCACTATTCCTGTTAATATGGCGGGATGGTTTTGAAGTTAAACACCCCCTTGCTATGAATAAAATCAACCGACGTTTTAGCATTGCCCCGATGATGGCATGGTCTGACCGCCACTGCAGGATGTTCTGGCGCCAACTTACCCAGCATGCAGTCATGTATACTGAAATGGTCACTACCGGCGCTATATTGCATGCCGGCGCCGATCGTTTTCTGACTTATAACACGGGGGAACATCCACTGGCCCTGCAATTGGGCGGAAGCAACCCCGATGATTTAGCTTCTTGCACCAAAATTGCCGCTGATTTTGGCTATGACGAGGTCAATTTAAACTGCGGCTGTCCCTCAGACCGCGTACAAAACGGAATGTTTGGCGCATGCCTAATGGCTCATCCGCAGCGGGTTGCTGATTGCATCAGTGCGATGCAGGATGCGAGCTCGCTGCCGATTACTGTCAAGCATCGTATTGGCATCGACGAGATGGAGAGCTACGATGAGATGCTTGAATTTGTTAAACCTATTGCTGACACCGGTTGCTCTACGTTTATCGTGCACGCCCGTAAAGCGTGGCTACAAGGTTTAAGCCCTAAGCAGAACCGCGACATACCGCCCCTGCATTACGATATGGTTCATCAATTGAAGCAAGATTTCCCCAGTTTGAACGTCATCATCAATGGCGGCATCACCAGTATCGAGCATTGTGTATCGCATCTGCAGTTAGTGGACGGTGTCATGCTGGGACGTGCTGCCTATCAAAACCCCTACTTATTGGCTGAGGTCGATAGTCTGATTTACAATGCACCGACAGTTATCAAAACTCGTGATCAAGTGCTGCTAGACTACATACCTTATATCGAAGAGCAGCTTCAGAACAATGTTGCACTCAATCATATGACACGGCATATTCTGGGGTTGTTCCAGGGAATACCTGGTGCCAAATTATTTCGACGGCATATCAGCGAACAAGCTCACCGGTCGGATGCAGGCATTAACGTGGTTTATCAGGCTCGAGAATTGATGCTAGAAGCTCAACATCGCGCAGATGTGAATCATCGTCTCAATGATTCTTCATCATTCATTTAAAGTATTGGAGAGGTCTATCCACTCCGACTAACTACTGGAACGTAAACAATGAGTAATAAGCTGGAACAGCTAAAAGCAATGACCGATGTTGTCGCCGATACTGGCGATATCGAAGCAATTCAACGTTTTAAGCCGATGGATGCGACCACCAACCCCTCGTTACTACTGAAGGCCGCCCAGCTACCACAGTATCAGGCACTTATTGCGCAAGCAAAAGACTGGGCCAATTTACAAGGTGGCGACGCGGCGCAGCAGCTAAGCAATTGTAGCGACAAAATTGCAGTGGCTATCGGCAGTGAAATACTAAAAATTATACCCGGTAGAATATCAACGGAAGTTGATTCCCGGCTTTCATTCAATACCGATGCAACGGTAAGAAAGGCACATAGGCTTATCGAGTTGTATTCGCAAGCCGGCGTTGAACCCAATCGGGTCCTTATAAAAATTGCTGCCACTTGGGAGGGCATTCGCGCAGCAGAAATACTAGAGCGCGAAGGTATCAATTGTAATTTAACCTTGCTGTTTGGATTCTCTCAGGCTGCAGCATGTGCAGATGCTGGCGTATTTCTTATCTCACCGTTTGTCGGCCGCATTCTCGATTGGCATAAAGCTAAGTCAGGACAAACGGACTATGCCCCCCACGAGGATCCAGGAGTGATTTCGGTATCTAAAATTTATTCGTTTTATAAACAACACAATTATTCCACCGTCGTCATGGGTGCCAGCTTTCGCAACACCGGAGAGATTGAACACTTGGCTGGCTGCGACAGACTAACCATAAGCCCGCAACTATTGAATGAATTGGAACAAGACATGGGCCAACTCCAGCGAAAGTTGTCCCCCGACACCTCGATCGGTAATGTCGAAAAACCAGACAACGGCGAAGATAGTTTTCGCTGGGCAATGAATGAAGATGCCATGGCTACCGAAAAACTGGCCGAAGGTATAAGAAACTTCACAATTGACCAAATTAAACTCGAAAAATTATTGAGAAGCTAATGGGTCTGCATAAGACCTTTATTACGAATTATAAAAATAGGTTAAATACATGTTTGTAAAGATCAAAGAGTTTTTTTCAGTGCAGCTTTCCATTGAGGAAAATAGCGATCCGCAGCAGCAACTTCAGTTAGCCGCAGCTGCACTACTTATCGAACTTAGTCGTGCAGACTACCGGCGAGATCGGGAAGAACAAATTGCCATTGAAGCAGCCTTAAAAAAAAGCTTTTCCGTCACTGATGAACAACTCACGGCACTGATTGAGTTGGCCGAGGAAGAAAACCAACAGGCCACCTCGTTATATGAATTTACAAAACTGGTGAAAGACAATTATTCAGCAGAGCAACGCTTTGAACTGGTAAAAATGCTGTGGGAAGTCGCGATTGCAGATGGTGAAATTAGCAAATATGAAGATCATTTAATTCGAAAAATTGCCGACTTGATATATCTCCCTCACAGCGATTTTATCCGAGCAAAACTTGCCGTTATAAAAGCTTAGCGCTTTGAAAAACCACTAGCAGGTTTCTAACGTTGACATCAATGAAGCAAAGGTTTCGCGGTTTTTTTCATTCATATTCATCAACACTCGATGGGCTTCGATAATTTTGCTCCGTGTACTGGCCTCATCGGCAGCTTTAACCGCTAATTCATCAAGCTCCTCGTTCGTTAATTCAAGGGCTTCGCGAATATCAAAAATTTGATGGAACCCCATGCTTTCGAGTAACCGCAGAATGTCTGGGTTAGGGCACCAGACGATAGGCATTAATTGGTATGTTCGCTTCGCCCGAATCGCCAGTTTCGCTAACAACCCGAGGGATGTGCTATCAATACCTTCAACTGCCGATAGATCAATGACTACGCCGACAAAATTTGTACAGCAAAACATCGTGTCGAAATAATCATCGATCGTAGTGCACAGTGTTAAGCGGACATCTCCCACCAGTTTTATGACAAAAGTGCCTTGATGATCTGCTGCTAGGATCTTTCCCGCTATCATGAGTTATTTACCCTCACTCGCTGTCGCTGCCGGTATCGGCATGTATTATCGAGTCGCCGAGATGAACATCTTTTGTGATCAGTAACACGGCTATATCATCCGGCACTTCGCCTATCTCGTTTAATTTTAATGCCTCTAAAACGCCGTCAATACTATTAGGCCCCCTGCTCAACTGCTCTAATAAAAACCTTTCTTGGCCTAAAACTCCTTTTACGGATATAGCTTCCAGAATGCCATCAGAGAATAGTGTCAGCACAGTACTGGGAGGTAACGAGATGGTTGCTTCAGTGTACTCCGCTGCCTCAAACAAACCTACGGGCATCCCCTCTGTCTGCAGATATTGCGGTTCTCCATCAACTGTTAGCATCGGCAACGGCAGATGACCTGCCACACTATAACTGAGTGTATCTGTTCGAAGATCTATGACCCCCACGCAGAGGGTCGCATGTTTGCCAATATCAGTAGTTAGAAGATTACGATTGGCGATATCCAACATCGCAGCAGGAGACAGGATAGAGGCATCATTCTGGTGGAGGTAATCACTGCGTTTACGCGCAAACATATTTTTCAGTAATACCGTTACAAAGGCTGATGATGCGCCATGTCCCGAGACATCCGCAATGAAATAAACAACAAAGTCATCGCCAACCGTAAAATAATCAATAAAGTCGCCACTGAGATAAAAAGAGGGAATGATACGATGACTAAACTGATACTTGCCAAACTGCTTCACTGTCGGCGGCAACATTTTTAACTGCACTTCTCTGCCGGCAAGCTGGTCCAATTCTAAAACTTTGAAGCTTTCTTGCAGTCCCTGATTGGCCTGCTCCAGCTTCTGTCGATAATCAAGATTCTGTTGGCGAAGTTGCCGCTGCTCCTGACAGCGACTTATCGCATGTTCGAGGACCTCCATATCGGCAATTGGCTTAATCAAATAATCCGCCGCACCGTACCGCAGAGCCCAGACTACGTCACTCATCACGCCATCAGTCGCCATGACAATGACAGGAGTATCGGCAAAAGCTGATTTAATTGCCTGCAATGGTCCCGAATCGGTGCCCGTTGCGTTAAGATCGCACAGAACCACTTCGGGCTGATGATCGGCAAGAATATCCAGACCCTGCGAGACATTGCTCGCTTCGAGGACAATAAACCCCGCACCTTTCAAATAAGCAGCAACACTCTTTCGCTCGACTTCGTCGTTGTCAATGAGCAATAACTGCTGTTCAGCAGTATCCATTCGCCTACTCTTCTCTTACTTCAGGCTTCAGACTGAAAACCTCTGCTAACCTAGACCAAATATGGCGGAAAACATTACTCTTAAGTTTTCTGAACTTCAAGGGTTTAGCCCTACTATATTGCCGATGCGGCCAAAGTACCTGTTTGATAAAACGAGACCTCGCATCAAACGGCCTCCAAAGACCTGAAGCGCAGACGGTATAACTGGGAACGAAACGGCATTGCCTTCGCGGATATGTTAGTGCAGTTGCTCAAAAGCAAGGCAGTCGTTATGGAGGGAAAGGGAGAGAAAGTGGCAAATGACACCAACGAGTTGTCAATCAAGGGGAACCAATAACCTCGCCCTGATACCACTGCTGCCGATCAAATCTGGTTGAACGTAGCGCGATTAAAAGAACATGAGAATCTAGTCCCAGTCCTCATCCCCCCACTCAGTATCCTCTTCGCCGAAGGTATCTTCGACCACCCCATCCTTTACCATATATTCCCGCTGCTGAAGATAAGCATCGCGCAGGAAGGTGTACTTGTCACCAGTAATGAGCCCTTCAGCGGCAAACACTGACGCGCGCCGATCAAGAACACGGACTCCCAATACCTGATTGCGGGTAGGAATATGGGAGATGTCAGAAATATAGTCCGAATAAATATCGCCATAAGCTCCAAGCCCATCTCGGAAAGTATAAGATCCGAAAAAAGGAACGACGACATAAGGGCCCGCTCCTACCCCCCAGTATCCGAGTGTCTGACCTAAATCTTCATTGTTTTTCTCCAACCCTACTGCTGAAGCAACATCAAACAAACCGAAGAAGCCAACGGTGGTATTGAGCACAAACCGCCCGCTATCGGATGCTGCCTGCCCAAATTTCAACTGTAAAAGGTCGTTGAAAATAGTGGTGACTTCCAACAAATTGGAAAATACGTTGCCTATACCGCGCTGAGCTACATCAGGTGTTACTTTATCGAACCCTCTGGCCAAAGGACTCAGGGCAATTCGATCAACATTGTCGTTGAACACAAATATTTTTCTATTAATCGACTCCAATGGATCGGGATTTTCCTTATCGTAAGCCATCAAATCGCTAACGTATCGGGTCCACTCATCCCAGACCTCTGGCTCAGTACCGGTGATATTAGAGGCGGACACAGTTATCGATAGGAACATCCCTATCAATATGCACATCCATTTTTTCACCTTAGGTCGATTCACAAATTATTCTCAGCGTTCTTTCATTTATCGAAGTATTTTTATCCAGAGGGTGCAAAGATCGGACAATAGTCGAACCTCACTGCGGATTCTAGTCTTGATCGCGGTGAAGTGGCTATATATTTTGTCAAAAAAGTTAGAATTTAGGCAGTTATACCGATAATAATACCCAATCCACGCAGCTGCTGCATAATTTCAAGCCCGGCGGCGACAACTTGACGGGGATCAGCATGATTCAGCTCGGCAGCAATTTGGGCCAATACCTGACGACCAGTCAACGATTGATCCTGTAGCAGTATTTCGAGCATCCGGGCGGTTACAGAATTTATTTCCATGAATCCCACCTCTTCGTCAAGATTCCGATAAACGATGAGGTAGGTAGGCAGTTCAGCCACTTGCTGCGGTTGAAATTTTTCGCCAATAAGGTGTACCGGATACTGATAGGCCAGGGACCAGGCCAGTGGTGATACTCGTGGAACCCCCTCTAATAAATCTCCATCGGCGATCACAGCAACAGCGTCCAAGTCCTCTTCAGAGACATCCAAAGCCAGTTCAACCCACTCATAATGGGCAAGTTCCTGCATAAAAGCGGGATCCTCCGCTCTTTGCACACGGCTATTTTGTAAATAGAGTAAGAATTCCTGACTAATTTCGAGGAAATAAGGCGTATGACACCGGTGCTGTATCATGAAATCTCGCACAATATCACGCCAATCATCGTCCTCATATAATGAGCGCAATACGGGAAACCCGCTGCTGATAAAGCCCTCAATATTTTTGTAAAATAAGTCTCTGTAAATGTTTAATCGTCGCGCCTCAAACCCTTCAGGGCGATCAACCGATTCTGGATCACGAATATATGATGTTAACTGACGCGTAACCTGCTCAAGTGTCATAAGCTCAGCACTTTAGAACGACCAGCTACCATGTCCAGTTTAGACTGCTGCTGCAGCTGCCGTATCGTCGCGACTTCAGCCATGAGTTCACCCACTGGCGGGAAGTTGAAATCCCGCTCTAGTAAGGTGGGAATGGGACCGCAATGCTGATAGGCCGCTTTCAACAAATTCCAAACAGGGTCGATGACATCAGAGCCGTGAGTATCTACTCGTAAGTCTTCTGCTTCTTCATAGTGACCGGCGACATGAATATACTGCGCTCGAGCAAGCGGTAAAGAACCCAAGAATTGATAGGGATCGTAGTTGTGATTAATGCTATTAACAAAGATATTATTCACATCAAGCAGCAAATCGCAATCTGCCTCATTAATCACCGCATTGATAAATTCACTTTCAGACATCCGTTGATCAGGAGCGTAGTAATACGACGCATTCTCCAGCGCTATGCGCCTGCCGAGTAGGTCCTGAACTCGCTTGATGCGCTCAACAACATGTTTCACGGCCTCCTCGGTAAAAGGGATTGGCATAAGGTCGTATAAATGACCGTCGTCGCTACAATACGTTAAGTGTTCACTGTATATGGGGCACTGATGTTCTGACATAAACGCCTTAATAGCCAAAACAAGCGCTTCATCCAGAGGTGCCAGGCCACCGATGTTGAGTGACAACCCATGCAGAAAGATAGGGTATCGCTCTGAAAAACCGCGGAACTGACGTTTCAAACGGCCACCAAGCGCGATCCAGTTCTCGGGAGCAACCTCCATGAAATCTAAGTCACCTTCAGTAAGAGTCGACAGCGAGTCCATAAGACCTCGCCGCAAACCCAAGCCAGCGGTCATGCCTTTAAGCTCTCGATTCACTGTCTGATAATCAGTGATGGGCATGGTGATATTAAACCCCGACAACTGAAACTACAGCTAACGGTGAATTGTTACTTATCACCGCCACATTTACCTTCGCCGCACTTACCTTCTGTTGCGGCTTTTTTATCGCCGCCACACTTGCCTTCTGCTTCAGCTTTTTTGTCGCCGCCACACTTACCTTCTGCCGCTTTTTTGTCAGCTCCGCATTTTCCTTCACCACATTTGCCTTCAGCGCCTTTACCTTCAGTTTCTCCATGATGAGCATAATTAGCCAAATCATAGCCGCCATTCAGTTGAGTCGCTGAAAATGGATTGACGTCGGCGGATGCCAGTGGTGCGATTGATGTTGCGAGAAAGGCCGCGCCAAGCGCTGTAGCCAGTTTATTGGTTTTTGACATAGACATAAAAATCTCCGGTTGCCTGAGGTTACTATTCAAAGTGACTAACTGTTGTTTTATCGAGGGTGCCGGCTATCCAGCTCCCTGGCTCTGCGTTTTATACACTACCAAGTTCAATTTCTAGATCAAATAAAAAACGTTAACTATTTGATCAGTATCAGTATTTCATGCAGGGATTTTAGTTCGCAATGCAATGATTCTGACTGTCCAAGCAATCGCAAGTTCAGAATAATCGAATAATTAAGCCTAATCCTTTGTTATTAAAGTGCCACTACCTCCCACCTGTGGCGCCCATGCGATAAGAACGCTGGGGCGTTTGAGATAACTGACAGCAAACAATGTG